>OOCQ01002089.1_pt1 | contig 10177 bp, 9 predicted proteins | sample 1671121 | NCBI WGS metagenome assembly OOCQ01 (sample SAMN06348124, study PRJEB24527) | human gut metagenome | biome: human gut; feature: ankylosing spondylitis patient; material: feces | host: Homo sapiens | place: China | collected 2015-10 | reverse complement strand
TACAAGCTGGTGATGTGGATGCCGATCGTCCACAAATTCGCAGAGAAAATTCTGGTGTTTGAGAAAGCGTAAGAAAAAACGAAAAAAATAAAAAAGGAGAATATATCATGCAGACCTTGAAAGAAAGCAAGATCGGATCTACGCTGAAAGTAGTGAAAATCGAAGGCGAAGGCGCAATCAAGCGCCGTATTATGGATATGGGGATTACGAAAGGTACGATTCTTACGATCCGCAAAGTAGCCCCCCTCGGCGATCCCATTCAGATCACCCTCCGCGATTACGAACTTTCGCTGCGTAAAGCAGACGCGGAAAAGATCCTTGTGGAAGAGGAATAAAGAATAAAATGGAGGCATATATGGATATTAGAATTGCTCTCGCGGGCAATCCCAACTGCGGCAAGACCACGCTGTTCAACGCCCTTACGGGCTCGAATCAGTTCGTCGGAAACTGGCCCGGAGTTACCGTGGAAAAGAAGGAAGGCAAACTGAAAAAGCACGAAGGCGTCACCGTCGTCGACTTGCCCGGTATCTACTCGCTTTCCCCGTACACGCTGGAAGAAGTGGTGGCACGAAACTACCTCATCGACGAAAAGCCCGACGTTATACTGAATATCGTCGACGGCTCGAACCTCGACGATGACGGCGACTACCGCCCGGGGCACAAGGCGCTCAAAGAGCTCGCCATCGTGAGCCCGCTGCATGAGGCAGGTATGCGCAAGGCCGATATCCGTGCGCTCTCCAAGGTACTCGGGCTGCCGACCTGGGACAAGCCGTCGTTTGCCTGCCTGGCCTCGCGCTTCCCGTACGGCACGGTGCTGACGCCGGAGGGGCTCGCGCGCGTCAACCGCGCCGAGGAATTCCTCATGGCGAAGGGCTTCCGCCAGCTGCGCGTGCGCGCGCATGGTGCGGTCGCGCGCATCGAGCTCGTGCCCGAAGACATCCCGCGCTTCCTCGAGAAGGGGCTGCGCGAAGAGACGGCGGCCTATTTCAAGCACATCGGCTTTGCCTACACGGCGCTCGACCTGCTCGGCTACCGCACGGGCAGCCTCAATGAGACGCTTCAGGATACCGTGGAGACCGCTGAGAAGCCATAAGATTTGCGCTCATCGCGGCGATGATGTACTATAAAAGGTAGCAGTCTTTATACCTATAGAATGGAGATTTTACTGGATGAAATCAGCAACGAAGATTTTATCAGGTCTGATGGTCACGGCCCTCATCCTGCCGGCAGCAGCGGGCACGGCGAGCGCCGCGACGTATCATTCCGATTCCGATACGAGTCTGGGGCTGCTCGACTACCTCGAGAACGAGCACCGCGCCGCGCGCGCCAAGAAGCCGAACCCCGAGAAGGAGCAGCTCAAGGCCGACACCGAGGAGATGAGCAAGCACCTGCGCTACCCGATTGACCCGACGAAGGCCGCGCCGGTCGCCTTCGAGGGCGACGACCTCACGTGGAACCAGGTGACGGGCGACTTCACGGCCAAGGGCAAGGTCAAGGTCACGCAGCTCGACCAGCACCGCTTCGAGGGCGAGAACGTCGACGGCAACACCATCGAGGAGCGCATCCACATCCCGGGCAAAGGTCACATGCTGCAGTTCACGCCGGGCCAGACCGAGGTCATGCTCGACGGCTTCGAGACGAACTACAACTACCGCACGCGCACGGGTACGATGGAGAGCGCCAAGGGCAAGGTCGCCGAGAACTACATGACGGGCAAGAAGTTCGAGTTCTACCCCGACAAGATCGTCATCTACGATGGCACGAAGACGAAGTGCAGCGCCATCAACCCGGACTACAGCCTCTTTGCGCGCAAGATCGAGATCTACCCCGACGACAAGATGGTCCTGCACAATGTCCGCTTCAAGATCAAGGGCGTGACCTTCCTCTCGAAGTCACAGTACGAAGTCAACCTCAAGAAGGACACGACCGTCTCTGACTGGTTCCCGCGCTTCGGCTACGACAAGACGAACGGCCTCTGGGTTCGCCAGCACCTCAAGCAGCCAATCGCTAAGAAGGTTACGGCCAACGAGAACATCCGCTACACGACAAAGAAGGACTGGCGCAATGAGTTCAATATCAATTGGGAAAATGCCGGTAATTATGCGCGCGTGACGCAGGGCTACTTTGACGACAGCGACGACAACTGGATCAAGAAGCAGCCGTCCTTGCTCGTCGGCCACACGGCGCGCATCGGCAATTCGCCGTTCCACTACAGCATTAACGGCGAGTACGGCCGCTGGAAGCAGGGCGCCGTCAAGAGTAACCACAAGATGTATAATGTGGGCCTTAGCTACGACCCGATCCGCTTTGAGGGCTGGAAGCTCAACCTCAGCACGAGCTATGAGGTCACGCATGAGTCGTACAACGACGCCCATTACAGCGGCTTCAACTACGATGCGACACTGACGAAGGACTTCGACGACCGCTGGTCGGGCTACGGCGCCTACCGCTACCAGAAGAACAACACCGAGAACTCGCCATTCGACTTCGATAACGACAGCTACTCGCGCAAGTTCGAGGCCGGCTTCAGCTACCGCATCGACGAGAACAACCGCGTGGCCTTTGGCTCGAAGTACGATGTGGACAACCAGTCCTGGCGCAAGTTCGACTACTACTGGTTCCACGACATGCACTGCTCGCAGGTCATCTTCCACTACGAGGGACGCGACAAGACCTGGAAGGTCAAGTGGCGCTTCTTGCCAATCTGATGCAGGGCAGGTAAACAAGAGAAAGGATGAATGCGTTGCAGCAGGAATACCATGATGTCCTGTCCGGCATGCAGGGCAGAGACATCCTCGTCATCGGCGACATGGTCGCCGACATCTACCTCGACGGCCGCATCTCGCGCATCTCGCGCGAGGCCCCTGTGCTCGTGCTCGAGCAGGCCGGCGAGAAGGTCGTCGCGGGCGGCGCGGCCAATGTCGTCAACAACATCGCGACGCTCGGCGGCAAGGTCCATGCCGTCGGACTCGTCGGCAGAGACAAGAGCGCCGACGGACTGCGCGAGATCCTCGCCGCGAATGGAGCAGATGTACGCGGCCTTATCGCCGACGATTCGCGGCCGACCATCTCCAAGACGCGCATCATCGCGGGCGGTCGCGCGACGGTCAGCCAGCAGATCGTGCGCATCGACAGGGAGAGCAAGGCGCCGATGGCCCCGGCCGTCGAGGCGGAGCTGCGCGCCTACATCAAGTCCATCCTGCCGACTGTCGAAGGCGTCGTCATCAGCGACTACGGCTCCGGCACCGTCACCGAAGGGCTCCAGTCCCTGCTAATCGACTATTGCCAGACCAAGGGCATCCCGAGCATTGTCGACTCGCGCTATGCCGTCCGCCGCTTCCGCGGCATCGGTTACGTCAAGCAGAACGACGCCGAGATTGCCGCGGCCATGGGCCGTGAACTTGTGACGACGGAGGACATCGTTACGGCGGCCGAGGAACTCCGTCAGGAGCTCGCGGCCAGGGGCGTTCTCGTGACGCGCGGCGAGCTCGGCATGGTCCTCGTCGAGCACGGCGCCGTCCACGAGATTCCCGTCTCCGACAAGAGCGAGGTCTTCGACGTCTCCGGCGCCGGTGACACTGTCATCGCCGTCTTCGCCATGGGCATTGCCGGTGGTCTTGCCCCGCGGGACAGTGCCTACCTCGCGAACCTCGCCGCCGGTGTCGTAGTCGCCAAGCTCGGCACCTACGCCGTCAGTCAGGAAGAACTCATAGCGGCGCTCAAGAAAGAGAAATAGGTTTTAACCGGTTTAAGAGGGTTAGCCCTTTGACTGCGAATGAAAGCTCTGCTCGAATGAGAAATGGTGGTGCAGCGCCACGCGCTGAGTATAAAGCGGGCGATGCTTGCCACTCTGGCTTCTCCCTTCTTCCTCTGGAAGGAGGTGTCCCGAAGGGGCGGAGGCTGGCTTTGCTAGCCACTGCCCGCGGGCTCGCGCCCAGTTACCAGTCACTCCTGATCCTTGATGCACTCATCCCTATCTACTATTTACAAGGAGGAACACACATATGATTATTGTCACAGGTGGTGCCGGATTCATCGGCAGCAACATTGTCAAAACATTGAACCGTCAGGGACGCAGCGACATCCTGATCGTCGACGATCTGAAAGACGGCCTCAACTACAAAAACCTTCGTGGACTCGAATTCCTCGACTACCAGCACAAGGACGATTTTCTCGAAGCCATCGAGAGCGACCGCTTCGACGGCACTGACGTCGACGTTGTTTTCCATGAAGGCGCCTGCTCCGACACCATGGTCTACGACGTGAACTACATGATGCGCACGAACTACGAATATTCCAAGTCTCTTCTGCACTTCTGCCTGCGTCACCGCATCCCCATGATGTACGCCTCCTCCGCCTCCACCTACGGCGGCGGTGAACACGGCTTCCGCGAAGGCGACGAATGCGAAGACGCGCTGAATCCCTACGCTTTCTCCAAGCTCGCCTTCGACCGCTACGTCCGTCAGGTCATGCCGAAAGCCCAGAGTCAGGTCGTCGGCCTCAAATACTTCAACGTCTACGGCCCGCAGGAACACCACAAAGGCAAGATGGCCTCCATTCACTACCAGCTCTATAACCAGATCAACGCCACCGGCAAAGCCCGCCTCTTCCGTGGCTGGGGCGACATTCAGGGAAAACCTGTAGGCGACGGCGAGCAGCGCCGCGACTTCGTCTACGTCAAAGACGTCGTCAAAGTGAACCTCTGGTTCTGGCAGCACAAAGGCCCCTCCGGCATCTACAACTGCGGCCCCGGCCATGCGCAGAGCTACAATGAAGTAGCCAATGCCATCATCAAAGCCATGGGCAAAGGCGAGATCGAGTACGTTGATTTCCCGGAAGTTCTGAAAGGGAAATATCAGAATTTCACTGAAGCCGATCTCACGAACCTCCTTGCAGCCGGCTACGACGAAGGATTCACCGATATGGAACAGGCCGTCAAAGAGTACGTTGACTTCCTCGACCAGGGCGGATATTTCAAGTATAAGAAATAATTTTATATGGCCTTACATACGCAAGCTGCTTTGTTTAGTGGCTTGCGTATTTTTGAGGTTCGCTTTAAAATGTGTACTGGCTGTGCGGAATAGCGTGGTTTGCTGTTCACATATATTAATATTATACGTAGGAAGGGCATAAGATATGTTCTCTTTATTCTTTGCAGGCGTTCAGCAGGATTTCAAACTGGCGATATGGCCGCCGATTCTCTGTGCGTTGTTTCGCCTGGCATTCATTCTGATTTATCGAGAAAAAAAGACTCCGATCGGAGAATGGAAGAAATGGATCACCTGCTTTCGCTACGGATTCTGGTGGGGAATGGACTTTAATGCGTATGTCTATCTGATTCCGCTTGTGCTTGTTACACTGCCGGGAGCTTTCTTCATGCCTTATTTCATGATTGGGGATAGCGTGCGTGAAGTTGCGCTTCTTGCCTATTGCACGGTGCTTTATGTAGCGTTTATTGGGCGATTGATTTTCTATTATCATTTCCATGATATCTACAATCACCTGCTTCTTCTTGGCCGTCATGCTGATAAGAAAAATTTTATTGATATCTTTTTTAACCAGAATCATGGCATCTGGCTTTTACTGAGCTTCATTCCATACCTTGCTATTTGCTATCTGGCATCTGCATGCCTGTTGTCATTGCCCTCTTTTACACTTCCTGCATTTTCTTCTGCTTTTGTGCAGTATGCATTCAATACGGCCGTGTTCCTTGCTTCGATTGCGATTTTCTATTGGTTTCGTTATGGTGGGACATTCCACCATCGTCGTAAACCGGAATGGGATGAAGTACCGTCTATTGTAAAAGACGATGTATTTATGGGTAAGGCCGTCATTGATGATCTCATTGTCATTGAAAAACTTTGGAAAACGAAGTTGCATCCATCTCTCATGCATAATGATGAAGAGGCGGAACAGATTCTGCAACCCATATTGCCAAGACCTGCGAAAGCTGACGAAGGTGCAGACCTGTTGCGGCAGTTCGAACGACATGCTGAGGGGCCTCGTATTACGAAACCAAAGCACATTTTCCTGCTGTTTTTGGAAAGTCATGCCCAGTGTCTTTTTGATCCGCTCTACGATAAATTGAATCTTATGGAAGGCAGTAAAGCCTTTCGCAGTGACCCGCATACCATTTCGATGCCGAACTTTTTGCCGGGCGGTATGGTTTCCCAGCCCTCTATCGTGAGCCTGATGTCTGGTGTTTTTGATACAGATATGGAACTGAACGAAAAACAGGCATTTTGGAATGGTACGTTGCAGACATCTTTGCCATGCCAGCTGCGTAAGCTGGGCTACAGGACCTCTTTCTGGTACGGTGGTGGACTGACATGGAGCAGTCTAGATCACTATGTGCCTGCGGTAGGCTTCGACCGTAGCTTTGGCGGGCCGGACATCTGTGGTAAAGATGCGCCGAAAACATGGCTTGGTGTCTATGATCATTTGTTCCTTGGTGAAGTAGCCAAACGTATAGAGGCAGAAAATTTAGATCAGCCGGAATTTCATTTTGTTTACACGACGTCGAATCACGGCCCGTATTTGCTGCCCTTCAAAGAGTACGGCTTTGATATCGATCGATTGATGCCTGAGATGCCAGAGGCCCTGCGGCGTGATGAGAAAAACTGGCGGCGTATGGCGGGAGCCTGGTATGCTGATCAGGCTGCGATACATTTCATTGATAAAATGAAAGAACTCTATCCGGATAGCCTGTTTATTGTGACGGGTGACCATGCCGCACCTGTTCTGCCACTTGATTTTGATATTGTGCCGCGCCATGAGCCAAATCTTCGAGAACGCTTCTTGACCTCATTCGCCATGTCGCATCCAGAACTGTCACAAGATATGTTCAGGCAGAACAATATCGGATGTCATATGAATATACTGCCGACCTTGATGGAACTTATTGCGCCGAAAGATTTTTGCTACTATTCTATTCTGCCTTCTCTCTTTGAACATATGGATCATGTGGTTACGCCGTACTGCTGGATGACAGAGAATGCTATCGGCAGTTACCGTGAGCATATAGAGCAGGATCTGGTGGTGTCTGCTGAATTGTTACCTTTCCGCCATGGCCATAACCAGTTTACGGAAGAGCAGAAGGCCTGGTGTGAATTGACAGGCTGGTATGTACGTCATCCAGAGCTGCTGCGTGATTGGCATCAGGAACAAAATCAGTTATAAGAAAAGAGATTGTACAAGCGAAAAGTCTCGCGAAAGCGGGGCTTTTTTATTTGCCATTCTAGATAGGATAGAGTAGAATTTAAAAAGATAAAATAGCAATAGTCTGCCTACAGGCAGAGAATACCAAAGGATGATGACAAGTTGGACTATATCGAATTAGGGAAAAAGATTTACAATATGGAAAATCCGCGCGAAGTGAAGCGCTGCGTCGTCTTCGTCGCGCGCTGCCTTTTGAATAATGGCCGCATGAAGAAGATTCATCAGTTTTTCCACCAGAATGAACTGCTGGCAAAGGTTGCGGAAGAGTATCCATTCGTCTACGAACAGCCGACGCGCGCCTTTTTCTATAACAAGTCAACCTTTGATGAACGCGCGAAGATCTTGGAACAGCATATGGGTTTTATGGAGAAATACTTCAAGAAAGACGTTTTCCTGGGACTGTATGGGGAAAAACCATACACGCTTTGGGAAAGGAAGGATGAAATCGGAAGTCTGCGCTTTGAGCTTTCCTTCAATCCAGGGGAACGGAAAGAAGGACTTCTTTCCGTTGTACTGCATCTGGATGATGTCATGCTTTACCGGATCATGTTCTGGATATCGCCAGATAAAAAAGGAGACATGTCGCTCTGGATCGGTGCGATGCAGGGGCCGAATGTAGAGAACGCGAAGGATCTGGTCAAAAAAGTCACTCGCCGTTGTCACTCCTATCGTACGAAGAATTTCATCCTTCACGTGACGCAGGAAGTCGCGAAAGCGCTCGGCCTTGTGCATATCTATGCTGTGACGAACTACGGTTACTATGCAAATACCCACATGCGCATGGAGAAGAAGTTGAAGACCAGTTTCGGCGATTTCTGGGAAGAGTCCGGCGGTCATCCCTGCGTGGACAAACGCTTCTATGAGCTCCCGATGACAGAAGCCAGAAAGACCATGGAAGAGATCCCGACGAGAAAGAGAAACTACTACCGTAAACGCTATGCCCTGCTCGATGAAGTCGATGCGTCCGTGGCAGAGAAGATCAGATTGTTATTGAAATAAATGAGGAAAAGTATGAGCTCACTCGCTATTCTGATTCTGACTTGTAATGAAGAAGACAATATCGTCTCCGTAGTAGAAAACGCGAAGAAATGTACGAACGAAGTCGTGATCATCGACTCGGGCAGCACGGATCGCACGGTAGAGCTTGCCAAAGAGCACGGCGCAAAGGTGGCCTTCCGCGCATGGACGAATGATTTCTCTGCCCAGAGAAACTTCGCACTGGAGCAGACAGATGCGGACTGGGTGCTGTATCTCGATGCGGATGAGAGGCTGAATGACGAAGTCATTGCAGAAGTTAAGAAGATTGTCTCTGGCGAAGGTATGGATCATCAGTATTCTTTCGAGAGAAAATCTGTGGCATTTGGTACGAAGTTTAATCATGGCGTACTGAAACCTGATCATGTTCTCAGAATGTTCCCCAGAAACCAGGTTAAGTGGGTGAATAAAGTGCATGAGCATTCCGAGTGCGGCCTGCCAGTCAAAGCATTACCAGGACATATTGAGCATTATACGTATAAAAATTGGCATCACTGGGAAGGGAAGCTCTGCCAGTATACCACTATCTGGGCAGAGGATGCATATAAAAATGGGAAAAGAACTTCCTTGGGAAAAGTGTTTACGCATAGTTTGGGCGGCTTTTTTAAGATGTTTGTCCTTCGCGCAGGCTTTTTAGACGGCTGGATGGGGACATATATGTGTTTTAACCATTTTTTCTATACGATGCTGAAATATTTGAAACTTTATGAGTTACAAAAATTGGAGAGCAAATAATGCGCGTCGCAATTTTAGAAACAGTGAAGACGTCAGGCGGGTTTGAACAGGAGTTTGATCGTCTAATCATTCGTGAACTGCAGAAGCAGGGGCATGAGCCTGTTTTATACTTGCCTGAAAATAGCAGTCTGCCTGTTGACTTTGGCATTCCGATTGAATATATGCATGGTGGTGAAATTGTAGATTATGAAGGTGCGGGACACTTCAAGAAAATTTGGCTATCTATACAGCGTGAACGTCGCCGCGTAAGGTGGTTCGATGCGGCTTACGAGAAGGCTTGCCGGCATGAAGTGGATGCCATCATGCTGACTACGGCTACGTATCGATACCTGAGATCTCTTCACAAAAGCAAGTTAAAAAATAGTCCTATTCCTGTTATTTTTATTTTCCTTGGGGTCAATCCTCATGAAAAGCCCAAATTCTTGGGACAGGCGAGAAAATGCCAGGCATATGCGAATATCAAGCTAAAGGTTACTACGCTTCGGGATGATTTCAGAGAAGATAACGTGCCAAATGTAGAATTGATCAAGCCACCGGTTTTGCTGCCAGAAGGAGTACAGGTTGCTCTTGCCCTGTCTTATAGAGAACCGATCCGCATTGGCTTCTTTGGGCATTATCGTAAAGGTGAGAAAGATGTCGATGGTATCGTTCAAGCCTTCCTCCGATGCCAGATGGCAGATAAAGCGGAACTGGTGGTACAGGCGGCACCGACCAGCGCGGAGGATGCAGAGGATATGCAACGTATCATGGAAAAATATAAATATGAAAAGTCTGTTCGATTCATCAAAGGGAAAGTATTGGGGAAAGGCTGGTACGATCTGCTGAAAAGTGTAGATGTTTTGTTCTTGCCATATAGCAATCCGCGATACCTCTATAATTGGAGCGCTGTGTATTTTAATGCATTGGCACTCTATAAGCCTGTCCTTGTGACGTCTGTATTGAATCCCGAGGTACTTGCCGATTATGAGGTGGGGGCCGAGGTGAATCTGAAGGATCTGGAGCAGTTGTCGGAGCAGCTGCATGGTTTTCTTCAAAATTATCAAGCGCAGTTGCCTGTATATGAGAGGGGATTGCGACGAGCCAATCATGATTTCAGTACCGGGTCATTTCTGCAAAGCCTTTTGCGATGAGCGTGTGGTTAATGCATAAGAGTGTAAGGCAAAAATCATAGGGAGATCTTCAGTATGAA
>OOCQ01002084.1_pt1 | contig 10202 bp, 6 predicted proteins | sample 1671121 | NCBI WGS metagenome assembly OOCQ01 (sample SAMN06348124, study PRJEB24527) | human gut metagenome | biome: human gut; feature: ankylosing spondylitis patient; material: feces | host: Homo sapiens | place: China | collected 2015-10 | reverse complement strand
TCGTCCTTCTGCCCGACACCGGCGACCGCTATCTGTCCACCCCGCTGTTTGCGGAATAAGCTTCTCATTCCTTCTGCCTCTGCCGTGGTCTTCCGCCCGGCAGGGGCTTTTTTGTTTGCGCTGCCGAAACGATATGGTGTGTTTTTTTACAAGTTTGCAAACTTTTTGTGAATCCATGCCGCCGCCGGGATTTCCCTATTGACATTGTGGATTGTTTGGAGTATATTTTTAGCAGTCGATGAGTGAGAGTGCTAAAGCAGTATTCCGGCCCACCGCCTGAATCTCAACTTCCGGTATGAATGGAGGCTTGACTTTATGAATACCAATCAATATACCCAGAAGACCCTTGAGGCTCTGCAGGCAGCCCAGCAGCTGGCCGTGGAGTATCAGCATAATGCACTGGAGCCGGAGCATCTGCTCCACGCTCTGGCGACACAGGAGCAGGGCCTGATCCCCCAGCTGCTCCAGAAACTGAATGTGGACGCAGGCAGCTTCTCCGCCGCTGTGGCCGAAAAGCTTTCCGCAATGCCCCGGGTGTCCGGCTCTGGCCGTGACCCCGACAAGGTCTATATCTCGCAGGCCACCGACAAGGTGCTGAGCGCCGCCGCCCGCGAAGCCAAGGCCATGAAGGACGACTACGTCAGTGTCGAGCACGTCTTCCTCGCCCTGCTGGACGAGCAGACCCAGAACACCTCCGAGCTGTTCCGCGCCTTTAGCATCACGAAGGATAAGTTCTTACAGCAGCTCACCGCCGTGCGCGGCAACCAGCGCGTGACCAACGACAACCCCGAGGACACCTACAATGCCCTGCAGAAGTATGGTCAGGACCTCGTTGACCTGGCCCGCAAGCAGAAGCTGGACCCCGTCATTGGCCGTGACCAGGAAATTCGAAATGTCATCCGCATCCTGTCCCGTAAGACGAAGAACAACCCCTGCCTCATCGGTGAGCCGGGCGTCGGCAAGACGGCCATCGCCGAGGGTCTGGCCCAGCGTATCGTCCGGGGCGATGTGCCCGAAAACCTGAAAGACCGCATCGTGTTCAGTCTGGACATGGGCGCTCTGGTGGCCGGTGCAAAGTACCGCGGCGAGTTCGAGGAGCGCCTGAAGAGCGTGCTGAACGAGGTGAAGAAGAGCGAGGGCAAGATCATCCTCTTCATTGATGAGCTGCACACCATCGTGGGCGCCGGCAAGACCGACGGTGCCATGGATGCCGGCAACCTGCTCAAGCCCATGCTGGCCCGCGGCGAGCTGCACTGCATCGGTGCAACCACCCTGGACGAGTACCGCCAGTATATCGAGAAAGACCCCGCTCTGGAACGCCGGTTCCAGCCGGTGCAGGTGGATGAGCCCACCGTGGAGGACACCATTTCCATCCTGCGCGGCCTGAAGGATCGCTATGAGATCTATCACGGCGTTCGCATCCACGACAACGCGCTTGTCGCCGCCGCGACGCTCTCCGACCGCTATATCACCGACCGTTTCCTGCCCGACAAGGCCATCGACCTCGTCGATGAGGCCTGCGCGATGATCCGCACGGAGATCGACTCGATGCCCGCAGAGCTCGACGATCTGCGCCGCAAGATCATGCAGCAGGAGATCGAAGAGATGGCCCTCAAGAAAGAGGACGACCAGCTCTCCCGCGACCGTCTCGAGGAGCTCAAGAAAGAGCTTGCCGATGAAAAGGAACAGTTCAACGCCATGAAGTCCCGCTGGGAAGCGGAAAAGAGCGGCGTGGACAGCGTGAAGCAGCTCAAGAGCCAGATCGAGCAGATGCACGGCGAGATTGAACGCGCGCAGGCGAACCTTGAGTACGAAAAGGCAGCCAAGCTCAAGTATTCCGACCTCCCCGCCCTTGAAAAGCAGCTCAGGGACGCCGAGGCCGCAGCCGAAAAGCACACGGGCGACAACTCCATGGTGCACGACACCGTGACGGAAAACGAGATCGCCGACATCGTCGGCAAGTGGACGGGCATCCCTGTCAGCCGTCTGATGGAGGGTGAGCGCGAAAAGCTGCTGCGCCTCGACGAGATCATTCACAAGCGCGTCGTCGGTCAGGACGAGGCGGTGCGTCTCGTGACCGAGGCCATCCAGCGCTCGCGTGCGGGCATCGCAGACCCGAACCGCCCGATCGGCAGCTTCCTCTTCCTCGGTCCCACGGGCGTCGGCAAGACGGAGCTTGCAAAGTCCCTCGCCGACTGCCTGTTCGACGATGAACACAACCTCGTGCGCATCGATATGACCGAGTATATGGAAAAATTCTCCGTCTCGCGCCAGATCATCGTGGGCGATATCGCGCTGCTGCGCTCCTCGGGCGAGGAAATTCTCGCCACTCCGCGCGGCTATGTGACGCCGAAGGAGGCGCGCGGCATCCTCCGCCGTGTCGCCGTGAAGCACACGCCGCAGGAGATGGAAGCCGAGCTCAATACCATCGTCGACAACGGCTGTACGGTCATCGACGTCATCGTCGACCACCCCATCTACGGCCAGCTCACCGGCCCGCTGCAAATTTCGAACCGCTACGAGGTCAGCCAGTTCATTGAGCGCTGCAAAAAGGCGGAGCCGCTGTCCAGTCTCACCGACGGCATCCACCTGCACACGCTCTCCTGTCCCGACGAGGCGGCGTTCGAGCGCACGAAGAGTGCGCTGCGCGCACTGCGCGTCCTGCTGGAGGAAAACGGAAATTAAGGGTTGACAATCCTCACACAAGCGATTATAGTGTCATATGCATGTGTCAAGACACCTGCATATGACACTATTTTATTTTTAGGCTGTGAGGATATCATGGAAAAATTCAAAGCGTTCTGCAAACGCAAAAACATTGAAGTTTCGGCCAAGCGCTACGGCATCGATGCGCTCGGCGCAATGGCGCAGGGCCTCTTCTGCTCGCTGCTGATCGGCACGATCATCAAGACGCTCGGCGCGCAGCTGGGCGTTCCGTTTTTGACGGATATCGGCACCTACGCAATGTCCGTCTCCGGCCCTGCGATGGCGGTCGCCATCGGCTACGCGCTCAAGGCTGACCCGATGGTGCTCTTCTCCCTTGCCGCGGTGGGCTGGGCGGCCAACGCCGAGGGCGGCGCGGGCGGCCCGCTTGCCGTTCTCATCATCGCGATCCTTGCCGCCGAGTGCGGCAAGGCCGTGAGCAAGGAGACGAAGATCGACATTTTGGTGACGCCCGCCGTGACCATCTTAGTCGGCGTCGCGCTCGCCAAGTGGATCGCGCCGCCCATCGGCACAGCCGCCTCCGCCTTCGGTCTCGTCATCGACAACGCGACCAGGCTCCAGCCGTTCTGGATGGGCATTGCCGTCTCCGTGCTCGTGGGCGTCGCGCTCACGCTGCCCATCTCCTCCGCCGCCATCTGCGCGGTGCTGAAGATGACCGGTCTTGCCGGCGGCGCGGCCGTTGCAGGCTGCTGCGCGCAGATGGTCGGCTTCGCCGTGATGAGCTTCAAGGAAAACCGCTGGGGCGGCCTTGTCTCTCAGGGCCTCGGCACGTCGATGCTCCAGATGCCCAACATTGTCAGAAATCCCCGCGTCTGGATCGCGCCGACGCTCGCCTCCGCCATCACCGGCCCCATCGCCACGTGCGTGTTCCATCTTGAGATGAACGGTGCACCGATCAACTCCGGTATGGGCACCTGCGGCCTGTGCGGCCTCATCGGCGTGTGGACGGGCTGGGTCTCTCCGAGCGAGGAGGCTGTCGCCAAGGGCGCGGCGGCCATGAGCCCAACGGGCTTTGACTGGCTGGGTCTCATCCTCGTCGCCATCGTGCTGCCCGCCATCCTTGCTCCGCTCATCAATATGGTCTGCCGCCGCCTCGGCTGGGTCAAGGACGGCGACCTGAAGCTCGACTGAGAAAATAACGTGTAAAAAGTGTGGACTTTTTGTAAAGAATCCCATCAATTATCACAAAAAAGTAAAATTGGGGAGAATCGGACTTGATTCTCCCCTTTGCTTTTGCTATACTGTCAGACGAAGTGCGTCCGCACTTCAAAATAAACCGGAGAGCGGCCCGCCGCCGACCGGAAAAATAAGGAAGGATAGAAGAATGAAGAAGTTTTTTGCACTGCTTCTCGCTCTCGTCATGGTTCTGTCCCTCGTTGCCTGCGGTGATAAGAAGACCGACGACAACCAGGACAACAACACCGACGATCAGCAGGGCGGGACCACCACTTACACCAATCCTGACGATATCGACGACAACATGACGTCCGAAGACGGCAAGTATGAGATCGCGTTCGTCACCGACGTCGGCCAGCTGAAGGATAAGTCCTTCAACCAGGGCACCTTCGACGGCGTGAAGCTCTATGCCGCCAACAACGGCCTGAGCTACAAGTACTATCAGCCCGCCAACGGCGACCAGGCTACCGATGACGACCGTTACGATGCCATGAAGGCTGCTGCCGAGGGCGGCGCCAAGGTCATCGTGGCTGCCGGCTTTATGCAGGCCACTGCCCTGACCAAGGCCGCTGCTGAGTTCACCGATGTCAAGTTCGTGTTCGTGGACCGCGACAGCGCTGTGACCACCGAGGACGGCACCGCCCTGAAGAACGTTCTGGGCATCTGCTTCCAGGAAGAGCAGTGCGGCTATCTGGCCGGTTACGCTGTTGTTAAGGAAGGCTACACCAAGCTGGGCTTCACCGGTGGTGGCGGCGGCGACAACCCCGCTTGCTGCCGTTACGGCTACGGCTTCGTGCAGGGCGCTTCCGCTGCTGCTGCCGAGATGGGCGTGAAGGTCGAGATGAACTACTCCTGGCTGTATGGCGCTTCCTTCGCCGCTTCCACCGAGCTGCAGACCATGGCTTCCGGCTGGTATGAGAACGGCACCGAGGTCATCTTCGCCTGCGGCGGTAATATGTTCCAGTCTGTCGCCGCTGCCGCTGCCGCTAACGACGGCGCCGTGGTGGGCGTGGACGTTGACCAGTCCAGCCAGTCCGATACCGTTATCACCTCCGCTATGAAGGGCCTGTCCGCCTCCGTGCAGTGGGCTTGCGGCAAGGTCTATGACGGTTCCTTCGACGAGATCGGCGGCACCTTCGTGACCCTGGGCGCCAAGGACAACGCTGTGGGCCTGCCCACCGCTACCTGGTCCCTGACCAAGTGGACTGTGGACGACTACAACGCCATGCTGGCCAAGATGGCCGATGGTTCTCTGGTCGTCGACAACGACTACTCCAAGCTGGACAGCACCGACAGCCTGACCCTGAACCTGGTCAAGTAATCGGAACGTACTTAACAAAAAAAGAGACGCCTGCGGGCGTCTCTTTTTTTGCGTCAAGCGCGTGATGCGAGGCGTAAAACGCCGCTGTTTTTCTTGCAATCTGTGCATATATGCTATATAATAAATTTATGCCTTTATCGCCATTAGGCAAAATAATAGAGGAAAGTAGGTGGCGGCATGGATAAGACTCCCTCGTATGTGATCGAGATGCTTCACATTACCAAGGAGTTCCCCGGCATCAAGGCCAACGACGATATCACCCTCCAACTGAAAAAGGGAGAGATCCACGCGCTGCTGGGCGAAAACGGCGCCGGCAAATCCACGCTGATGAGCGTGCTGTTCGGCCTGTACCAGCCCGAGGCGGGCGAGATACGCAAGAACGGCCAGACGGTGAAGATCAACGATGCCAACGATGCCACGGCACTGGGTATCGGCATGGTCCACCAGCACTTCAAGCTGGTGGAGGTATTCTCCGTGCTGGACAACATCATTCTGGGCGCCGAAACGACGAAGTGCGGCTTCCTGCAGAAAAAGGAAGCGCGGAGGAAGGTCGAGGAGCTCTCCAAGCGGTACGGCCTGCACGTGGACCTGGACGCCAAGGTGGAGGATATCACCGTGGGTATGCAGCAGCGTACCGAGATCCTGAAGATGCTCTACCGCGACAACGAGATCCTCATCTTCGACGAGCCCACCGCCGTGCTGACGCCGCAGGAGATCGACGAGCTGATGGCCATTATGAAGAACCTGACGGCGGAGGGGAAATCCATCCTCTTCATCTCCCACAAGCTCAACGAGATCATGGCGGTGGCGGACCGGGTGACGGTTCTGCGTAAGGGCCGCTATGTGGGTACCGTGAACACCTGCGACACCAACAAGCAGGAGCTGTCCAACATGATGGTGGGCCGCCCGGTGCAGCTGGAGGTCGTAAAGGAGCCGGCCAAGCCCACGGATGTGGTGCTGAAGGTCCGGGATTTGTGTGTGCCCTCTCATACCCACAAGCGCAACGCCGTGGACCACGTCAGCTTTGATGCACGCGCCGGCGAGATACTCTGTATCGCCGGTATCGACGGCAACGGACAGACGGAGTTCATTCACGCGCTCACCGGCCTGGATAAGAGCAATGGCGGCACGGTGACGCTGTGCGGCAAGGATATCTCCCACGCCAGCATCCGTCGCCGTGGAGAGTGCATGAGCCACATCCCCGAGGATCGGCACAAGCACGGCCTGGTGCTGGATTTTACGCTGGAGCAGAACCTGGTGCTGCAGCGGTATAAGGAGCCGGAATTCGAAAAGGGCGGCTTTATCAAGAAGGACGCGGTGCGTGCCTACGCCGAGAGGCTGATCGAGGAATACGATATCCGCAGCGGACAGGGCCCCGTGACCACCGCCCGCAGCATGTCCGGCGGCAACCAGCAGAAGGCGATCATCGCCCGCGAGGTGGACCGCAACAAGCCGCTGATCGTAGCGGTCCAGCCTACCCGCGGCCTGGACGTGGGCGCGATCGAAAACGTACACAAGGAACTGGTGAAGCAGCGTGATGCCGGCAAGGCAGTGCTGCTGGTATCCCTGGAGCTGGACGAGGTCATGAGCCTGTCCGACCGCATCCTGGTCATGTACGAGGGTGAGATCGTGGGTGAGTTCGACCCGAAGCAGATCACCGTGCAGGAGTTGGGCCTCTATATGGCCGGCGCCAAGCGGGCGGACAAGAAAGAGGGTGAGACGGCGTGAAGCAAAAACTGACAGATCTGTATGCCAAGAATGGCACCAAGAAGGTCCTGGCCTCTCTGCTGTCCATCCTGGCCGGCCTGCTGCTGGGCAGCATCGTGGTCATTATTGTGGGTCTGGCTGAGCAGAAGATCACCACCGCCGGTATGTGGGAGGGCGTCCGCCTGATTTTTGCCGGCATCCTCAGCACAGGCCGCGACGCTGCGGGCGCGCTGACCTGGGGCTTTAACGCCCAGAATGTGGGCAATATGCTCTTCCGCGCCATGCCGCTGATCATGACCGGCCTTTCCGTGGCGGTGGCCTTCAAGACGGGCCTGTTCAATATCGGCGCACCCGGCCAGTATCTGATGGGTACGCTTGTCTCGCTGTCCGTCGCGCTGGGCATCCCCTCCGAGTCCGTGCCCGTTGGCATCATCTGGCTGCTGGCCTTTCTGGGCGGTATGCTGGCTGGCGCCCTGTGGGGTGCGATCCCCGGATTGCTGAAGGCGCTGCTGAATATCAACGAGGTGCTGGCCTGCATCATGACCAACTGGATCGCAGCCAATCTTGTCACCTGGATGTTTGATATCAGCAGCTTCAAGAACGTAACAGAGGGCACGAAGTCCGGTTACATCTACAAGACCACCTTCAACGGTGTGGCCACACCCAAGCTGGGACTGGATCAGCTGTTTCCCGGCTCCCAGGTCAATGCCGGTATTCTGGTGGCCATCATTCTGGCCATCGTGGTGTACATTATCATGGAGAAGACGGTGTTCGGCTATGAGCTGAAGGCCTGCGGCGCCAACCGCCATGCGGCCCGCTACGCCGGTATCCCCGATAAGCGCAATATCGTGCTGTCCATGGCCATTGCCGGCGCGCTGGCCAGCGCCGGCGCCGCGCTGTACTGGCTCAGCGGCAACACCGAGTTCTACTGGAACACCTACCAGGCCCTGCCCGGCGTGGGCTTTAACGGAATCCCCGTGGCCCTGCTGGCGGTGAACAACCCCATCGCGGTCATTTTCACCGGCATCTTCATGGCCATGCTGGATATCGTCGGTCTGCAGCTGACCAACCTGACCGCCTACAACGAGTACATCACCGACGTGATCATCTCCGTCATCGTGTATCTGTCCGCCTTCTCTCTGCTCATCCAGATGATGCTGACCGGACGGAAAAAGAAGCTCGTCGTGGAGGCCAACAAGACCACCACGGCGGATATACCGGCAGAGGCGGAGACACCGCCACTGGATGTGCCGCCGGAGGACATACCGGACATACCGATGGAGGAAGCACCGCAGGTACCTGAGCAGCCGGAGGAAGGAGGGGGGCAGGCATGACATTTCTGATCCAACAGACCATGATCTACGCCGTTCCCCTGATGATCGTGGCGCTGGCCGGCGTGTTCGCCGAGCGCAGCGGTATCATCAACCTGGCGTTGGAAGGTATTATGATCCTGGGTGCGTTTATCGGCGTGCTGTTCGTGAACATCATGCAGACCAACCATGTCTACGACGCGGCCAAGGCTGCCGGCGACTGGGTGGCTTTGCAGGGCTTTGAGCTGCTGGCTATGCTGGTGGCGGCCATATTCGGCGCCATTTTCTCCCTGCTGCTGAGCTTTGCCTCCGTAAATCTGCGGGCGGACCAGACCATCGGCGGTACGGCGCTGAACCTGATGGCTCCGGCCCTGGTGCTGTTCCTCATCCGTATCATCGCCAACCAGAACACCCTGCAAATGGCCACCGGCGATGCGGCCAGTTGGTTCATGATCAAGAAGACCACTCTGGGCTACGCGAAGACGGACGACCTGGGCTTCCTGGGCAATACCTTCCTGCACAAGGTGTATCTGGCGACCTATGTCTGCATCATCATTTTCGTGGTGCTGTCGATCCTGCTGTACAAGACCCGGTTTGGCCTGCGGCTGCGCTCCTGCGGTGAAAATCCCCAGGCGGCGGACTCCGTGGGTATCAACGTGTACAAGATGCGCTATGCCGGTACGACCATCTCCGGCGCGCTGGCCGGCATGGGCGGCTTTGTCTACGCCCTGACCACGGCCAACTGCACGGCCAACGGCGATGTGGCGGGCTTCGGCTTCCTGGCGCTGGCCGTTATGATCTTCGGTAACTGGAAGCCGCTGAACATCGCCGGGGCGTCGCTGCTGTTCGGCCTGTTCAAGTGTATCGCCGCGGCGTACTCCAGCCTGGATATCAACGGCGACGGCGTGTATTGGCTGGCGGAGATCGGCATCAGCTCCCACGTGTACCGTATGCTGCCGTACCTGATCACGCTGGTGGTGCTGGCCTTCACATCCAAGAAATCCCGCGCACCCAAGGCGGAGGGTATCCCCTACGACAAGGGCCAGCGGTAAAAGAAGCATAAAAAAGAAGCACCCGTACGGGTGCTTCTTTTTGCGCTGTTTTACATGGATTTTACAAAAGATGGCCTGCGAACTTGACATTTATACCGTACAATGTAGATGGACAATAAGGTGACATCTGAGAAAATGTAAAGTTGAGGGAAAGAAAATGGATATTTTTCATGCGCTGACCATGCTGGGCGGGCTGTGCCTGTTTCTGTTCGGCATGAATTTCATGGGCCAGGCGCTGGAGCGCCGGGCCGGCGGCAAGCTGCGGACGCTGCTGGATAAAATGACCGGCAGCGTGGGTGCCGGTTTCCTGACCGGACTGGGCATCACCGCCATCATTCAGAGCTCATCGGCCACCACCGTCATGGTGGTGGGCTTCGTGAACTCCGGGCTGATGACCCTGCGGCAGGCTATCAATGTTATCATGGGCGCCAACGTGGGCACCACGGTGACGGCCTGGCTGCTGAGCCTGGCGGGGATCGACGGCGGCAGCGTGTGGCTGCAGCTGCTGAAGCCCACCGCCTTTACGCCGGTGCTGGCGCTGATCGGCATCATTTTCTATATGTTCTGCAAGGACAGCCGGAAAAAGGAGACTGGCTCCATTCTGCTTGGCTTTGCCACGCTGATGTTCGGCATGGACACCATGAGCGCCGCGGTGGCGGGGCTGAAGGACGTGCCGGGGTTTGCAGAGCTGTTTTTGGCCTTTACAAACCCGCTGCTGGGCGTGCTGGTGGGCGCGGTGCTGACGGCGATCATCCAGTCGTCCTCCGCCTCGGTGGGTATTTTGCAGGCGCTGGCCTCTACCGGCCAGGTCAGCTACGCCGCCGCGGTGCCCATTATCATGGGCCAGAACATCGGTACCTGCGTCACGGCGCTGATCTCCTGCGTCGGCACCAACAAAAACGCCAAGCGGGC
>OOCQ01002083.1_pt1 | contig 10205 bp, 10 predicted proteins | sample 1671121 | NCBI WGS metagenome assembly OOCQ01 (sample SAMN06348124, study PRJEB24527) | human gut metagenome | biome: human gut; feature: ankylosing spondylitis patient; material: feces | host: Homo sapiens | place: China | collected 2015-10 | reverse complement strand
AACTCTGCAACTGTCTTGCAACAGCGTTCGTTCTCAAAAGCGGATGCAAAGGTAGTCAGTTTTACAATACAAAGCAAATGTTTTTATGAAAAATGTGCTCAAAAACATGTTGTTTTCGTTTTGTTTTACAGAATAAGAGGAAAACAGGCGAAGTTCACCTTTTATATATTCATGCGCGCGAAAGAAACTGTGAACGGAAACAGGGGTGGTGAAGATGGAGGGAAAAAGATACAAAGGGGGCTTTCACCGGAAAAAAGGAGAAAAGGGGAAAGGTGAGGAGGTACGCATGGGGGCATGAAGGGGAAAGCCGACAATGTGTGGGAAAACACAAGGAAAGAAGAAAGAAATGAAGTTGCCCGATTATATACAGGAAGACACCTGATTTCTTTTTAAAGACACCTTTTTTTGTCAACAAACACCTCAAAGGAATTGAGCATCCAGAAGAATATGCACGTAAATATTTCCTGGCTGTTTTTCATTCACGGGACAACGTTTGTAGTGCAAATAGTTGATTTCACGGATAAAATGTTAAAAAAGAACTAAACTATAATAAAAGAGATACGATGTTGAGAGGTTTTTGATAACTTTGCACTTATACTCATTTGTATGAAGCCATAATAGCACCGGGTGAAAGCAAGTAATGCGAAGACAAGACGGAAAAGGGAAAATCATCTTGTACTGAAACATTCCACCCCCTACTATTGAAAAATACTTATAGTAAAGGATTTACTACGTAAAACAAGATTCAACCTATAGTTAGAAGAAATAAACAATAGTATAATGCAAACAAACGTGAAGCCTGCAGAAGGCAAATTAGGAATAATGATTGTCGGCAACGGTGCCGTAGCCACAACATTCATGACAGGTGTGCTGATGACACGCCGCGGTTTGACAAAGCCTATCGGTTCAATGACCCAATACGACAAGATTCGCGTTGGCAAAGGAAACGACAAGAAATATCTTCACTACAAAGATATCGTGCCATTGGCAAAGCTCCACGATATCGTGTTCGGCACATGGGACGTTTATCCACAGAATGCGTATCAGGCAGCGATGTATGCCGAAGTACTGAAAGAGAAGGACATCAACCCTGTGAAGGACGAACTGGAGAAGATAAAGCCTATGAAGGCAGCCTTCGACAAGAATTACGCAAAACGCCTCAACGGCGACAATGTAAAAGACTGCAAGACCCGCTGGGAGATGGTAGAGGCCCTGCGTGAGGACATCCGAAACTTCAAAAAGGAGAACAACTGCTCACGCATCGTAGTAATCTGGGCTGCCTCAACAGAAATCTATGTTCCTGTAGACGAGAACATCCATTATTCTCTGGATGCCCTTGAAAAAGCGATGAAGGCTGACGACCGCGAGCACATAGCACCATCCATGTGCTATGCCTATGCTGCTCTGACAGAAGGAGCACCATTCATCATGGGAGCACCAAACACGACAGTAGATATTCCAGCCATGTGGGAACTGGCAGAAAAGACGAAGATGCCTATCTCAGGAAAGGATTTCAAGACAGGACAGACACTGGTAAAGAGCGGCTTCGCTCCTATCATCGGCACACGCTGCCTTGGACTGAGCGGATGGTTTTCTACAAACATACTCGGTAACAGAGACGGCCTTGTTCTCGACGAGCCGGCAAACTTCCACACCAAGGAGGTGAGCAAGCTCTCCACACTTGAGACCATCCTGAAGCCGGACGTGCAGCCGGACCTCTACGGACACGGCAACGACGAGGACACACAGTATTACCACAAAGTGCGCATCAACTACTATCCGCCACGCAACGACAACAAGGAGGGATGGGACAATATCGACATCTTCGGATGGATGGGCTACCCGATGCAGGTAAAGATAAACTTCCTCTGCCGCGACTCCATCCTTGCAGCACCACTGCTGCTCGACCTGTGTCTGCTGAGCGACCTTGCGGCAAGAGCCGGACGCTACGGCACACAGCGCTTCCTGAGCTTCTTCCTAAAGAGTCCTATGCACGACTACACAAAGGGCGAAGAGGCAGTAAACAACCTTTATCAGCAATATACAATGCTCAAGAATGCCATCCGCGAAATGGGAGGATATGAAGCAGATGAAGAGATTGACTAACAGACATATAGTAAAGATTATAATGTGGTCGCTACCAGTAGCAATACTGGCAGCGATTGCTTTTATAATGACCCCGTCGATACTCCCCGAGAGCCACGATGGAATGAAGCGAAGTGTTGTGATGATAGAATGCAGAGAATACTACGAGATTGTCTGCAACGGAAAGGTCATTGCCTATTGCAACGACATAAAGAGCGACTCCACTCTAAACATCGTGAAGGCGGAAGCCGACAGCGACACAGAGCGCAAAGCAATGGTTTGCGGATGCTGGATAAACAAGTTCTCGTTCATCCCGTCATGCCAGGGACGCATCCTCACGGCACCCCCCTTCAGCAACAACGACAATCTGCTCTCAATGGCAAACAGCAACCCTGAAAACATAATAGAAAAGACCATCGCCAAGCATGAGGAGATGTTTGCCACCGACAAGAAGAGAGAGGCAGAACTCAACTATTATCTCGACACACACAACGTGAAAGACGACGGCTACAACACCATTGCCGCATACGCCGAAGAGAACAAAAGGAAAAAAGAAAGTCTTCTGAACAGCATCGACATCTTGAAGTCGCTGCAGAAAGAAAAGAAGATAAAGATCAGAAAGCGAAACAAATACGTCCTCCTCTACCCCACCACTACAAGAAAGACAGGCAGAGTGTTCTGCCACCTGTTGGCAGAAGAATCAGAAGATGCGCCTAAAGGAACGATTGTTTTGCAGACGGAAAACGAGTTCATGTCGGAAGGCGCTAACAGCCTTTACACATTCAAAGTCTTCTGTCTCATACCCGAAAAGGGCGACAGCATAGCCATTGCCGGTATATTCGGTCTGACGGAGAAGAGCACGCCCAACGCTGCTCTGCAAAAGCCGAACGTATTCAAAGGCGCCACAATATCAACAGAGAGGCACGACACTCCCCCTCTGCTCGCTCCAAACGGAGCACCGATATTCAACAGAAACGGATTCTTCATCGGCATAAACAATAAGGGAGGAATAGCACAATGAGAAAGATTCACCTTATTATATATATAATGACAGCCCTTCTGCTTGTTTCGTGCAACGGCAGAAGCCCTCTCGACACCACGACCGTCTACGATGGCGACTATTGCTATCGTGGAGAGATGAGCAATGGAAAGAGAAACGGCTATGGGGTGTTGTCGATAAAAGACAGCATCATATACAGCGGAACGTGGAAAGACGGCAAGCGATGCGGCTATGGCACCACCACCGACTCCTTAGGCAGACAGATAACCGCCCTATGGCAAGCCGACACGATTGTCAGCGGCACAAGGCAGGACTCTCTCGGAACATACCACGGTGGGTTCAGCAAAGAGCTTCTTGCCGACGGCCACGGCACATGGAGAGGTGACAACGGTGAGTTCTACACCGGAGAGTGGGCTGGCGACCGTCGCAACGGATTCGGATGCGGAGTGGCAGAAAGCGGAAAGGTAAAAGCCGGCGACTGGCGCAAAGGCAAATACCGCGGAGAACAGATGCTGCACACGGCAGACAGGATTTACGGCATCGACGTGTCAAGATACCAGCACGAAAAGGGACGGAAGAAATTCAGTCTCGACTGGTCTGCAGTCAGAATCGTCGGTTTGGGAGCCGGCAGAAAGAGTTCCGGCAATATAGACTACAAGATTTCCTTCGCCTACATAAAATCGACAGAAGGCACAACAATACGAAACCGCTATTTCCCTTCCGACTATGTCCGCGCCAAGAAGAAAGGCATTGCCGTAGGCGCATACCATTTCTTCTCTACCAAGAGTAGCGCCGCAAAACAGGCACATTACTTCCTGAAGCACACCACTCTGCGCATCGGCGACATGCCTCCTGTACTGGACGTTGAGCCAAGCGATGCACAGATAAGGCAGATGGGCGGAACAGAAGCCATGTTCCGCAGCATAAGAACATGGCTTGCCATCGTGCGCAACGCCACAGGCACCAAGCCTGTCCTGTACATCAGCCAAGGCTTCGTAAACAAATACCTGCCGCAGGCACCGGACATCAGGAGCAACTATCCAATATGGATTGCACGCTACGGACAATACCGCCCAGACATCCGCCTTGCCTTCTGGCAGCTAACCCCACACGGCAAAGTGAGAGGAATACACGGAGAAGTGGACATAAACGTATTCAACGGCTACAAAGAGCAATTTGCGGAATTCCTGCAACAGGAAACAATAAAGAAATAAGACGACAGCAGATGAATTCATACAGTTTTAACATCGTCTCCACTTCCGTGCATCATTATTTTATGTAACTTTGCACCCAAACGCTGAATAAACAATAATAAAAAAGAATATGACAAACAAACCTCTTAGAGCATTTGCCACTATCATTGCCATGGTAGGGGCCTACATCACATCTGCCGCCCAGATTCCAGAAGGCTACTACGACTCGCTGAAAGGAAAGAAAGGGGCAGAACTGAAAAATGCAGTGTACAACATCATCAAGGATGCCAACGTATTGTCTTACGGTTCCGGCTATGGAAAGACCTGGTGGGGATTCTGGCAAACCGACCGTACAGAAGACGGACGCTTCATTGACCGCTACTCTCCAGAGAGCATCTGGCCACAAAGCACAAACCAAGGTGCCGTAGGCGCAGGAATGAACATCGAGCACTCCTTCCCCAAAAGCTGGTGGGGAAAGACAGAAAACCAGGCATATAAAGACCTCTACAACCTGATGCCCTGCGAAAGCAAGATAAACAGCAGCAAGAGCAACTACCCGATGGGAAAGGTTGTGAACGCAAGCATCGCCGACAACGGAGCGACAAAAGTAGGCAAGGGCAGCGACGGCAAGAACTATTGGGAGCCGGCTGACGAATGGAAAGGCGACTTCGCACGCGGATATATGTATATGGCTACCTGCTATAAAGACCTTAAATGGACCGGTGCCGGACTGCAGATCCTACAGCAAGGCGACTACCCCACCCTGCAGAAATGGGCTTACGAACTCTTTATCAGCTGGGCAAAAGCCGACAAGCCGACACAGCTCGAGATTACTCGCAACAACGCAGTAAGCAAGATTCAGGGCAACCGCAACCCGTATGTCGATTTCCCTAACCTTATGGAATATGTATGGGGCGACAGTATCGACTACGCCTTCGACCCAACCCATACCGAGTGTTCAGGAAACTACTCCGGCAGCGACACGCCTATCGGTCCGTCAGAGGAAACAATAAAGGAATATGTGTTCACGCAAGACGACGGAGGCTTCACCACAGAGACAACGACCTGTCCTGAGGGCAAGACGATATGGAAGCTGAAGAACGAATACGGATGGGTAGGCTCAAGCTACTTCGGAAGCATGCAGGAAGGCGACGCACGCCTCGTTTCTCCGGAGATTGACCTTTCGGAATACGCAAAAGTAACGATGAGCTTCGAACATGCCGCCAACAAGATGAACGATGTTGCGCCAAAAGACAAGTTCTCTGTTGAGATACGCTGCGACGGAAATACATCAATCATTGACAGCGGACTGATAAAATGGCCGAAGGGAACAAGCTGGACATACAACGGCTCCGGCGACATACCACTCAACGACTATGCAGGAAAGAAGATACAGATTGTGTTCCACTACACCGGAAACACCGAGTCTGCCGGAACATGGGAGATAAAGAACCTCCACATAAAGGGAATAAAGAACACAGCCTCCATCAGTGCTGCCACCCTAAGCGACGGCTCCTTCTTCAACGGCAATGCCAGCGACGGATGCTATTCCATCAACGGACAGCGCATTACCGCCCCTGCTGCCTACAGGGGCATCATGGTTATGAAGCAGGGCGGAAAGACCTGGAAAGTGGCAAAATAAAGAAAACGCTTCATACATAAGACAAGACGGAACCACCGCCAATCCCGCAAGCAAGAGAATGACTTGCAGGGGTTGGCGGTGGTTGTTTTCTATATAAATGGTGTCATGTACACAGGGAGGCAGATTGTATTGCCGTCTTTCTGCAAATCCTTTGTGTATACAAGATACCGCTGGCCCACTACATGGGAGTATTTCTCACAAAACATGTCAAGGGAGGTGTGAGACTTATAACCAGACGACTTTACCTCCACTGGATACAGTTTAGAACCTCGTGAAAGCAGGAAATCTATTTCGTAACTATGGGTGTCATCTTTCTTCCAGGTATAGTAAAACAGTTTGTTTCCCGAAGCTGTCAGCATCTGCGCCACAAGATTTTCATATACATATCCGAGATTTGTACTGAGCTTGTCGCTGAGCAATTTCTGGTAAATCACGTTTTCCGTGAAATCTTTATCCCAAAACGCCAAGGTTATAAACAGCCCGGTATCAGAGCAGAAGATTTTGTATTTTGAAGGGTCGCGATGCAACGAAAGACCTATATTGGGGTCATTGGAATGGTATGAGAATACTACCGTCTTACTGTCTTCAAGATTGTTGAGCATGGAAATCAGCTTTTCGTTGTTTGTATCTCCAATTGCGGAATACGGCTTATACCTGTTGCTGTTCTTTCCGAGTTGGGCCGGTATATCAAGAAACATCCTTTCAATGCGTCCCGTGGAATCAAGCTTTTGGAAATCATCAAGATACAGGCGTATTATGTCGCGCTTTACCAGATCAACCCTGCTCAGATTATTGGTTTCAAGATATTCGTTGACAGCCTGAGGCATTCCGCCGACGAGCATATACAGGCGTAGATCACGGATCTTTGTCTGATGAGCCTGTAGCAATGGATGCCTCATCTCAAAATATTGTCTCAAAAGACCGATGGATACGTTGTCTCCCAATGCCCAGCGGAATTCCTCATAATCCATAGGATTGAGGGTAATGCGCTCCTCTTCGCTCGGTATTGTTATATCCTTGGTATTTCTTTTTATACTAATCAACGAACCGGTCTCGATATAATCATACCTGCCGTCGGCAACGAGATATTTTATTGCCTGCCTTGCTTTAGGGCATTTCTGGACTTCGTCAAAGACTATTACAGAACGACGCTTCTCCAATACTACATTATATATAGTCTGCAACTGCATGAATATGAAATCAAGATTCATCAGGTCGTCAAAAAGCTCTGTTACTTGTTTTGAGGCTCTGTTGAAGTCAACCAATATATATGACGAATATTCTTTTTCGGCAAACTCGCATACCAAAGTAGACTTGCCCACACGTCTTGCCCCTTCAATAAGAATTGCAGTCTTACCGTTTCTTTGGGTCTTCCACAGGAGCAGTCTGTCATATAATTTTCGTTTGAATATTCTATTCATCTTCATATTACTTATTATAAGGTGATTTACAATATCTTACAGCGTTTTTGCGGTTGCAAATATATATAAATATCCTCTGTTACGCAAATGTTTTTAGTGAAAACCTCCGAAAATACGCAATTGTTTTTAGCGAAAACCTCCGAAAATACGCAAATGTTTTTGGTGAAAACCTCCGAAAATACGCAATTGTTGGCAAAGAAAAAGCCTTACAAAGACTTCCCGAATATAGAAGTCCATGTAAGGCTTGGCATTATTTACCTTTAAAATGTAATTTCCTTATTTCTCCTCCGGAGCCTTGTCAATCAGATCCATAAACTGGTCGAGCTTAGGAGTGATGATAATCTGAGTGCGGCGGTTGCGCTGCTTAGCCACATCAGAATTGTTGTTGGTGATAGGATTATATTCACCACGTCCACCGGCAGTCAGACGCTTAGGATCTACGCCATATTCGTTCTGCAGAGCCTGAACAACGCTTGACGCACGCAGACAAGAGAGGTCCCAGTTGTTGCGGATGTTCTTCATCGAAGCAGCACTTGCATTAACCGGCACATTGTCGGTGTTACCCTCGATGAGCACATCATAGTCCTTATAGTCCTTGATAATCTTTGCGATCTTGCTCAGGGTCTCCGCAGCACGGTCGTTAATCTCGTAGCTACCGCTCTTATAGAGCATGTTGTCGGCAAGCGAGATATAAACCACGCCCTTCAATACCTGCACGTCCACTTCCTTCATCTCCTCCTTGCTCAAGGAGCGTGTAAGGTTGTTCGTCAGCACCATGTTCAGCGAGTCGCTCTTGCTCTTCACCTCCACCAGGTGGCGGATATACTGGTTCGACTCGTTAATCTGGTCAACCAGCTTCTCGATGCTGATATTGTTCTGTCCGGCATTAGCCAAGCTCTTGTCGAGCGAGCCTTGCAGGGCAGCATAGTCTTTCTTTGCCTGCGCCAGCTGGTCTTCAAGACTCGATACGCGAGCCTTGCTTGCAGCAAGCTGCTCCTTGGAGTCCTGATAGTTGCGGGTAAGCTCCTTATTCTCATTTTGGCAGTTCTCCAAGTCTTTCTTGCTTGCACAGCTACCGAACACAAGACAGCCTGCAGCGACTGCCATCATAAAAAACTTCTTGTTCATGATCTAATATTCCTTTCTTTTATTTATTATTCTGTATTATCTACTGTCGGCACCATTGGCAGAAGCATTGCCCCGGTAGCCGAACCACTCTATTTCGTCCACGAAGTTATTAATAAAGACGCTTAAACAGCCAAATAGTAAACTCCGCTTAAAACATTTTAACCTGAAAAGTCGCAAGTTATTGTATATTAACCAAAAATGCGTCCAAAACGATGCCCCAAGCACCATTCCGGACGCACAACCTTTAACATCGCAACAAAAAATAATTATCTCTGGTACTAATTAGTGTTTTATATCTCAGAAGACGCATACCACGGTCGGCTTCCGAGCCACGGTGCTTGAAATCCTTATCTTCCATGCCCCATACCGCTGACATATATTCTGCGGAAGGAGATTGGAGTCGCGCAACTTGTTAAGCAATTCCCGCAACGGTCTGCCCGGATGCGAAGTCTCGTCTTCAAGCATCCCAGCCTTTGCCAATTCGCGATTTGCCTCCATTTCGTTGATCTCGTCCTTTCCGGAACAAATCATGTACTCGTCCAACTGACGGATTGCTTTCTTTATAAAATCTGAAGTTGCCATAGTGATAAAGAATTTAGATAGATTATAAGATATTACAAATATAGGCATTTTTATTTTAAACCGTAATCATCGTTAGAATTATTTTGTCGTTTTAACACAAATATAACAATCATTACGCATTTCTCGAATATATATACACAATAATTTCATAAAGAAGAAGATATAAAGATAAAGCGACACATTATCAACAAGATAGCCTACTTAACGGCAATAAAAACAAAAGTCTTACCCATTCATTTTGTATTACACCACCTTTGCATTACCTTTGCAGCATGGAGACAAGAATAATTGCATTATTAATAGGTATAGCGATGAGCATAAGCTCATTCGGACAGGCATCAACAAACTACAAACGCTACCACGGCGACGGCATCGACGACGTGCTACAGTACACCCCCATGGCAGCATCTTTCCTGCTCAAGGCGGCAGGAGTGAAATGCCGCAGCTCGTGGGAACAGTGGCTATACAAATCCGGAGCATCATTCATACTCTGTTCCGGCACCACCTATCTGCTGAAACATTCCATCCACAAGATGCGACCCGACGGCACCGACAACAGGTCGTTCCCCTCCGGACATACGGCAATAGCCTTCAGCGGAGCCACCGTGCTGCACAAGGAGTTCGGCAAGACCAGTCCGTGGATCAGCGTGGCTGGCTACACCGTGGCCACGATAACCGCCGTGGACCGCGTCAGACGAAACCGTCACCATTGGGAGGATGTTGCCACAGGAGCCGCCATCGGTTTCCTCTCCGCACAGGCAAGCTACTGGATAGTGGACAAAATCACCGCAAAGTGCAAAAAGAAAAAGAAGGATGCCGACGGCAACACTATCGAAGAGGAACAGAAGATACAAATCGGTGTTGCTCCCGACGGACTTGCAATGGTAATAAAGCTATAACGGCAGCTATAAAGCCTGTTTAACATACTCAAACAAGCCATATAGTATAAACGAGCATAGATGTGATCCGGATGGAAAATTCGTTCGATTCGGTTTATTCGTGTTCAAAATAATCCGTGTTCCTCCGCATGGAAAATAATCTGTGTTCATCATCATCTGTGGGAGCTTAATTCATCCGTGTGGACGATTTCATCCGTGGAAATGATATTCTTTAGGAAATATCTCTTTAGATTTATACTCCCACAGATTGCACAG
>OOCQ01002079.1_pt1 | contig 10221 bp, 6 predicted proteins | sample 1671121 | NCBI WGS metagenome assembly OOCQ01 (sample SAMN06348124, study PRJEB24527) | human gut metagenome | biome: human gut; feature: ankylosing spondylitis patient; material: feces | host: Homo sapiens | place: China | collected 2015-10 | reverse complement strand
GTATAAAGGGAAGTATTCTTCATCAGCAGATAATTAAGTACCCTAAGTATGAAGAACAGGTAAAAATTGGACAGGATTTAAATGCTATCAATAACCTCATCACTCTTCATCAGCGTGAGCTTGAAGAAACAAAAAAATACAAAAAAACATTGGCAAGACTGCTGCTGATCGGGATTGTCCGAGTGAAGGAATAACAACACAAAAAGCAGCCAGTGGAGTTTCCTGCAGGCAGCAGGACAGAGGAAAATGATATGCCGGACCACACGATTTTTAACGAACGCCCTGAGTCACAGGATCGGGCGCTGAAAGTAATTGAACGATTGGGCTATACCATTGTGCCCCGCAGCGAGGCAGAACGGAAGCGCGGCTCCCGGAAAGCAGTGCTGTTTACGGAAGAACTGCAGGCGTTTCTGAGCGGACAGACCTATCAGTTTGGCAGTGAGACAAGGTACTTTTCTGGGGGCGCTATTGCCAGAGCGATGCAGGCGGTGGATCAGAACAGTGCGGCAGGGCTTTATGCCGCAAATAAGGAGATCTACGAGCTGATCTGCTCCGGCAAGAGCATGGAGGAAGAACTCCCGGATGGTACCCGGCAGTCGTTTGATATCCGCTATATCGACTTTGAACACCCGGAGAACAATACGTTTCAGGTGACCGATGAGTTCGAGGTAGAACGTCCGAACGGGAGATTTGCCCGTCCGGATCTTGTTGTGCTGGTAAACGGCATCCCGCTGGTTGTAATCGAATGTAAAAAATCCAGCGTGGATGTTATGGAAGGCGTGACGCAGAATATCCGGAACTGGGGCGAGGACTATATCCCGCATCTGTTCCGCTATGCACAGCTTGTTATGGCAATGAACCCGGATAAGGTGTTGTATGGCACCTGCGGTACACCGGCAAAATATTTTGTGTCCTGGCATGAGGATAACAAGGATTGGCTGAACGACTGGTGCAGAAAATGTTCACCGGATGGACAAATCCGGGAACAGGACCGTGCGCTGGTATCGTTGCTGCATCCGGAGCGGCTGCTGGACCTGATCCGCAACTTTATCATCTACGATAACAATGTGAAAAAGATCTGTCGATATAAGCAGTATTTTGCGGTCAAAAAGTGCATGGATCGCATTTTGCTGAGAGACAATGCGCACACCAGAAACGGTGTTGTCTGGCATACGCAGGGCAGCGGCAAAACGATCACGATGATTATGCTGACAAAGATGATCACCCGGGAGAGCATGAAACCCGAAAGCCAGATCCGGGAACCGCGGTTTATTATGGTCACGGATCGCGTCAATCTGGATAAACAGATCCGAGATAATTTTATCCATACCCAGATGAGTCCCCACCGAGCCAAAACCGGCAAGGGACTGATCGAACTTTTGCAGGACAACAGCAATACGGTCATTACAGCACTGGTGAACAAGTTTGAAGCAGCAGTCAAGCAGGAATACTGCAATGATAGCAAGAATCTGTTTCTGTTCATCGATGAGGGGCACAGAACGCAGTATGGAAAACTCAATCTCTACATGAATAAGGTGCTCCCGAATGCTGTCAAGATTGCATTTACTGGCACACCACTGATCCAGAAGCAGCCGAGGGATACGAGTCGGAAGATTGTCCCGGCAAAGGACACCTATGCCAAGTTTGGCCCCCTGATTGACAAATACACCCTGCAGGATGCTATCGATGATAAAGTTACAGTGCCCATCGTGTACGAAGGTCGTGTGATTCCGCAAGAGGTCACAAGCCAGCAGATCAATGAACATCTGAAGCACATCACGGTGGGGCTGACCGAAGATGCCCGGAAGGATCTGGAAGTCAAATACAGCCGTTTTGTTGCGCTGGCACAGACAGAACAGCGCCTGAACATGATTGCATTTGATCTGCACGAGCATTTTGTCCATTATGTGCGGCCCAAGGGATTCAAAGCGATGCTGACATGCTCATCTCGCGCAGAGGCGGTCGAGCTGTTCTACAAACTCCGGGGTCTTGGAGGAATCACGCCGGCGGTAGTTATTACACCCAATTCTGCAAAAGAAGGCGATGATGAAACTAATACGCCGCAGTCTTTGAAGACCATTGCAGAGTTCTTTCGCAAAGAGGTCGATCCACTTTTCAAAAATAATTATGATGCCTATGAAGATTCGGTGACAGGACGCTTCACAGACCCAGACGGTGACGTGGATCTGCTGATTGTAAAGGACAAACTCCTTACCGGATTTGATGCTCCCATTGCCGCTGTGCTGTATGTGGATAAAAAATTGCAGGACCATACCCTTTTGCAGGCCATTGCACGTGTCAATCGCGTTTATACGGACAAGGATTTTGGTCTGGTCGTGGATTACATCGGCATTTTCAAAAAACTGAACTCAGCACTGGATCTTTATAGTGACGAGCAGTCCGGCATGAATCTGTTCGACCGCACAGAGATCCAATCGGCCATTGCAACGATCAACGACGAAAAGACGAAACTTGAAGCACTGTATCAGGAACTGTGGGACATCTTTGACGGGATTGACCGGAACGAAACCAGTGCGAATGTCTGGCAGGAACGGCTACGGGAGTATGATCTCCGTAGAGATTTTTACGAAAAGCTGTCTGCTTTTGCCAAGATGGTGGACTTTTTGTATTCCAGCTATGAGCTGTTTGAACAGGTCGGTTTTGAGCGAGCTGAAATGTATCGCAAAGATTACCTGTTCTTCAAAAAACTGAAAGACAGCGTAACGCTTCGTTTCAATGACAGTGTGGATTTTTCAAGATATGAAGACGGCATTCGTCAACTGCTCAACACCTATGTCCATGCGAAAGATGCAAAGACCCTGATTGAGCCGCTGGATATTACCAATAAGGAAAAAATGCAGGAACAGCTGGCCAGACTTGGATCTGACGAAGCAAAAGCCGAAGCCATCCAGACCCGTCAGGTCGAGGTCCTGGAGAGCCAGAGATATGTGGACCCCATTCGTTATATGACCTTTATGGAGCGGATTAACAAGACGCTTCAGGATTATCAGGAGGAAAGGAACGGTGAAAAATACCTATCAGCGATGGAAAAAATGGCTGAGGATTACCGGACTGGCCGCAGCTCGGTGGAATACCCGGAAAACATCGTGGATGATGGTGATGCAAAATCGTTTTACGGTGCAGTGTGTGCCGGAATCAAAAAATCTCTGGACGGGCAGGAGACAGAGCCCTCCGAATCGTTGGGTAAGCTGGCGCTGGACATTAAAGCAATCATTGTGAGCCATGCGAAACGTGACTGGCGGGACAATGTGATCGTCCACAGGAACATGAAAAAGGCATTGGACGATTTGCTGTTTGACTACATGGAAGATCGAAAGCTGGACTGGCCCTTGGATACAATCGACATCATCATTGACGAGATCATGATGGTTGCAAAGAAAGGCTATTGACAATGGAAACCATCTGCATAACACTGCCAACATTCGGAAGTGCAGTGACGGTCAACCTTGATCGAAAAAAAATGAAGACCTGCCGCCTGAAGGTCTATCCGAATCAGAAAATTGTGCTATCGCTGCCGCAATCCGCCCCCGACGCATGGGCAGAATCGTTCCTTATGGAAAAGAGCGGCTGGATCGAGTTGAAATTGCAATCTTTCCAAAAAACTGTCGGCTATGCCGCGACCAAAGAGATTCGGAACGGATACTCTATCCGGATGCTGGGCGAAGATATGATCTTTGCATTGTCACAGTGCGAAAAGGAATGTGTATATGCAGAGGGAAAGAAGATTCGTATCTGCTGTAAGTCACCCGAGGATCAGGCGCATGTAAAGCAGTTGTTTGAGGCATGGTGGCGCAGGCAGGCGAAAGAGATCCTGCAGGAACGTGTGCATGTTTGGTATCCCATCGTAGAAAAATATGGTGTTGCAATGCCTGAATTATCGATCCGGAAGATGAAGACACTGTGGGGAAGTTGCAGCATTGCACGACATGTGATAACCTTTAACTTCTATCTGATCAAGGCCAGAACGCCCTATATTGATTATGTGGTCCTGCATGAACTGGTGCATTTTCTATATCCGAACCACAGCAAGCAGTTCTATGCCTTTCTCTCCAACTATATGCCCGACTGGAAGGAACGCAAGCTCGTTCTAGATCGGGAGGTCGTACACGAATTGTAATATTGCCAAACTTGAAAAATCCTTCCTTCAAAGAAAATTCAGTTCTCGAAGGTGAACTTTTGCGTTTGCGCAGAACATTGCAAAGTTTGAGACAAATGTTCAGGTAAAGTGGGACGTATAAAAGGCAGTTGCATCAAGAGCTGAAACCCGCTATAATACAGTCAGAGGTTGTGGCTCTGCGTGATACTATCCTGATACTAAAAAATCAGCAAGCCACATCTACCACGGAAATTTCATGGAAAAGTGAACATCTGAGAATAGATTTACTAAACAAATTTGTTTAGTAAGAACCCGAACTTACCGAGCTCGAGTAAGCTTTCTTGATAAAACTGGATCAGGTAAACCTGCAAGCCCCCCGCCAGTTCATCACCGGCAGGGGGCTTTTTATGTGTGTACGGGTAGTTTAACAGAATACTTGATCTTTGCCGCGATTACGATGCATCCAGCAATTCGTCCGGGTCCTCGATGGCTTCTTCGATGGTCTCTTCCTCAGGAGTGGGTTCATCGACATCGGACGGAGCGAACAGGTCACGGATGAAGTCGCGCAGGAGGACGAGGCTGTTGTCAAGGTCGGCATCCTCGCTCAGCAGCTGCTGGATCATATCCGGCTTATCGGTGATCAGGTCGTCCACGCCGATGCTCAGCAGTTCGCTGGCATCCTCTTCGCGGTTGACGGTCCATGCGGAGATCGTCTTGCTGCGCTTATGGATCTGCTGCACCATACCGGAGGTGATAAAGGTGGACTGTACGCTGAAGAAATCTGCGGCAGGCAGATCGTAATAACTGCCCACGCCCAGTGCAAGGATATAGCCGGTCCGGATCTCCGGTGCCAGCTCCTTGACCTTGCAGAGGGTTTCATAACTCTGCGAGGTGATGGTGCAGTCCTGCGCAAAGCCTTTTTCGCGGATGATGCGGATGGTTTCCGCTTCCAGCTCCGGGGTGGCGGCATTGGGCTTGATCTCAATGTTCAGCTGGATCTTACCTTTGCACAGGTCCAGCACTTCTTCCAGTGTGGGAACTTTGACACCAGTGTACTTCTGGCCGAACCAGCGCCCGGCATCCAGCTTGCGAACCTCGTTATAGGTCAGGTCGTAGATGTTCTCGTTGCGGCCGGTGCAGCGGCGCAGGCTGGCATCGTGGGTCACCATGACCACGCCGTCTCTGGTCATCTGTACATCCAGCTCGGCCCACTCGCAGTCCTGATCGATGGCCAGCTGGAAAGCGGGCAGGGTGTTTTCCGGTGCGGCAGCGGAGTAGCCGCGGTGCGCGGTGACTACCGGCGCAACGCCGCCCAGCATGGAGAGCAGCTCGTCGTCTCTGGGCAGGGCAAGGTAACAGAATGCCAGCGCAAAGGTGAGCAGAGTAGCACCCGCAACCGATGCACCCAGAAGCAGCCTGCCGGTGGAACGGTGATGCTTTCCGCTCTGGACCGGCTCCGGCTCAGAGGGGAGAGGCTCCCGCAGGCGGCAGTGCAGCATGGCGAGGATCGTGCACTGCGCTATGGTGATGGCGCAGTCAATCAGGAACTGGAAGAAAGGCATCTCAATGGCCAGCGCCGCGCGGGACAGTGCAAACATGGCCTGTGTGCTCTGCAGCCCGACCGCGATGATGATGCCGTACAGCGGCACGGCAACCGCTGCCGTCAGCAGCAGGGAACGCAGGACGACCGAGAGGTTCCAGCGCAGCAGCAAAAGAAAAGCACGGAAGACGCGCCTGCGGATGCAGCAAAAGCTTTCCTTTACCGACTGCCACAGGCTTTTGCGCTCCAGCACGAACAGCGGCAGCACCAGCACCCAGCTGACACAGAGGAACAGCAGGGCGGCACCGGCAGCCAGATAGAGCAGGTAATACCGGCTGTTTGCCCGGATGACACCCATGATGTATTCCGGCACGGCAAGCTGCGTGATATAGTTATAGGCGAGGAAAAAATTGGTGAACGGGATCAGCACGGCGCTGTAGACCAGAACGAGCCAGTTCTGCGGCAGGAATGCGTGGCGGATATCTGCAAGAGAGGTGCGCAGCAGGGCAGGCAGGCGGATCGTTTCGCCCTTGCGGGCAAGATCCAGCTCATGCAGCAGGACGGAAAACTCATACAGCGCCCAGAACGCGGTCAGAATGGCAATGAGCGTGATGCACAGGATGATCGCGGGGGAGGAAAAGATATCGGAAGCGTTGTTGTTGCTCAGGTAGTGCATGGGTGCGAACCGCAGCGTGAGCGACCAGAGCTGCTGCATCAGGGGGACGAACAGCAGGTTCGTTGCAGCCTTATATAGGACGATGACCGCGAGCAGGGGGATCTCGGTGCGGCGGATGATAGCCCGGGCGGAGTGCTTCATGGAGTGGTAGGTTTCGTTGGAGGCGCGGAGTGAAGTGAGCAGATCTTTCAATTTGACATGGCCTTCCTTTTATATTCTGCAAAATGACCCGTCCCGAAGCTTCCCGGCGGGCTGTTCTGCGAAAAAAATTTACATATTAAATATAGTGTAACATAACTTCTTATAAAATAAAATGCAGCAGGGGCAGACAGAATCCACAAAATTAAAAGAGAATTTTTGGCAGCTGAGTGTGCGGCGCAAAATGCCCGCAAAAAGGCGGGAAAGCGGAGAAACGATGAATCGTTAAAAAATTGTAGAACTTTGCGCGACAGATGTTGATTCGCATGGACTTTTATAGAATCTCTTGCATTTTTATGGAAAATTCAGTATAATAAAACTAATTTTGAAAGCTCACACAGACAACCAGGAGGTCTTACCATGGCTTCAAAGATCAATAAGGGAGAAATCCTCGCCAAGTTTTTTGATGACGGGGAATACACTGCACTGTTTGCTGACGGTGCAGTGAGCGCTGCCTGCGGCTATGCGGCAGGTCAGCAGGCTTACGCTGTTTACCAGAACGGCGAAGCTGTTACCGTAAAGGATGTTGAAAAGAACATCAAGGTTCTGGAGATGGCAGCTCAGACTGGCTGCCCGGTCGTCACCTTCTACAACTCCGTCGGCGCAAAGCTGGCTGAGGGTCTGGACGTGCTGACCGCCAGCGCAAAGCTGAATGCGCAGATCGCAAAGGTTTCCGGCGTGATCCCGCAGGTGGCTGTTGTTCTGGGTGTCTGCGGCGGCACCAGCGCACTGAGCGCTGCCAATGCAGATGTCTGCATCATGGCTGAGGGCGCAGAGCTGTTCTTCACCGCTCCGTTCACCTCTGCTGCCAAGGGCGATAAGGTGGCCGATGCCGGCACCGCAGCCGCCGCTGCAAAGGCTGGCGTGGCCGCCATTGTGGCACCCACTGCTGAGGAAGCTGCCGAGAAGGCTGCTCACATCGTGGGCCTGCTGCCGGCCAACAACCTGACCGGCCCTGCGATCTTTGAGTTCGAGCAGCCCACTGCTGCTCTGGCTGCCGGTGCAGAGCCTGCAAAGGCTGCTGCTGCCGTGGTCGATAAGGACAGCGCTGTGGAGCTGTATGCAGGCTTTGGCAAGTCTGTTTACACCGCATTTGCCACCGTGGGCGGCAACGCCGTGGGCGTTGTGGCCACCGGCAAGACCCTGTGCCACAACTGCGTGGCCAAGGCTTCCCGCTTTGTGCGCCTGTGCGATGCCTTCAGCGTGCCTGTGGTCACCATCGTGGATACCGAGGGCTTTGTGCCCAGCGTTACCGATGACGTGGCTGGCGGCATCCGCGAGGCTGCCCGTCTGGCCGCTACCTACGCCGATGCTACCACCGCAAAAGTGGCAGTGCTGGCTGGCAAGGCTGTGGGCCCTGTGTACACCACTCTGGCTGCTGCCGATCTGCGCATCGCTGTGACCGGCTGCACCGTCAGCGCACTGGAGCCCAGCGCCGCTGTCAGCGTGCTGTATAAGGATGAGATCGATGCTTCCGACAACATCATTGCCGCCACCAAGGCTAAGGCTGCTGCCTACACCGCTGAGGTGTGCAGCGCTGCCAGCGCAGTGGCTGCCGGTGCTGCCGATATGAGCTGTGATGCCGCTAATGTGCGCGCCAGCGTTGTGGCTGCACTGGAGCTGCTGAGCACCAAGCGCGCTGCCCGCCTGCCCAAGAAGCATGGCAATATGGCCCTGTAAGCGTCCGAATGTAAGTTAATTGAGTTCGATTTTGAATTGGAGGATCCTTCCATGAAGTACTACAATATTACTGTCAATGGTGTTGCTTACAGCGTTTCCGTTGAGGAAACTGCCGCAGGCGCTGCTCCTGTTGCCGCTGCTCCCGCAGCACCCGCCGCACCCAAGGCCGCTCCCGCTCCCGCAGCTGCTCCTAAGGCAACCGCCGGTGCAGCCGGTGCTGTTGCCGTCAAGGCTCCCATGCCCGGCAACATTCTGGATGTCAAGGTCGCTGCCGGTGCTTCTGTCAAGGCCGGCGACGTGCTGGTCATCCTCGAGGCCATGAAGATGGAGAACGAGATCGTTGCTCCTCAGGATGGCACCGTTGCTTCCGTCAACGTGCATAAGGGCGACACCGTCAACTCCGGTGACACTCTGGTTTCCATGAACTAAGAGAGAGGTGACAACAATGGCTAAAAAGCCCATCAAGATCACGGAAGTCGTCCTGCGCGATGCCCACCAGTCTCTGCTGGCCACCCGTATGACGATGGACGAGATGCGTCCCATCCTGCCCGAAATGGACAAGATCCCTTACTTCTCCGTCGAGTGCTGGGGCGGTGCGACCTTCGACAGCTGCATCCGCTTCCTTGATGAGGATCCGTGGGAGCGTCTGCGCATCCTGCGCAAGGAGCTGCCCCACCAGAAGCTGCAGATGCTGTTCCGCGGCCAGAACATGCTGGGCTACCGCCCCTACGCTGACGACGCCGTCGAGTATTTCGTCAAGAAGTCCGTCGCAAACGGCATCGACGTCATCCGCATCTTCGACGCACTGAATGACGCCCGCAACCTGCAGACCGCCATCAAGGCCGCCAACAACGAGGGCGCACACGTTCAGGGCTGCATCAGCTACACCCTCAGCCCCGTCCACAACAACGAGTACTACGTCAAGTACGCCAAGACCCTCGAGGAGATGGGCGCAAACTCCATCTGCATCAAGGATATGGCCGGTCTGCTGACCCCCTACACCAGCTATGAGCTGGTCAAGGAGCTGAAGAACACCCTGTCCATCCCTGTGGACATCCACAGCCACTACACCGCCGGTCTGGCTTCCATGTCCCTGCTGAAGGGCATCGAGGCAGGCGCGGACATCGTGGATACCGCCATGAGTCCCCTGAGCGGCGGCACCAGCCACATGGCCACCGAGAGCCTCGTGGCCGCCCTGCAGGGCACCGATTACGACACCGGCCTCGACCTCAAGCAGTTGAATGTCGTGCGTGCATACTTCGCAAAGCTGCGCGAGAAGTACATCGCCAACGGCCAGATCAGCCCCAAGTCTCTGGGCGTGGACGCAAACACCCTGCTGTATCAGGTGCCGGGCGGTATGTTCTCCAATATGCTCAAGCAGCTGAAGGATGCCGGCAAGGAGGACAAGCTGGACGAAGTGCTGGCTGAGATCCCCCGCGTCCGCGAGGATGCAGGCTATCCTCCGCTGGTCACTCCCACCAGCCAGATCGTCGGCACGCAGGCTGTCTTCAACGTCATCCTCGGTGAGCGCTACAAGATGGTCACCAAGGAGTTCAAGGGCCTCGTCCACGGCGACTACGGCAAGACTCCGGCTCCCATCAGCCCCGAGTTCACCAAGAAGATCCTCGGCGACGAGAAGCCCATCACCTGCCGCTTTGCTGACACCCTCGCACCTGAGATGGACAAGCTGAAGGCTGAGGCTGCAAAGTGGGCTACGCAGGAAGAGGACGTCCTGACCTACGCCATGTTCCCGCAGGTCGCTCCCAAGTTCTTTGAGAAGCGCAATGCCAAGGCACAGGGCGTGGATGCAGACCATGCGGATTTTGCAAATAAGTCTCACCCCGTCTGATAAAACAGCATAAGCATCCAAGCCCCTCGCAGTGCTGCGGGGGGCTTTTTGCGTGCTTGGACAAAAGCTGCTGCAAAGTACAACCTCTCAGTCTCGCTGCGCTCGACAAGGCCGGGTTGCGGCACCCAGCGTCTGCTTCGCTGTCGCTTGCATCCTGCTGG
>OOCQ01002077.1_pt1 | contig 10228 bp, 8 predicted proteins | sample 1671121 | NCBI WGS metagenome assembly OOCQ01 (sample SAMN06348124, study PRJEB24527) | human gut metagenome | biome: human gut; feature: ankylosing spondylitis patient; material: feces | host: Homo sapiens | place: China | collected 2015-10 | reverse complement strand
TGGTACTGAAAATAATACGCCGAGGCCAGCGCGGCCCGAGCCTGCTTGTCCAGCGAAGCTGGAACATCGCTGACTTCTGCGCGGTCGTAGTAGCCCTCGACCCATGGCGCATTGACTGTGACGGTGACGACATTGTTCTCAGGCACTGTGTAAGGCTCAGCCTGCACTTTCAGGTCCCAGTAGCGTCCGCCGTTGCGGCTATAGTTATCCTGCCAGTCCGAGTTCAGCTCTTTTATGTTTTCCACCGTCGTGTGGAAAATTTCTGCCACTTCTTCCAGCGAATCCGCCGAGTAACGGAGCGTCACGCCCCCGGTGGGCCAGGCAGCTTTTTCGCCCTGCTGCAGCAGTGGTTTATGCGGCGCACTGAATGTGTAGTCCGGCATCCGGCAGCCCGCATTGCCCCGCCAATCATCGAAGGAGACTTCCTCGTACACCGCCATCGCCGGGGACGGAGTGGCTGTCGGAGCCTCGGTAGGCGCCGGGGTTATGGCAGGCGTTGCGGTCGGGTCAGGCGTTGCCGTGATGCTGCCCGCCGGGGCGGAAGCACATGCGGTAAGAAAAATAAGAGATGCAAGAATTACAGCACATTTTTTCATAACACACCTCATTCAGGGATGCCCCGCAGGGCGGTCAGAACGCCATCCCCTGCATTTACCGCTTCTTCAGCTGCTCCTCCAGCCCTTCCCGGGGCGTGATGTAGACGGTGGTGTACACCTCGTACAGCACCATGCCGGGCTTGGCACCGTTGGCTTTCCAGATGTTCTTCACCTCGGTGGTGTCCACCGCCACCTTGGCACCGGTGCCCGCCTTGTAGGCGCTGGAATGGATGACCGCCAGCTCCGCAGCTTCCTGCTTGGTGGTGTCCGGGATGTCCTCGCCCCGGCTCATGACCACAACATGGCTGCCGGGGGCTTTCTGTACATGGAACCACAGATCCTTGCCGCGGGCGGTGTGCAGAGTCAGCTTGTCGTTCTGCAAATTGTTCCGGCCCACAAGGATCTCAAACCCATCGCTGGACGTGTAGCGCAGAAAATCCGCAGGCTTCTGCTTGCGGTCACGCTTCTTGTAATATTTTAAGTAGCCCTGGCTCTTGAGCTCGGCGCGAATCTCATTCAGTGCCATCTCACCCGGGGCGCTCTCTACCTCGTACAGGACCGTGCGCAGGTACTCGATCTCGGCCTCGCCCTCCACCAGCAGCTTTTGCAGCATGGCGTGGGCGGTCTGCTTCTTTTTATAATCGCGGAAATACTTCTGCGCGTTCTCGTTGCCGCCCAGACGCGGGTCCAAGCGTATGGTCACATCCTCGCCGGTGTAGTAGCTCTGCACGGTCACCTGCCGGTCACCCTTGTGGATGGCCCAGAGGTTGGCCTGCAAAAGCTCACCGTACAGCCGCAGCTTTTCGCTTTTGCCGCTGGCGGCCAGCTCTTCCTGCCGGGCAGCCTGCTTGCGGACGGCACGCTCGTACATGTTGTGCACAGCCTTGTGCAGTTCCTTGCTCTTGGTACGCAGGCGCTCGGCACGGTCTTTCTCGGCGTAGTAGCCCTCCAGCATCGCGTTGAAGGACGGCCATTCCTTCACCGCGTAGTTTTCGCCGTACTGCTGCGGACGGAAGAAGGTGAACTCCACCGGCTTGCCGTCCGGGTCGGTCACGCTGCAGGGGCAGCCGCCCTTGTCGTGCAGCTCCTTCAGCTGGTCGATGGCGTCCATTAGCTTCCGCTTTTGCTGGTCGGTCAGCTCATTGGCCAGCAGGTGTTCCCCGTCAAAGGCGCGCCAGGCGGCTTCGCGGCAGACCACCGGGCCGACCCCGGCCACCGTTTTATTCAGGGCATCCGCCACCGGCAGGTCCCGCTGGCAGGCCGCTGCCACGATGGACGCAGAGCTTACCTGCAGAAAATCCGGCCGGGCCGGTTTGGGCGGCGTGGTATAGGTCAGGCCCGGCAGCAGCTGCCGGATGTCGCTGTCCTCAAAATCCACCCGCTTGAGGGCGTCGATGATCTTGCCGTTCTGCACCAGCACCAAGTTGGAGTAGCGGCCCATGAGCTCGGCGCACAGGGTGTTGCGCACCAGGTCGCCCATCTCGTTGGTGCACTGGAAGTCGAAGTAGACGATGCGGTCCCCCGGCTCCATGTGCACATCCAGCAGCTTGCCGCCAGTGAGGTGCTTGCGCATCAGCATACAGAAGGAGGGCGGCGTCTCCGGGTTTTCAAAGGTCTCTTCGGTCAGGCAGACCCGGGCGGAACCGCTGCGGGCCGACAGCAGCAGCGCGTAGGTGTCCGTGCGGGTGCGCAGGGTAATGACCAGCTCATCGCGGGTCGGTTCAAACAGTTTTGCGATCTTGGCGTCGGCCAGAACGGTTTTCAGTTCCCGGGCCGTCAGTTCCAGTGTCGCGGCATCCAATGCCATGTGTGTTACCTCGTTCTTATCATTAAAATGGCCTCCGCGTTCGCTTTGGCCATATTCAGCGGAATGTTCTTTTTTAATTACAATCGGAGCAGCCTGCGGGCTGCTCCGATTGCTTTTTCACGAAAGGGGCCGTTGCGAAAAGCTACAGCCCTCCCTTATTATAAATAAGTATACGGGTCCTTGTTGGCTGTGCTCACCAGCACTTCCACGCCGGGCAGAGCGGCACGCAGCTTCTCTGCCACAGCAGCAGTCACCGGGAACTCCGTGGCGTAGTGCCCCGCCGCGATCAGCGACAGCCCCAGCCGCTTTGCATCGCAGGCGTGGTGGTGATTTGCCTCGCCGGTCAGCAGGCAGTCCGCACCCATGGCAAGGGCCTCTTCAAACAGGCTTCCGCCTGCACCGCTGATGACGGCCAGCCGCTGCACCGGTTTGCCGGTGTCGGCAAACTTGACCTGCACCGCCGGGCCTGCGTCCGGTGCATTGCAGCGGGCGGCCAGCTCCTGCTGTGCCTTGCGGACCAGCTGCGGCACCGTGATGGGTTCAATGCTGCCCACCCGGCCGCAGCCCCCGGCAAAGGGCTCCGGGTCCAGCATGCCAAAAATACCGGCCAGCACCTCGTTGACGCCGCCGGCAGCCGCATCCAGATTGGTGTGCATGCAGATGGCCGAGATGCCCGCCCGCACCAGCTGGAACGGCACATCCTGCGGCCCCAGCTTTTTGAGCGGGTCAAAGATGACCGGGTGGTGCGCCACGATGGCTTCGCAGTGCTTCGCGGCGGCCTCTGTCACCACCTCCGGGGTGATGTCCAGCGTGACCAGCACCCGGGTCACTTCCCCGCCGCAGTCCACCAGCAGGCCGGGGTTGTCCCAGCTTTCTGCCAGTTCCAGCGGCGCGATGCGCTGCATAGCTTCATAGAGCTGCTGTACGGTCGTCATAGTCCGGTTCCCTCTTTCAAAAGTCGGTCGATCTCGTCTGCCAGCGGGGTGCCGTCCGGCACGCCGAGGCGCATGCGGGGAAGCTTGGCCTTCTGCCAGGCCGCATAGCCCGCGCCCTCCGGCCAGCTGCCGGTGCCGCCCAGCAGACACTCGGAAAAGGTCGGCTCGTGCCGCTCCCCGGTGTACTCAGCTGCCATCACGGCATACCAGCGGCCTGCCGCCTGCACGGGGCGGTCGGCCACAAAAGCAAAGCCATGGGTCCACAGCCAGCGGCGCAGCTCGCTGTGACGGGTAGCCGGGATCATGATGATCCGCGGCCCACCCACTGTGAACACCCACGGAGCCTTTTCCAGGATCTCCCAGGTGGTCTGGGCCGAGACGCCCGCCAGCACGATGCTGCCCACCTCACCGGCCGACAACACAGAAAGACCGTCGCCGAGCCTCAGCTCAGCGCGGTCTTGACAATTGGCATGTTCCAGCGTCTGCCGGGCTTTGGACAGCGGGCCGGGGCGCAGGTCGGCCCCGATGACCTTGGGGTACCGGCCCGAAGCAGCCAGCACCGCCGTCAGCTTGCCGTGGTCGCAGCCGATGTCCGCCACCGGCTGCCCGGGGCGCACCAGCTCTGCCGCCGCCGCCAGACGCGCATCCAGTGTGGGCAGCACTCAGGCCTTCTTTGCGCCCAGGTGCTCGTTGAGCTTTGCGATCAGCTCATCGCAGTCCACACCGTGCACCGCGCAGGCCTCTTCGATGCTCTCGCCGCGGGATGCAGGGCAGCCCAGGCAGTGCATGCCGATCTCCATGAAGTAGGGAGCGGTGCTCTGGTCCATGTCCAGAATGTCGCCGATGATGGTGTCACGGGTGACCTGCTTGGGGGCAGCGTTCTCTTCTTTTTTGAGCATATTGAAAATATCAAACATGATGGATTTCCTTTCTTGATCGGGTAATGTACGGCAAAACCTACCGTTCTTCTATACTATACCCCAACTGACCTGTATTTTGCAAGTATCTGCGGGCAAAATCAGTCCTCTTCCTTGTAATCCTTTTCCAGCGAGAAGCCGCGGCCGCTTACTTCGGTCACATGGCTCACGATCATGAAGCAGGTGGGGTCGATCAGGTGGGCGATTTTTTCCAGCTTGGGCAGCTGCCGGTTGCTGACAACACTCAGCAGCACCTGTTCGCTGTTCCGGCTATAGCCGCCCTCACCGTGCAGGATGGTCACGCCGCGGTCCAGCTGGGAGAAAATGGCTTCCCGGATCTCGTCCGCATGCTGACTGATGATCTTGACCTCGGTACGGGTGGAACCGAAAATGAGCACTTTGTCCAGCACAGCGGTGTACACGATGACCATCACGATGCCGTACAGGCACTGCTGCAGCGGGCTGAACGCCGCCTGCACCGCCAGAATGATCAGGTCGAACACCATCATGGTCGCCGACACCGGCAGGTGGAACCACCTGTTGAGCACCAGCGGAGGGATGTCCATGCCGCCGGTGGAAGCACCGGCACGGATGGTGATGCCCAGCGAGATGCCCACGCCCAGACCGGCAAAGATGGTGTTGAGCACCAGATCATCGGTGAGCACAAAATCTGCAAACACCCGCTCCCACAGGGCCAGAAACAGCGGGCTGAGGATGGTGCTGGCAATGGTGGTAAGGGCAAAGCGGCTGCCCAGTACCATCCAGCCCAGCACCAGCATGCTGATGTTGATGGCAAACAGCACCCCGGACACCGGCAGGCCCAGCACACGGTTGACTCCCAGCGCAATGCCGGTGGCGCCGCCGGTGATCAGCCCGGACGGCACCAGAAACAGCACGACCGTCAGCGCGTACAGTGCGTTGCCCGCAATGATGGACAGCGAGTTGAAGGCGATCTGCTGCTTATATGAAAGTTGAATCATCTTTCCACCTCTGTTCTTGAATCACTTTCTTTTATCATAACGAAAAACTCCACGTTTATCAAGCTTTTGCCGACAAACGTGGAGAATATTCATCCTTTTTTGATTATTTTGCAGCCGGTTCTTCCTCTTCCAGCAGGCGCAGACCGGCGGTGTCGGTGACCGGCAGCGAGAACACGATGGCCCCCGCCCTGCGGTCGGCCCCGTCCATGATGGCTTTCATGATCCGGTTCTTCTGCGCGGTGCGGCTCACGATGAGCACCAGCTCCTTCTCGTTCACCAGTTCCATGCCCAGAAAGGGGGCGGCCCCTTCCATGCCGGTGCCCTTTGCGTGGATCACGGTGCCGCCGCCGGCACCGGCTGCGCGGGCCGCGTCCATGATGGAGCCGGTGTAGCCCTGGTTTGCGATCACCAGCAGCAGTTCATAGCGGGTATCCTTCAAGGTACTCTCCTCCTTCCAGGTCAGGGTCTGGTGCTCCGTGAGGAACCCAAGGGCCCGTTTTCCGCCGATGCTGCTCAGCGGCACGGTGAATGCAATGCCGGTGCCCGGCACGTCGATGTGCATTTTGCGGCGCAGGTCCCGCTGCACCTCCTGCCAGGTCTGGGCTGTGACCACCGCCAGCAGCACAGCTTTTTCGGTCTTTTCCAGCCCCAGGGTGGAAAGGGTCTCCTGCACCGCCGTGCCGGTGCCCACCGTGCGCAGGGTCACGTTCACACCGTGGGCCTCATACAACTGCAGAAAGGCGTCGGCAGTGCGGCGGTCGGTGATGGTGCTCATCAGAAACAGCGAACTCACAGCGCTTGCCCTCCTTACAGTTCAATGATGTCGTCATCCGGCCAGTCGGCATAGGCTGCCACCCCGGCCAGCGCGGGTTCGGCGGCACGGGCAGCCCTGCGCCGTCCGGTTTTGAGCTGAGCGGCAAGGCCCATCAGCTGCACCGTGATGAGCGGCGTCATGGCCACCATGGCCACCACGCCAAAGGCGTCCGTAACGATGTTGCCACCCACGGCCACGCAGGCTCCCTGTGCCAGCGGCAGCAGGAAGGTGGCCGTCATGGGGCCAGAGGCCACACCGCCGGCGTCAAAGGCAATGGCGGTGAACAGCTTGGGCACCACAAAGGAGATGCCGATGGCCACCGCATAGCCCGGGATGAGGAACCACAGGATGGAAATGCCGGTGAGCACCCGCACCATGGCCAGCCCCACCGAAATGGACACACCCGCCGAGAGCGCCATGCCCATGGCCTGGGCCGAGATGGCACCATCGGTCACCTCTTCCACCTGTTTGTTCAGCACATACACCGCCGGCTCTGCCTTGACGATAAAGTAGCCGATGAGCATCCCGATGGGGATGATCACCCAAGGCATCCCACAGCCGGTCAGCACCTGGCCCAGGTAATTACCGGCAGGCATAAAGCCGACGTTCGCACCGGTGAGGAACAGCACCAGCCCCACATAGGTATAGGCCAGGCCCACCGCAATGCGGCCCAGCGTGCGTTTGTCCAGCCGCAGGGCCACGGCCTGGAACACCCCGAACATGACCACGATGGGCAGCAGCGAGGAAGCAATTTCCTTGATGTACTCCGGCAGCCCCTCATGGAACAGCTGCCACAGCTCCACCGAATCGCTCACTTCCGGCAGCACCGGCGGGATGTAGGTGCTGTCGGACGCGCGAAATGCGATGCCGAGGATCAGCACCGCCAGAATGGGGCCCACTGAGCACAGTGCCACCAGACCAAAGCTGTCGTCCGCCGCATGGCGGTCGCCGCGGATCGCCGACACGCCCACACCCAGCGCCATGATAAAAGGTACCGTCATGGGGCCGGTGGTTACACCGCCGGAGTCAAAGGCCACGGCCAGAAACTCCCGGGGCACAAAGGCAGCCAGCACGAACACAAGGCCGTAAAATGCCACCAGCAGCGGCGGCAGCGCCACGCCCAGCAGCATGCGCAGGAACGCGACGGTGAGGAACAGGCCCACGCCCGCCGCCACCGAGAAGATCAGGGTCTGGTTGGGGATGGAGGGCACCTGATTGGCCAGCACCTGCAGGTCCGGCTCCGAGATCGTGATGAGGAACCCCAGCAGAAAGCCGACGCCCAGGATCACCGGAAGTTTGCGGCTCCGGGTGAGCACGGCACCCACACGCTCGCCCATGGGGGTCATGCTCATTTCTGCGCCCAGTGTAAAGAACATGATGCCCACCACGATGAGCACCGCACCCAGCAGAAAGCACAGCAGGATGCTGGGCGACACCGGCGCAATGGTAAAGCACAGCACCAGCACAATGGCCACAATGGGCAGCACGGCCTGCAGGGCTTCCAGCAGTTTTTCCCGCAGTTTGGGGAGAGATGCTTTTAAAATCGCGTCCACCGCCTTTCCGTTCTGTACATTTTTGTGCAACGTATATAAAAAGTATACAAAGCAACTGCCGCCCCGTCAACCGACGGGGCGGCAAAGATACAGATAATTTACAATTCCTGCTTGGCCAGCACGTCGGAGGTGGGGGTCCGGAACACCGGGATGTCTGCATAAGGGTCGGCGGCATCATCGACCGGCAGGCTCTTCATGTAGGCGTCCATGGACTCAGCCACCTTCTTGGCCACGGCCACAGCCTCGACCACGGTGCGGGCACCCATCACGGCGTCGCCGCCGGCAAACACGCCCTCGCGGGTGGTGCTGCCGTCCTCACTGACGGTGAGCAGGCCCTTCTGGTTGGTCTCGATGCCGGTGGTGGTCTTGACAAGGTTGCTCTCGGAGCCCTGGCTCACCGACACGATAACGCCGGTATGGGGGTAGAAGATCTCGCTGCCCTCCACCTGGGTAAACTTGCCGTCCTCGCCCTTGACGGTGTCGCGGCAGATGAGGCCGTTTTCCCGGATCTCCACAGGAGCCTTGCAGAAGCGGAAGCCCACGCCTTCCAGCTTGGCATAGCTCACCTCATATTCGGAGGCGCTGATGCAGCTCTCGTCGCGGCGAGCGTAGCAGGTCACATGACGGGCGCCGTTGCGGATGGCGGTGCGGGCGCAGTCCATGGCCGAGTTGCCCACGCCGATGACCGCAATGTCATCGCCCAGACGGAAGGCCTTGGAGTTGGCCAGATAGTCGATGCCAAAGGCCACGTTGCCCAGGCTCTCGCCCTTGATGTGCATGGCGTTGGCCTTCCACAGACCGGCACCGATGAATACGCTCTTGTAGCCGTCGCGGAACAGGTCGTCGATGGTGATGGTCTTGCCGATGGTGGTGTTGGGCCGCACCTTGATGCCCTTCAGCTCCAGATGGCGGTACTGGAAATCGTCCAGCACGCTGTCGGGCAGGCGGTAGTTGGGGATGCCGTACCGCATGACGCCGCCGATCTTGTCGCGGGCGTCAAAGATGGTCACATCGTAGCCCCAGCGTGCCAGCAGCACCGCAATGGTCAGGCCCGCCGGGCCGGAACCCACCACAGCCGCCTTCATGCCGTTCTTGGGGGCCGGGCCGGCGGTCATCTTGTTGGCGTAGGTGGTGGAGATGTAGTCCTCGATGATGGAAAAGTGCACCGGGTCGTGGCTGGGCATCCGGTTGCGCACGCAGTGGCCCTCGCACTGGTTCTCGTGGTTGCACACCAATGCACAAACGGTGGTCAGCGGGTTATTCTCGAACAGCATCCTGCCAGCTTCGTCCATCTGGTTTGCCTTGAGCAGCCGAATGACCTCCGGGATGTTGGTGTGGATGGGGCAGCCCTGCTGGCACAGCGGCTTTTTGCAGCCCAGGCAGCGGTTGGCTTCGTCCAGAACGTGAAGTGCCATGAAGTTTCCTCCTTATTGCGTGCGGTTTTCTGATTCCGTTCTCATTTGTTGTATCCAACATTGCATTGCTTTAATCATACACCACAAACCGTCCGGGCACAAGTGTTTCTGCATAAATTTTTTTCGATTATTTTTTGTCAATTCGTCAAAAAGATAATTTTTTGACGATATATCCCGCCCATCGGCTCCGGCTTTGCCCGGCACAATGCGCCAAGGTCGCTGGCTCTGCTCTGGGCGGCAGCCATTTGGGCGCAGGTCTCGTTTTCTCGTGCCAGCCGCGCCAGCGAGTGGGACAGCGGCAGCGCCGTCTCCCCGGGCAGGGACAGCGCTTCCTTGCGTGCGCCCAGCAGGTGCAGGTAGGGCGGCAGTGCCGGGGTCTGGGCGGTGTAGCCCAGCGCCGCATCCATTGCCAGCCGCCGCATCCGCGCCCGGGGGTAGCGCACGGTGGTCAGAGCGTCCAGCAGGGCGGGCAGGCTTGCGGTCTCCCGCACAGCGTTTTCCAGCCGGTGCTCCAACCCCTCGGATACCCCGCGCACCGCGGCAAAGGGAGCTTGCCCTGCGCAGGCTGCCCGCAGCAGCGCCAGCTCGCAGTGCCCCATGACTGCAAAATCTGTATACTTTCCGTCATATTCCGCTTGTATATACAATTCTAGCGCCTTTTCCGGCACATAAGGTGCCAGTGCCGCCGCGCCGCCCTCCGCCCAGAGTGCCCGCAGGGCGCTGGCGCTGGCAAAGGCTGCATGGCTGCTTTCGGTCAGCGCCTGTCCGTGGTCTGCCCCCTGCCGGGGCAGGGCGATGGGCTGCATTTCTACATTCTGTTCTATGATGGCCTTACAATACTCTACGGCAAGATTATTATTGGGTTTATCCAGCAGGGCGGCGATGTCCGCCGGAGCGGTGTGATGGTGGGTATGGCCATGGTCATGGTCATGGTCGTGATGATGGTCATGCGCATGGCTGTGGTCGTGCTCATGATGGTGTTCATGGATATGGTCGTGGTCATGGCCGCAGCCCAGAGCCACATCGTGGCTGTGCTCCTCCTCGCCGCGGACGGTGACGTCCATGTGGGTGCCGGTGATGCCGCAGGTAACAGCCTGCCGGGGCTGAATCTCCACGCCGGGGAACAGGCGGTTCATGGTCTCCAGAAAATCCTGCTTTTCGGATTCGCTCATCAGCTCATACAGCGCCGCCATCAGCATATCGCCGGCGGC
>OOCQ01002076.1_pt1 | contig 10230 bp, 7 predicted proteins | sample 1671121 | NCBI WGS metagenome assembly OOCQ01 (sample SAMN06348124, study PRJEB24527) | human gut metagenome | biome: human gut; feature: ankylosing spondylitis patient; material: feces | host: Homo sapiens | place: China | collected 2015-10 | reverse complement strand
TTGTTGTCTGCCCGATCACTTCCGGTGATACCGCATTCCGTTCCGCTCGTCTGACGCTGTCCGACTGGTTCCACATGGATCAGGGTTCGTACGCAAACCGCCTGAAGCTGTGTATCCCGGTACTGGGTATCGGCGCTATCCTCGGCATCGGCAATGCGACCGGTCTGATCGACTACACGGTTATCTGGCGTTACTTCAGCTGGACCAACCAGACGCTTGCTATGATCGTTCTGTGGGCAGCAGCTATGTACCTGTTCACCGAAAAGAAGAACTTCTGGATGGCAGCTGTTCCGGCTACGTTCATGAGTGCAGTTTCCTGCACCTACTTCATCCTCGCACCGGAGTGCCTCGGCAGCCTGCTGAACAGCAAGACAGCGGACGGCACAGTAATTTACAATACCGCAGTGGCGTACCCGATCGGCATTGTATTCGCGGCACTGCTGCTCGCACTGTTCATCCGTGCGACCAAGAAGCGCGGCGCAAAGAAATCTGCTTGAATATAATAGCATTGCTGCAGCCGGCCGTTCCTTTGTGCGGTCGGCTGCGGCCATCCATAACGATAATTGCGGGGTGACGGAAAATGTTGAAACCTTATCCGCTCAGCGCGGGACGTATTGATGACGCGTCGCTTGCCGAGGATAAAAAAACCTGTCGGAAAATCGGTCCGTGCGGCATCGGCAGGCATGCCCTCTATTTGAACAGCTTTTTTGTTGACCGGCGGTATTATGTTCCGCTTTCCATGGTAACGCGTGTGTACAAGCGCGTTGCGATGAGCAAGGGCGGCTTTTCCGGCAAGGGCATTTTCGCCACGCTGTCCTATCTGGTCGTGGAGTTCGACGGCGGACAGAAGGTGTGCAATTTCAAGTATGAGCAGCAGGTCGATGAGTTTCTGAGCGTTATCCGAGCTGAGCACCCGTCTATTCCGTGTGTCAGCGCGGCGGCAGAGCAGCGCATTGCCGAGGAGAAGGCCCGCCGGGAAGAAGAAGAGCGCAATCGTCCGCCGATGAGCGCACAGGCGGAGAAAACCGTGCAGGCACTCGATAACGCAATCGACTATCTGGAGCGCCGTCCTGAGCTGGCCGAACGACTGAGCGCAGCCGCAAAACGCCGCCGGAACTTTCAGTGCACGAACGGCAGCTACTGCTGGGCCGCTATGGCGATCACACTTCTGGGATTTGCGGCGCTGGCTTACGGTATCGTTTCCTTCGTGCGTCACGGCTCGTTCTCGATTTATTTTACGCTGTTCGGTCTTGCCGCGATTTTCACGTTTGCAGGCTTCAGCGTCCTGCCGACAGCACGCAACAACCGTACCTCTATCATGCAGAATGATGCGCAGGCACAGGAGAAAATGCAGGCTTATCTTGCAGATTATCTGAATTTCCCGCTGCCGGCCCGCTATGCACATCCGGTTGTGCTGCGCCGCATGCAGCGTGCCGTCATGGATGGCCGCGCAGTGACTGCCGCGCAGGCGCTCGACGTTGTGAAGGCTGACTTGAAGACGCTGAACGCGGATGTCACAGTCTCGCAGGAGGAATACGATGAGGTGGTCGCCATCAAGCCCATGTTCCTCAATGCGGAGTATCAGTAACAATCAGATGATACAACTATCCCTCCCGATTACTGCCCGGGAGGGATAGTTCGATTTGGGCGGTTCTGCTTTCATGATAAGAGCTTATTCTGTAAGCGAAAAGCGAAAAGGACATTCCCGAGGGGTGGGAATGTCCTGCGAAAAAGAGTATCGATATGATCTGATTTAAGAGCACAGTCCGCATTTTGCACATGCAGACGGTGTGGCAGCGCAGCCGCCGAGGGCAGTCTCGCGCAGCTCGATGGGGATGCGGCGGCCGACCGCGTACATGGTGTCCAGCATCTCGTCGAACGGGATAAACTGATGGATACCGGCCAGCGACAGCTCAGCGGCAACGAGCGCGTTGGCTACACCTGCCGCGTTGCGGTTCTGGCATGGATACTCGACCAGTCCGCCGACCGGGTCGCAGACCAGACCGAGCATGTTCATCAGCACGGTGGAGGCCGCGTCAAGACACTGCTCAGGCTTGCCGCCCATCAGCTCGACAGCCGCGCTGGCCGCCATTGCGGATGCGATGCCGACCTCAGCCTGACAGCCGCCGACCGCGCCTGCAACGGTTGCGTTGCGCATGGCAAGGTAGCCGATCGCACCGGCGTTGAACAGGGCGTCGATCAGCCGTTCATCCGAGATGTTGTAGCGGTCCTGCAGGGCAAACAGCATGCCCGGCAGAACACCGGCGCTGCCTGCGGTCGGTGCTGCGACAATCAGACCCATAGAAGCATTTACCTCAAGCACTGCCATCGCGTACTGCGTCGCCTTGTGCAGTACGTCCCCGCAGATGGAGCGGCCTTTGGCCGCGTGCTGCGCCAGCTTTTTTGCCTCGCCGCCAATCAGGCCGCCCATGGACTTGACCGGCGTTTTGAGCGGTGTCAGCGCGGATGAGCGCATGATTTCAAGCGCCCTCTTCATACGGTGCGTGACCTCATCACGCGTGGTTTCGCCTAGCTGGCACTCGCGGCGGCGCATGATCTCGGAGATGGGGAGCTGCTGCTGCGTGCAGAGTGCAAGCAGCTCGGATGCGTTTTTGAAATCCATAATCTGCTCTCCTCCTTACGGTTCGATGATCATGACGTCGTGGACGTTGGGATTGTTTTTAAGCGGTTCCTCAATGCCCTCGGGAAAATGACCGTCCGACTCGACGATGGTGTAGGCGGTGTTGCCCTTGGACTCGCGGAACAGGCGCATGAACGCAATGTTTACACCCTTGTCGCTGAGCACCTTGGTGATGTGCGCCACAACGCCCGGCTTGTCCTGCTGAACGACGATGACCGTGCTGTATTCACCGGTAAAGTCAACCTCGACGCCGTTAATGCGCGCGATGCGGCACTTGCCGCCGCCGAGCGACTCGCCGCGGATGGTCATCACCTGACCGGCGGCGTTCTCCATGCGGATGTCCACGGTGTTCGGATGGACATCGGTCTCGGTCTCACAGGGCGTGAACGAGTAGGACAGGCCGCGCTCGGTCGCGATGGAAAACGAGTTGCGGATGCGGGTGTCGTCGGTCGAGAAGCCCATGATGCCGCCCAGCAGGGCGCGGTCGGTGCCGTGGCCGTGGTAGGTCTTGGCGAACGAGCCGTACAGGGTGAAATCCACCTTTTTAAGCGGCGGCGCGATCATCTTGTGCGCCAGATACGCGATAACGGCTGCGCCGGCGGTATGGGAGCTGGAGGGACCGATCATATTCGGTCCCAGCACATCAAAAACACTGATAAAGGACATAGGAGATTCTCCTTACTGAGCGGAGGATTTGCAGATAAACCGGCGGTAGATGGTCTCTACGATCACGCCGATCGCGTTGTCGCCGGAAACGTTGCAGGCGGTGCCGAACGAGTCCTGCGTGATGTACAGTGCAACCATGATGGCGCAGATCGGGCCGCTCGGGTCGCCGGCCTCGGTGCCGAAGATCATGTACAGGAAGGGCAGGGCGGTCATAATGGAGCCGCCCGGCGCACCGGGAGAAGCGACCATGGCAATGCCGAGGGTCATGATGAAGGGAATGACCGTGCCGATGGAGATCGGCAGCTGGTTCATCAGGCAGACGGCAGTCGCACAGGCGGTAATGGTGATCATGGAGCCTGCCATGTGGATGTTGGCGCACAGAGGAACCACGAAGTTGCGGATCTGCTCGCTGATGCCGTCAGCAGCTGCACACTGCAGGTTGACAGGGATGGTAGCAGCAGAGGACTGGGTGCCCAGAGCGGTGGTGTAGCCGGGGATCTGGTTGCGGATCATCTTGAGGGGGCTCTTGTGGCTCACAGCACCTGCAACGCAGAACTGCAGGAAGATGCAGACCAGATGCATGATGATGACCACAAGGAACACCTTCCACAGGATGCCCAGAATGGCAAAGGTCTTGCCGGACTTAGTCATGTCGATAAAGGTGCCGCAGACGTACAGAGGCAGAAGAGGGATGATGATAGAGTGCAGGACCTGATCGATGATGCCGGAGAAATCCTTCATGCCATTATAAAGGGTATCGCCGATGGTCTTGCCCCGCAGGGTGGACAGGCACAGGCCCATCACAAAGGCCAGAACAACAGCAGAGAGAGTGTCAAGAATCGGGGGGATGGAGATGGAGAGGTAGCTGGCCAGAGAGTTGTCAGCAGTTGCAGCGATCTGCTCCAGAGCACCTTCGCTCATAAAGCTAGGGAACAGGTTGGCAGACACCAGATAGGATGCAGAGCCAGCGATCAGGGTGGAACCGTAGGCCAGTGCCACAGTGATGATGAGCAGCTTACCTGCGCCGCTCTTCAAATCAGCGATACCCATGGTAACATAGGCTACGATCATCAGAGGGATGATGAACTTCAGGAACGAGCTGAAGATTCCAGATGCGGTAACGACCACGCGGCAGAACCACACCGGGAAGAACTGGCCGATGATGATGCCCAGCACAATGGCGATGACCAGCTTCGGCAGCAATCCGAGCTTCGCTTTTTTCTTTTCCATAGAGAATTTTCCTCCTTTTTTCCACTCGGTCAGGTGCCCTGCGGTGCTCTCTTTCCCCTCAAAGCATTCGACCGATTTTCTGAAACGTCAAAATAAACCTTGACGTGTTGACACATTTAGTTTAACATATACATACACATGATTCAAATTCATAAAAATAAATTTATAGTTTAAAAATCTTAATAGTAAAGGAGCTTTGCCATGGAAGTGCGTCAGCTGAACACTTTGATCCGTGCGGCCCAGTTCCAGAGCTTTTCCAAGGCTGCGGAAAGTCTGGGCTATTCTCAGTCTGCCGTGACGGTGCAGATCAAGACACTGGAAGAAGAATTGGGCGTGCGGCTGTTTGATCGCATGGGCAAGCGGGTAATATTGACTGCACAGGGACATCGTTTCTTGGAATATGCCCATTCCATTCTGGATACCATCCACAATGCCTGTCAGGCCATGAGCGACGATACGGACCTGAACGGATGCCTGCATATCGGCACTCTGGAGTCTCTCTGTTTTTTCCGTCTGCCCGGGCTGATGCGGCAGTTCCGACGGGAAAACCCCGGGGTGAGCCTGCGTGTCACCACCGGCTCCCCGGAGGAACTGATCGAAAAAATGGAGCGAGGAGATGTGGATCTGATCTGCATTCTGGATGAGCCTCGCTACTCCAACAGCTGGCACAAGTGCAACGAGGTGCCGGAGGAGGTGGTGTTCGTGGCCTCTCCGGGCTTGGACCTGGGCCACCCGGGCCCCTACCGGGTGGAGGAACTGTTGGACAAGCCCTTTTTCCTCACAGAGCGCAATGCCAACTACCGCCACACCTTTGATAACTTTCTGGCCTCCCGGCAGATCGAGCTGACCCCGGCGCTGGAGATCAGTGATACTGCCTTTATTATTAAAATGTTGGAACGTTCCTCCGGCATTTCGCTGCTGCCCCGTTTTGCGGTGACGGAGTCCGCTGCAAGGGGGGGACTGCGGATTCTGGAGGTGTCGGACTTCCGGCTCACCATGTACCGCCAGATGTTCTACCACCGCGATAAGTGCTGTACCCGGGAGATGCGTGCTTTTATCCATCTGGCCTCCGGACCGGACCTTCCCCTGTGACAGCCCAGAGAATAAACAGAAGGACCAGCGTCCCAGACTGTGATATGTGCCCAGTTTTCTGGATGCTGGGGGCTGCGGAAAGCGGATTTTTATTTGTCAGAATTTTTCAAATGGAAAACGCAGCGGCATGGAATGGAATGCCGCTGCGTTTTTCTTGTTTGAGGTCAGACGGTGCTGCCCCGAAAGAGTGAAGATGTAAAATTTTATCGCTGAATTTTGTGCAGGGTGATAAAATTGAACTGCGGGAATGGAATCCTCCAAAAGGAGAGGGAGGATATGCTATAATGAAACAAATCTATGGGATGTCGGATGTGGGCGCTGTTTGGTGAGAGCGCTCACGAGAGGAGGCGGCGGTGGATGGACCTGCATTCGGAGCGACTGGAAGCAAAGCTGAACGCGGTGGACTGGGCGGTGCGGGATGTGCTGGTCGGGACGGTGCGCAGCCCGCAGCAGCTGGATATATGCCGGAGGCATCGGTTCTATTATATCCCGGCGGAGCAGCTGGGAGACGAAGCCTTTTCGGTCCGCAGTGTCGCCCTTTACCAGTCCCAATATGTATTCGGCCCGCAGGCGGGCGTCCGGTACTACGGCGAGGTCACGAAGTGCAGCCCGGTCTGCCGGGGCGACATCACGGAGTTTCGGGCACGGAAGGGGACAGAGCAGACCCTTTATTACCGCTTCGAGATCCGGGAATGGAAGCGGCTGAACCGGCCCATTGCAGCACGGGAGAGCTGCTTCGTAAAAGGCCTCACCAGCCGGTTTCAGCTGGAACACAGTGCAGAAACGCCGGAACTCTGGCTTCGCTCGAAAGAGGAATACCAGCTCTGTCTGAACCTGAGACAAGCGCTCGCCGATGCCTCCATCAATGAGGCCGGTAGCGACCTCAGCTTTGAGTTCCGGGATTTCGTGGTGCGCTTCGAGGAAGGAAAGATCCTTGTTTCGGACAAGGGGTGGGTCTTCGCGCAGTATGAGACTGCCGATTTCCTTCAAAATGCGGAGGGTGTGCTCCGGAAGCTGTACAGGGAGTGTGTCCAGAGGGATTCCATGAATGAACTCTCCAGAATCTGAGAGAGGACAGCGGCGTTATTTCTGCACACCGGCGGCGCACTGTTCGATGAACTGCTTGGCAACGCGGGGGCTACGGCCTCCGGCCCGGATGGCGAAGGCCTCGGCCTTGGTCAGCAGCTGGTCGTGGGACATCTCGATGCCGTGCTGCTTGGCCAGCTCGGTGAGGATGACTTCGAAGCGGGCTTTTTCGGGCCGCTGGAAGGTGACGGTGAGGCCGAAGCGGGCCGAGAGGCTCATCAGCTCCTGACGGGTGTCGGCCTCGTGGATGTCGTCACCCGAGCGGTCGGAGAGCGTCTCCTTGATAAGGTGGCGGCGGTTGGAGGTGGCGTAGACGGCGATGTTCTTGGCCCGTCCGCCCACGCTGCCTTCGAGGATGGCTTTCAGGGCCGCGAAGTTGTCGTCGTTGGCCGTGAAGCTCAGGTCGTCGATGAAGAGGACGAACTTCAGCGGGTTCGCGGCCAGCTTGTCCATCAGGTCAGGGATCTGGTAGAGCTGGTTCTTCTTGACCTCCACCAGCCGCAGTCCGTCGGCGGCAAACTCGTTGGCGATGGCCTTGACGGTGCTAGACTTGCCGGTACCGGCGTCGCCGTAGAGCAGCACATTGTTGGCAGGCATCCCGGCCAGCAGGGCGCGGGTGTTGGCGATGACCTTTTCCCGCTCCTGCTCGTAGCCCGGCAGCTCGTCGAGGCGCTGGGGGTCGGGGTAGCGCACCGGCACCAGCTGTCCGTTCTCGACGGTAAAGACGTGGTGCTTGGCGAACATCCCATAGCCCTTTTTGCCCACCTCGCTCATCCGCTGGGCGTAGGCGGCGTGGAGGTCGATGTCCTTCGTCTCCCACCGGGGCAGGAAGGGCAGCGGGCCGGCAGCTTCCAGCAGATCGTCCAGCGTCAGGCCGCACAGCTGCTGCAAAAAGTCCAGCTCACCGTCCAGTGCCTTCTGAAGGACGGGCGGCACCTCGCTCGCTGCAGCCTGCCGGACGCAGACCGTCTCGGCCTCGAGGACAGCAGCGGAGAGATATTCGCCGAAGTTGGTGGTGTGCTCGAAGAGGGCGGCTTCAAAGGAAGCCGCAGCGCCGCATACTGCCCCTGTGTTCCGGGGGGCTGCCGCCATTTGGTCGGTGAGTTCTACGAGCTTTGCAATAACGTCATCGTCCAGCAGTGCGCGGAAGATGACCAGCCCGTGGAGGCGGGCGTTCCATTCGTTGAGATCCATAATGTATCCTCTTTTATTATACAGTCTCTTGAAATGTGGTAAGGCTCTCCCTTTGGGAGAGCTGGCGCGGGAGCGCCTGAGAGGGCAGGCTTTGCACGATAGAGCCGCTGTACAGCGATAGAAAGCGGCCTTTGTCAGAGCGATGCTATCGCTGCGTCTATGCCTCTCGGTGAGCGACCTTGCCCTCTCCGTCACCTTTGGTGACACCTCTCCCAAGGGGAGAGGCTTTTGCTCGCGTGCAGGCTGCAGCCTGAAAATTAAGCGCGTACACCCAAAGTATACAGCGATGTAAGGCCCTGCGCAAGATGGTGTTTAATTATCTTCATCTTTGCCATGATTCACGTTACAAATCGTCGATTGACAACGGCCCGATTTATAGTATAATTGACCCAACAAATGCACAGATGGGAAAAAGTAACACAGGATACCTGCTTTTCAGAGAGCTGCCGGGGGATGCAAGGCAGCAGGCAGACCATGCGCGAAATCCTCCCGGAGCAGCCTGCTGAAGGACGAGTTATGGGACGTTTGCTAAGCAGCGCCGGTGGCAGCCGTTAGCGTGCAGGGCTTTGATGGAAGTCCGTGAGAGGGCGCAGTTGCGTCAACGAGAGTGGTACCGCAGAGAGCTTTTGGAGTCATTCCGGGTCTTTGTCTCTTGGATAAGGGGACAGAGACCTTTTATTTATCAGGTGCTGCCCCCGGAGAAGACGCTTCCTTAAGCGCTGCACGGGCAGACTTCCTCGCCGTCTGGCGCGCCCTGCTCGCGGAAACGGCTTCTGAGCGTGTTGGGAAAAAAGTGTGTAAAGTGGAAATTGGAACGGAACAGGAGAAACTCACCATGCAGTTGAACGGTTCTCAAATCTTTGTGGAGGTGCTCTGTGAGCAGGGGGTGGACACCATCTTCGGCTACCCCGGCGGCGCAGTGCTGAACCTCTACGACGAGCTGTACAAAAATACCGACCGCATCACCCATGTGCTGACGGCCCACGAGCAGGGTGCGTCCCACGCAGCGGATGGCTACGCCCGCGCGACGGGCCGCACCGGCGTGGTGCTGGCCACCAGCGGCCCGGGCGCAACGAACCTCGTCACCGGCATCGCCACCGCCTATATGGACTCTGTGCCGATGGTGGCTTTCACCGGCAATGTGACCACGGAGGGCCTGGGCAAGGACGGCTTCCAGGAAGCCTACATCGAGGGTATCACGATGCCCATCACCAAGCACAACTTCACGGTGCGCCGAGTCGAAGACCTGGCCGACACCATGCGTGCGGCTTTCCGTATCGCCCAGAGCGGCCGCAAAGGCCCGGTGCTGGTGGACATCCCGAAGGATGTCACCGCTGCGGTGTGTGAGTTCACCCCGAAAAAGCCGGAGCCAATCCGCACCGTGACCACCTTCAACGAAGAGCAGGTCAAGTGGGCGGCAGAGATCATCAACGGCGCACAGCGCCCGCTGGTCTACTTCGGCGGCGGCGTCCGCTCGGCGGCCAGCTGCCAGCCCCTGCGTGACCTTCTGAAAAAGGCTGAGATCCCGGCCACCTATACTCTGATGGCCGCAGGCGTCGTGCCTTACGGCGACCCGATGAACATCGGCATGGTGGGTATGCACGGCTGCTACACCTCGAACCGGGCGGTGGCCGACTGCGATGTCCTTATCGCGGTGGGCGCCCGCTTCTCCGACCGCGTGGCCCTGAACCCCAAGACCTTCGCCAAGAATGCGACCATCATCCAGATCGACATCGACGCCAGCGAGCTGGGCAAGAACGTGGATGTTGACCTTGCCATCGTGGGTGACGCCGCCTATGTGTTGAACGCCATGCTCCCGATGATCGAGGACAAGAAGCATCCCGACTGGATAAAGATGATCCACGAGTGGCAGGCACAGGATTACCACCCGGTATCCGACGCCTCCCGCCTGATGCCCCATCAGGTCATCGGCGAGGTCTGCAACCAGTGCGGCCCCGAGGCGGTCTACGTCACCGATGTGGGCCAGCACCAGATGTGGGCGGCACAGTACATCCGCCACACCAAGAGCCGCGGCTTCATCACCAGCGGCGGCCTCGGCACCATGGGCTTCGGCTATGGCGCAGCCATCGGCGCACAGATGGCGCTGGGCCGCGACCAGCGGGTGGTCATGTTCACCGGCGACGGCTCCTTCCACATGAACCTCAACGAAGCCTGCACTGCTGTCAGCTACGAGCTGCCCATCATCACGGTCATCTTCAACAATCAGGTGCTTGGCATGGTGCGCCAGTGGCAGACCGCTTTCTATGGCAAGCGCTTCTCCCAGACCGACCCCCACCGCAAGACCAACTTCGTCAAGCTGG
>OOCQ01002071.1_pt1 | contig 10242 bp, 5 predicted proteins | sample 1671121 | NCBI WGS metagenome assembly OOCQ01 (sample SAMN06348124, study PRJEB24527) | human gut metagenome | biome: human gut; feature: ankylosing spondylitis patient; material: feces | host: Homo sapiens | place: China | collected 2015-10 | reverse complement strand
CCGGACATTTTTAACATCCCCGGTTGACATTCCGAGGCAAAGAATTTATAATCTGTTTATGTATAAAACGGAGGATTTCAAATGGATAAAAAAATAATCGCAGTTATCTGCGCTTCCTTAATCGTAATATCGGTAGCTTTTGCCTCATGCGGAAAAAAGAAGCCGACTATAAACGCCAAGGACGCCACATACGAGGTTGTTACCGACGAAGAGGGCAACACTGTTCTCAATGAGAACGGCGAGATTGAAATATATGTCACCGACGAGGACGGCAAAAAGGTCACGGACGAAAACGGCGAAATTAAAACGGGTGCCGTTCCGTTCCCCAATCAGATAACCGACGGCGTATTTCACGAGACAAAGTATTTTAAAATGGTTTATCCCAACGGCTGGACCGTGGGCAATTCAGGTATAGCCACCTCAAAGAAATACAAGGGGCTCGACGCGCAGGTTATGTATTCCGGCGCGGCGACTGATGACAGCGCAGCGGAAAATGAGGCAAATAACACCGTTTCGCAGTGGAATCAGATTTTGTCGCAGGCAGGCGACGCGGTAACGGGCGTAACCGTTGAGCAGCGTACCGTAACGCTCGAAAAATGCGGAGCCACCGCATACGTAGTCGAGGTCAAAAAGGCAGACGACAAAAACCCGAAAACATATTCCGCATATCAGCTCACTATGGATTTTGTTTGCAACGGCGGGCTTTACCACGTGCAGTGTTTTACCGAGGACGGCAACACCTTTGACGGCAGCCTTGATTTGGCGGCAATGTACGGCGCAAATCTCACAATTAAATAAGATTCAAATGATAACATCATAAATCTGAAGCAAAAATTTGCAGCGGTTCAACGGCGAATGTCGGTTGAGCCGCTTTTTGCCTCCCTTGAAAAGGGAGGTGGGTTGCCGCAAGGCAAGCCGGAGGGATTTCATAGGGTTATATGGAATTTAAATAGAGCGTGCGTGACTTTTTAATCCGCTTTTTGCCTCCCTTGTAAAGGGAGGTGGGCCTCTAAGGCAAGCCGGAGGGATTTTCTCAAAAAAATAGATTTTAAAAAGAAAGTGCTTCGCTGTTTAATCCCTCAGTCATCTTCGGTGACAGCTCCCTTTACAAGGGAGCCTATTTAAGCCCTCTGTTTTTACCCGAAAATACCGTAAAAATGTTCAAAACCGTGTTCAATACTTGTCAAAAAGTTCAAAACTCGAAAACGTTAACAATTTGTTCATAATTTTACAACAACATTGCCAATTTTGTTTGCCACTTTTGCCCAAAAATAACAATTCTATTTGTTCAATACAGAAAATCAACAAATTTGTGTGAACAATTTATTGACTTTTTTCGTTTAAAATTCTATACTTTAACTAACCATAGGAATGGTGTAATAGGGCGAAGTGCCCCCTTTTTTGAGGGAGCGCTGCCGCACGGCTGATTTACCGTGCAGTTTCCATCCCGTTTTGATACACATCCTACGGTAATATGCTCGGGTGTGTATCATCAGTTTTCCACCGATTCATTTTTACGGAAGTGGAAACGGTGGAAACCGACCGAGTTAACGTGCCGAAATCGGTTTGCTTTCTTGTAAATCAAAGAGCGGTCAGAAGTACAGCGGATTTTGTGCGAGGAATTGTTGCGGGGAGTGCCGCCCGCAGAAAAAATCAGGTACGCATACATGGTTTTAATGTGAATCTTTTTAGGAGGAAAAAACACGTATGAAAAAATCTACCAAATTGTTAAGTGTCATCTTGGCAGTTGTCATGATTTTCTCAACTATGTCCGTAATGGCGTTTGCCGCAAAGACGAAGTATCAGACCTCTGATAATCTTACCGCTCTTGACGCATACAGCCCGGACGGCGCGGTAACAAGACTCTCTACCGAAGAGAGAATGTCGGTTGTATTCGACTTTCTTGATGTTACCCTCGCTGCCGCGAACATAAACATGGGCGATGTTATTAACAAAGCAGGTTTGCATCTTGTTATCGACCTTCGCTCGGTTAATGCTCTTTGCGGAACCATCGACAGCGCTCAGGCTCTTCTTAACAACGGACTTGTTAAGCTTGTCAAAAGCTTGCTCGGCATAGTTAAAGACGCTAACCTTAAAAACTGGCCGTCGGGCATGACAAGAGAAAACCACGCTCAGCTCGACATAGTCAACGGCATTGCAACCCTTCTTAACGACAACGCAGGTCTCGTTAAAAAGGTTATCAACGACGGCAAACTCGACGTTGGCATTATCGGCAACTTTGTTGATATTTCCGGCGTTAATAAGTACCTCTCGGATCTTCCGGGTATGTTAAAAGGCCTCGTTTATCCGGTGTTCGCAAGAGTTGACGATGACATGACGCTCATCAACACTTATTCAACAACAACCGAAAATCCCGACACTCTTATCAAGAAGGTCCTCATCAACGCTATGTCTAAGCCGCAGAGCTATACTTCTTATAAAGAAGACGCTTCCGGCAACTGCATAAGCAATCACATTGCTCTTCCGACAAGCGCTGAAGCAGGTCTTCGCGATTATTATGTTAAGGGCTCAGACTCTAAGGGTGCTTACATCGAGGTATTTGAATATGATACCGCCAAGAAGACATATATTTCTCAGGATGAGAAATATTACAAGACCGAAGAAACCGATATGGAAGGCAAAGGCACAGGCGTTTATGTTTACGCTAACGCTGCCGGCGAAAACGTAAAATATTACGTTAAAGACAGCTACTTCCTTCCCTCACTTGCCACAAGCGGTAAGGTTTCCGAAATCTTCAACCTTGACAGCAATACTCTTGTTTCGGCTCTCTATCAGGTAGCTCCCTATGTATTTAAGGATCTTGCTCCCGTTGTTCTCAACGGCTCCGTTAAGATGCTTCTTGCACAGTGGTTCGGCGCTGAAAAGACCGAGCTCTTCGGCGGCAAGGCTTCAGAGGCCACCGCTGTTCTCGCTAAGCTTCCGTCAGATGTAAAGGCATTCTATTCTAAGGCTGCCGGCGCATATAACTGGGAGTGGTCGGACTTCACAATAGGCTCCGACGGCAACGGCTATTATCGCCTTGTCAGCAAAGACGGTCTCACAGAGACCTGGCTCAAGTTTGATATGTCCACCGCTAATTCGTTCGCTAAGCTCATTAACTGGAACTACACCATCTCCGGTGATTTCGTTGACGAGTTTATGCCCACAGCTGCAAACAACGGCTCCGTTACTGCTTCGGCAGCGGGTTATACCACCGTTCTTGCGTCGCTCAACGATTTTGTCGGCAAGGCAATCGACACAATTCTTTCGGATACTGCAAAGGCTGCAATCAATTGGACAAAGGGCGATAATACAAAGCTCATTCCCAATCTTCGCAAGGCTCTTCAGTATGTAGCAGCTTATAACCCCGAGTATCTCTTCGGTACCGGCTATGAGACTGTTTATGCAGGCTACTATGACACAGTTGTAGATAAGTCCGCTTCCGATCAGGATGTTGTTACCGCTCTCGGCGCAATCGGCGTTAAGGCTCTTATGCCTCAGATAATTCTCCCGTCGGCTGCCGAGCTCAAGGGACAGAACGTAACCGCTCTTCTCGCTTGCGTAATTCGTGAGCTTGCAACTCAGTTCGTTCCGACTTACAACTATGACGCACTTATTTATGCCGATTACAACTCGAAGACCCTCGTAAAGGGTAAGAACAGCGGCTATTGGCTCGATGTTATCTTTACCATGGGCACCGACATCGGTATGAAGTATCTCTCCAAGCTTGCCGACCTCGGCTCCGATAAGGCTGACGGCTACAAATTTGCAGCCTCCAAGACTTATAAGCTTGCAGACTTCGAAAAGAACACACGCGCTTGGGAAGACACCATTGACTGGATAATCGACTGGGCTCTCACCTCTGACAACGAGTGGTGCTGGAAGGTACAGAAGCTCATCAACACCGACGGCCTTGACCTCGACCTTGCTACCGCACAGGATCCGTGGGTTAAGCTCGACAAGATTATCCGCGACGTTCTTCCTGTTGAGAAGATAATCAACGAAACCGCTGCTGACGGTAAGACCTTCCTTGAGACTGTTCTCAGAGAAGACATTATCGACAGACTTCTCAACCTTGACGTAAGCAAGCTCCTCGGTACAAACAGCGTTACGGGCATATTCAATATTCCTGCTAACAGCACTCTCAGAACCGAGGCTATGTATCCCGCAGTATTCAGAATCGTAAGAGAACTCCTTAACAAGGTTTTCGGTAAGGTATGCGGCAACACCGCTCTTATCGCCGATTCTTACAATTCACTTGACGCTATTCTTCAGAAGAGCGCTATTGCAGACCTCGCAGAGAAATTGGTTGTAGGTATTGCCTATGCCGTTAAATCAGGCGGTCTTCTTGACGTAGCTCTTCCGATCGTAAACTTCTTCCTCGGCTGGACTACTAACGCTCAGTCCTATGCTGAGCCTAAGCTTACAATAGATAAGGGTGCACTTAACTATGTACAGCTTACAAACGGCCAGATGAACACTACTCTTAAGGTAACAAACGCATCTGCAGGTATGCTCTTAAAGCACGGCGATACATATGATCATCCTTATATGCTCACTCTTAAGTCTGTTACCGTTAACGGCACCGAAATGCTCAAAAGCGGCGAAAAGAAACTTTCACCGTATGAGAGCACCGATGTTACTCTTAACGCGGCAGTTCCCACAGACAGCCTTGTAAAGGTAACCGCTGTTTACAGCTTCACCTTCAAGGACGGTACTGCTTACAACGGCGACATTACTTCCACTACCTTTGAGTATGCAACCAACGATGCTACAGATGTCGGCACCGCTTGGTCTAAGGAAGATAAGAAGACAAACATATATGATGTAGTTAAGATGAAGGGTGAAACCACCACAGATTACCTTGTAACAAATGCATCGGCTCTTGCTTCTGCTATTTCAAACATTGCCGTAACTTGGACCAACCAGAGAGATACTGATTGTAAGTTCACCAAGGGTTCTATTTCCGGCTTTGATTCGAGCATCTTTGAGTCATCGGGCCAGGCAGAAGCACTTGTATCTAATAGTTTCAACTTCCCCAAGGAGAGCTCAATCTCCGTCAATCCGTTAAGAGTTAGATCCGATGTGGATATAGAGACTGTTCCTTCAGCTTCTTCATTTGCTCTCGGTAACAGCTCGGTAACTGTTTACGGTAAATACAGAAGACAAGATGGTACTCTTACCATGACTGCCCCGTTCGGCACACTCTATTATTACAACGGCACCAATATTAAGAAGGTCGTTGACAGCGAGTTCAAGGCTAACCGTGATTCTTCTAAGTATCCGGCAGAGGCTTGGAACACTTACTGGACAGCTCTTACCGCTGCCGCTAAGCTTGTTTACGGCCCGTTCAGGAAGGCTAACCTCGGCAATTACAGTGACGACAATCTCACTGCAGCCATAACCGCTCTTGAAACCGCCGTTAAGGCTCTTGATACAGCAAGCACAACACCTACAAGCGGTTCCGCAACCGTTACACCGGCTCCCATTGAGGCTGCTCTTAAGGCTGCCGGCGACATCAACTATCAGAACTTCGACCTCTATGCTTATTGGGCTTACGAAAAGGCAATGAAAGCCGGCAACGCTATCATTGACGCTTACAAGGGCCCCGTAGCTCCCGAAAAGTACATTGACGGCAGCTCACTTTCAGAGGCTGAAATTACTGCTATTGCCAACAAGGCAAACGCTACATATAAGAGTGCTATCGTAGCTTCCATGAAGGCTCCTTCAACCGAAGCTCAGAACGCTTATATGGATGCCGTAAAGGCTTACAAGGCTCCCAGTTATTCGGAGCTTGAAATCCTTAACAGCGCTAAGAACATTGCTTGGTATGCAAGCTTCCTGAAGGGCGCTGCGGTTACAACTCAGAAGCAGTTCCTTGATAAGGAAATCAAAGCCGCTAAGGCTCAGGGCTACAAAGAGGCTGATTACACAGCAGGCTCTTATGCAAGATACACCAAGGCTCTTGCAGCTGCCGAGGCATTAAATGCCAACGCAAAGGCTCTTCAGTCCGAGGTATTCGATGCTAAGTATGAGCTTGAAATCGCTCAGCGCGCTCTTATGCCGAAATCGGCTTCTGCTCTCGAGGCAGGTGCTTACACCGAGCTTGAGGCAGTTATAGCTCAGGCTAAGTCAATATTCACTGAAAACAGTGCATATACATTTGACGCATCAAAGGCTGACGGTCTTACAGAGACCGAAGCTTATGCTAAGCTCGTTTCCGTACTCGGCTATGAGTACACCGATGAGAAGGGCAACACAGCAAACCTTTACAGCGGCTCCGCTGAAAACTATGCTGCAAATGACCGCTTCTATTCAAATGTTGTGGCAGCTCAGATTGACGCTGTTATCACAAACCTCAAGAATGCTATGGCTCCGTTCGTATGCAAGTACGTAGCAGTTCCCACCACAGCGGGTTCAAATGAGGGCGTTTCCGTAACAGAGTCCGCTTCTCTCATCACCGGCGTAACACCCGGCTCGCTTGCTACTGCCGACGACGTACTCGCAAGAGTAACGGCTAAGGATTCTTCGGCTACAACTCTTAATGTTGCCGCTAACGCTGCAGGCCTCTATGGTACAGGCGCTACCGCAACACTCAGCCTTAAGTCGAGCGGTGCTCCGGTTGCTATCTACACAGTCGTTATCTACGGCGATGTAAACGGCGACGGTGTTGTTGACGGATTCGATGCTTCCTCCATGGACCTCGCAATCAACAACAAAACTGCTCTCACAGGCGCTTATAAGACTGCAGGCGGCCTTGCTACCGGTAAGGTTGACCTCGCTAACTACGGCCTTGTAGTTGACGCTGCTTACGGCGGAACTGCAATCGCTCAGAAGTAATTTCCTTTAATTACTTAAGTTAAAACCCGGTGGGGGAGCTTTCTCCCCCACAAGGGCGTATGTAATGGGATATTCTTAAAAAGATTAGAGCATATACTTTAAAAGTGCGGCGGAATAGTTTTGTGAAAAAACGGTACAAAGCTTGTAAAGCTCGCGAGGAAATAACTTTATTTGTGATAGCGTAAGGGATATTTTCTTTCGGTGTGCCATTTTTATTCACAAATTATTGACATTGTGCTCTCAAAAGTGTATATTTAATATTGATTAAGAATAGAAGGAGGCAAAAAATGACCAAGGCAAAAAAGGCTATTAGCCTTATTGTATCTGTAGTTATGCTCCTTGGCGTGCTTGCAGTCGGCGTTTTCGCAAATGATAATACCGGTGTCGCAGAAAACGGCACTATCGCTTTATCGTTTGACAAGGCGTCATATAACGCAGGCGATACGGTCAAGGTTACCGTAAAATTAACCACAGATTATTATGCTGCAACGGTTTCTGTTCCTGTTCAGTATGACAGCAGTGCTGTTAAGTTTGTAAGCGGCACAACCGCTTCAACGCTGTTCGGTGCAGGCGATGCAACAAAGACGGTCGTAAATGATGCTGCTGCGGGCGGCAAGACTTATGTCTATGTCGGCGTATTACCGCAGGTTGCCGGCGGAGCTGTTGCTCAGAAGGCAAACGGCGTCGTACTTTCGACCCTCACCTTTACCGCTTCTAAGGCCATTTCCGATACTGCGGCCGCTTTCGGTGTGCTCAACGATCAGAAAACAATGACCAATCTCGGCGGTAAACTCTATGTAGGTTCCTACAAGACCTCTGATGTAACCTCAACGGTTTATACCACAGGTCAGAAACTTACTTTCCCGGTAATGAAGGCTGCTGCTGCAGCTGATCCGGAACTTCAGCTCTCTGAAACAGGAAAAGCTAACGGTGTTATAATTGATAAGGTTTCAACTTGTGCCAACGGCAACGGTTTCGTTTACGGTATTGCAACCGATACTGGTGATTCCATTGCTGACGCTTTGCAGACTCCCGCCGGTTCAATTCAGGTAACTGAAAACGACCAGGGTCAGATGAGCACAGGCGCAAAAATCGAGCTTCTTAACGATAGCGGCGAAGTTGTTGAAACTTACTATTTCATCTTCTTCGGTGATATTAACGGCGACGGCTTAATAGATCCTATTGACGTTACACTTGTTGAAGGTGTTGCAAGTTATTCCGATTTCGACTTTTCAGCTGATGATGGCTCGATAACCGGTATAGCTGCTGATGCTAACGGCGACGGCTTAATAGATCCTATAGATGTAACTTATTTAGAGGGCGTTGCGAGTTACTCTGATTTCCCGACTCAGGCAGAGACAGCTGCTGTAGTTGCTGCTGCAAAGGGAATATAAGTTTATAAATTGTTTTATAGGAGGTAAATCAGATGCGCAGAAAAGTGCTTTCTGTTATTATGGCTGTTGTCATGATGATTTCCTGCTTTGCGTTTATGGCGAGTGCTTACACTTATAATCCTACGTTGAAAACCGGCGAGGTTAAAGTCATTGCAACAGCGGATAAAACAACAGTCTCTCCCGGAGATACAGTCAAAATAACGATGACTATTGACCCGGGTTCAAAAACCGGTTTTGGTGCTTTTGCTAACACGATTCTTTATAATGGCGATCAGCTTACTCCCGTTGGTTCCAAAATTACGGAATTCAGAACTTGGGAAGGCGATTGCGCTGCTTCGTTTGCAAATCCCAACGCATCAGGTAATATGAATCTTGATGTTGTCAAGATGCTTAAAACCGCAATGTCCGAGGAGGAACTTGCCTATTTTAATAAGGGCATCCAAGTAATGGGTAGTAGTACTTCTGCTGCCAAAAGATGGAATCCGGTAGCCGGCGAAGCTTACTTGTCTTTCAAAATGACTGTTTCCGATTCCGTAAAGCCCGGCGATGAAATTTGGGTTGGTGCTCACGGTGCAGCATTTGATAAAAAGATGGCTTTCTTTGCTGAAGGAACATCTCGTATGGATATGTCTGTATATGATTTGACCAATTCAATGGTCAAATTGACTGTTGCAGGTGCTGAGCCGTCTTATTCTGTAGCTAAGTATAAGACTCAGGTTAAGTTCACAGGCGATAAGACAACTGCTCCGGATGATCTCTTCCAGTTTAGACTTACTTCGGTTATCACAGCTGCTGACTTCGCTGCTATGAACTCAAACGGCAATAAAATTAAGAGCGTTGGCTTCATTGCTGCCAACACAGGCGCTGCCGATGCAGCTGATGCTAAGGCAGCAGTTGAAAAAGGCACCGCACTTCCGTCAGCTTGGAAGGCTGCTTCTACCGACTATGTAAGTCAGGCAAATGCTTCTTCCGATGCATACTTCGGCGCAATCATTAAGAATATCTCTCATGCTTCTCAGGCAACTGATATTGACTGCATCGCTTACGTATGCTACAATGACGGTACTGCCGATCATTATGTTTGGTATTCCGCAGCTGTAACTGCTAAAGTTGCTTCAGGATATGATGCTGCTGTTGCTGCTTGGAAAGCTCAGTAATTGAATTTTACCAAGAAACCACAGCGAAACTTTACTATCGGTTCGGCTGTTCAAAACTGAATATTCCGTTCCGACATTAAATTTTATTATTATATCTTGAAAGGAGATTAAATCTCAATGAAACAGGTTTATCAAACACCGGATTTCGATGTTTCTGCATACGAGCTTGATGATATCATCACAATCTCCATAGGCACCGGCCCCGTAGAGGGCGGCGACTCGGGTTGGGTTGAGATCTGACGCTCACGTAGCAATCGATCCGATTTATTAACAATCATAAGCAGAGCAAGGTTCGCCTTGCTCTGTTTTTTTGTGCCCTGTTTTGCATTTTGTGCACCATTCCGTTTCTGTACCCCATTCTGATATCGTGTGCCTATTCTGTTTTTGTACTTAATTTAGGTGCTGTATGCCTATTCTTTTTTTGTGTGTCATATGAGGAGCTTTCCACACACCCCTGCCCGCCCTTTTCACTATTCGTTTTCCACTTCAGTTTTCATCTTTTTACTTTTCAGCCTCCCTTGCAGAGAGCAAGCCTCGCCAAAGCAGTTTGGAAGCTTTTTGCCTCCCTTGAAAAGGGAGATGGGTTGCAGAAGGCAAGCCGGAGGGATTTCAAAGGAATTTACGGAATTTAAAAAGAATGTGCGTGACCTTTAATCCGCTTTTTGCCTCCCTTGTAAAGGGAGGTGGGTTGCCGAAGGCAAGCCGGAGGGATTTCATAGGAATTTACGGAATTTAAAAAGAATGTGCGTGACCTTTAATCCGCTTTTGCCTCCCTTGAAAAGGGAGGTGGGTTTCCGAAGGCAAGCCGGAGGGATTTTGTGGGGGTGTATGAGTTTTAAATAGGTAGTATT
>OOCQ01002068.1_pt1 | contig 10254 bp, 10 predicted proteins | sample 1671121 | NCBI WGS metagenome assembly OOCQ01 (sample SAMN06348124, study PRJEB24527) | human gut metagenome | biome: human gut; feature: ankylosing spondylitis patient; material: feces | host: Homo sapiens | place: China | collected 2015-10 | reverse complement strand
AACGCATCGTCCCGTAGTTGTCGGCTTTGGTCCTGCCGGTATGTTTGCGGCTCTGACCTTAACCGAGGCGGGGCTTTCACCGATTATCATAGAGCGCGGCGAGACGGTGGATGAGCGCACCGCTTCCGTCAAGAGCTTTTGGCGGACGAGAGTTTTAAATCCCGAGTCGAATGTGCAGTTCGGCGAGGGCGGTGCAGGCACTTTTTCGGACGGTAAGCTTACCACGGGAATAAAGGACAAGCGTTGCCGCCGTGTGTTTGAAAAATTTTGCGAGCACGGCGCACCGAGCGAGATTATGTATTCCGCAACTCCGCACATAGGCACGGATCGTTTGGCGGGAGTTGTAAAAGCTATCCGCAAAACGGTAGAGGGACGCGGCGGAGAGTTTATGTTCAATACAAAGCTCTGTGACCTTATAATTTATAACGGTCACATTCAGGGCATTACGGTTTGTCACAAGGATGGAAGCAAAGAGGACATTGAAACCGATACCGTTATCCTCTCGATAGGGCATTCGGCTCGTGACACGCTCGAAATGCTTCGCTTAAAAGGCATTGATATGATGCAAAAACCGTTTTCGGTCGGAGTGAGAATAGAGCATAAGCAGGAAATGATAAATAAAACCCAGTACGGTAAATTCGCTTCGCACCCAAAGCTCAATGCCGCAAATTACAAGCTTGCCTGTCACCCGCAGGGCGGCAGGGGCGCATATACGTTTTGTATGTGTCCCGGCGGAACCGTGGTTTGCGCGTCAAGCGAAGAGGGCGGAGTTGTTGTAAACGGAATGAGCGAATATGCGCGAGACGGCGAAAATGCCGATTCAGCATTGCTTGTCGGCATAGAGCCGGAGCTTTTTCCGAATTCGGACGTACTTTCGGGAATGTATATGCAGCGCGAAATAGAGCGTCACGCATTTAAAATGGGCGGCGGCGACTACACCGCTCCTGCACAGAAGGTCGGAGATTTTATGAACAATCTCGCATCTTCTTCGCTCGGCAGCGTAAAGCCGACGTGTCCTACGGGAGTAAGGCTTACCAATCTGCGCTCGCTGCTCCCTGTTAAGGTTACGGAAACAATACTCGAAGCACTGCCGAAAATGGACAAAATGCTTCCGGGCTTTGCTTCAAATGATGCTCTTTTCACAGCACCCGAAACGCGAAGTTCTTCTCCCGTGCGCATCATCCGAGACGAGCTTTTCCAGTCGAATGTGCGAGGTCTTTACCCATGTGGCGAGGGCGCGGGATATGCAGGCGGAATTGTGTCTGCCGGCGTTGACGGTATCCGCTGCGCCGAGGCTGTATTGCTCGACGAGGGTGAGGGCTGGTAAAGCGAAACGTAAAAAATAAAGGATGCCTGTCATTGTGATAGGCATCCTTTACTATATTGTAATATTTTATTTTTTTCTGGAGGAATGAGCTCTTCCGTTTTCGGTGCGACGCTTACTCACCTTATTGCGGCGAAGTTTGTCAAATACGATTTCAAATATGATAAGAGCTATTACAACAAGCACTACCGCAGTAATTCTGCCGGGGGTTACTGTTTTTCCGTTGTCGTTTTCGGTGCGGTCGGCAAGTGCTTCCATCGCAAGCCTGAGCGAATAATCGGCCTCCATAAGCTCCGATTCCGACATCGACGTTGAAAGTGTGCTCTTAGCTTCCGTAATAGTCTTTTTAAGCTTGTTTGCTGTTGATGTGCTGCAAAGAGCGGTGTCTGTCGCCTGAGCTTTTTCAAGATCCGATGTGAGCCTCGTTTTATAGCTCTTAACCCTTGCGCGGTATGCATTAAATCCCTCAATATCGTTTGTGATAATTACCGAAAAACCGCGTTTCGTTATATCGTTCCACCCGGTAGGATTATCTTCTCTGCCGCCGCAAATATCGCTGTTTGTCATATCGATAACAGCTCTTCCGGCGTCTTTGAATTTGGATTGAACTCCGTCTTTGAATACGGAGTTGTACGGATTTTTAGCTGAGAGAAGCGTGCCTATGCAGCCTGCCGAAAGCGTCTTTGAAACATAACTTTTGGCATTGCCGTTTTTTGCACTTGAGGATATTACGAGCGGCATGACGGTTTTTGAGGCAAGCCAAGAGGAGAGTTCCTTTTTGTCGCCCGTAGCTAAAATTATTGAATTTGAAAGCGCGTTTTCGCTTGCGAGTATGTCGTAAATCTCATCTCTGTATTCCCAGCCGTCCGCAATCATCAGCATTGCGTTGCCGCCGAGATACTGTATGGCTTCGGCGAGGGTCGGTATTTTGCAGGATGTTATCGGCTCGTGCAGGCTGCCCGTGCCTGCTCTCAGATGGTATGTCGAAAGCTCGTGATATCCCACGTCGCCGATGTCCTTGTTTACGGTATTGCCGAGCTCATCTACACACATTCTCGAGAGATTGCTGTCGGCCATAAGCACCACGTATCCGTCGGAGGTTTTTTTCACCGAAACGTAAACAATGTCGGCACCCTTTTCTGCCGCCGCTGCAACGGCTTCGGCGGAATTTTCGGGGAACTTGTCGGTGTCGCCGTATTTTGACACGCAAATCAGCTCGCCGTCGGACTTTTTGAATTCGTTATAAATCGATTCACTCTTTGCTTCGCCGTCGCTTTGATTACTGTCCGCGGCAAAAGAAAGAGCCGGAAAAGCAAGCATAAAACAGACCGCCAAAATGAGACTTATCAGTTGTTTTGTAAAACTTTTCTTCATAATTATATCTCCGAAAAAGCTCTGAAATTATTTTTTTCTGTAATATTATAGCAAAATTTTTGGGGCAATACAATAGATATAATTCTTTATTTTGACCATTATAAATGCGGTTACACAACATTTTGTGTCAAGCAAATTCTTGCACAAATTTGTTAGTTAAATTTTTACTTAATTCTCCTTGCCTCAAAAAGAGGTTTGTGCTAAAATTAAGTTCATTTAAGGGGTGCGGGTTTGTAAATTATTGTAGGAGATGAGTATATGGCTTTTTGTGACAGGCTGAGATTGCTGCGGCAGTCTAAATTGCCGCCGCTGACGCAGACTGACCTTGCAAATGCCATAGGGGTTTCGCAGCGTAAGATTTCCTTTATGGAAACCGGCGTTACCGAGCCTTCGCTGAAGGATCTTTCGGCGATATGCCGCTATTTCAGTGTTTCCGCCGACTATTTGCTCGGCTTGCCCGATGATATGGAGTATTACCGTGAATAAAAAAGAACTTGCTTTAAAGTGCGTCGAGGCTCTGAAAAAAGAGTATCCCGACGCTATTTGTTCTCTTACTGCGAGAACGCCGCTTCAGCTTTTAATAGCCACTCGCCTTTCGGCGCAGTGTACCGACGCGAGAGTTAATTTGGTAACTCCCGCTTTATTTGAATCTTATCCTACCCTTGACGCTTTTTGCGAGGCGGACAGGGAGGATGTGGAAGAGCTGATACATTCGTGCGGTTTCTATCACGGTAAGGCGCGTGATATAATCGGTATGTGCCGTATGATACGCTCCGATTTCGGCGGCGAGGTGCCGGATAATATCGACGATCTCGTAAAGCTTCCCGGAGTCGGCAGAAAAACCGCAAATCTGATAGTCGGCGACGTATATAAAAAACCGGCGGTTGTCACGGATACGCACCTTATCAGAATATCCAACCGTATAGGGCTTGTAAACACAAAGGACCCGAAAAAGGTCGAATTTGAATTAAAAAAAATACTTCCGCCAGATGAGAGCAATGATTTTTGCCACAGAGTTGTTTTGCACGGCAGAGAGGTCTGTACCGCGAGACGTGCGATGTGCGATAAATGTTGTCTTTCCGAATTTTGCAAAAAGAAAATCTGATTTGAAGGCATAGATATGTTTAATGTAAACCCTGCGCTGTACGGCTCCGTTTTCGCGGTCCCGTCCGTGCTGACAGATAAATATTTAAAGCTCGCATCGCCTGCTGCAATTAAGGTGCTGCTCTTAATACTGCGCAATCCGGGCGAGGATTTTACAGTCGAGGAGCTGTCTAAAAGAATAGGATACGGTAAAGCCGATACGCTTGACGCCGTTGAATATTGGGTAAGTGAAAATGTGCTTGTGAAAAACGGTGCCGCTTTTACTTCCGAAACAGTTGAGTCGGGAAAGCCCGACGACAGCGGCGTAAATGCGCAAAACAAATCGGAGCCGATGGCTTCGTGTGTTGCCGTTCCCGAGAAGCGGCCACTGCCCGAAATTAAAATTGCAAAGCCCACGCTCGAGCAAATTTCAAAGCGTATGGAGGAAAGCGCGGACGTTCTTCGTCTTATGTCCGAATCGCAGAGCATTCTCGGCAGAACAATAGGCTTTGATATGCAGAGCACGCTTTTGATGCTTTATGATACATACGGCCTCAGCGTCGAAGTTATATTTATGCTGCTTGAATTTTGTGTGCATCAGTCGCGCTCGTCAACGGCTTATGTTGCAAAGCTCGGCAAGGTTTGGGCGGAAAAAGAAATAAACACGGTGGAGCTTGCCGCCGATTACATAGAAAAGAGCACCGAAGCCGAAAAAACCTTTTCCGTTCTGCGTGAGCTTACGGGTATGTCAACTCCGCGGCCCACTCAAAAGCAGACGGAATACATTTTGTCGTGGCGCGCTCTCGGGTTTGAAGCCCCGATAATCGCAAGAGCATATGACGAGATGGCTGAGCGCACCGGTAAAATATCGTTTAATTATATGGATAAGATTCTCCTGAATTGGCATACGGCCGGGTACAAAACGCCGGAGGACGTGGAAAACGGCGAACGTCTTTTCCGTGAAAAGAAACAGGCGGTAAAGCAAAAGGGGACGTCATTCAGCATAGATGAGGCAATATCCGACGCAGGAATGGGCGTTGTGAAATACAAAAAGAAAGGCGTGGAGTGATTGAAGTATTCAAAGGAAGTTTATGAAAAGACAAAATCCGTTCTTGACTCACGCCGTATAAAAGCGGAAACCGATGCGGAAAAAAGGCGCGTTGAGTTTGCGAAAGTCCATCCGGAATTGCTTGTGATAGAGGATGAATTGACCAAAACCGGGCTTGAAGCCGTAAAAGCCGTTATCGGCGGAAGCGGCGACGTTAAAAAGACGGTCGAAGAGCTTATGAAGACTAATTTGCAGCTTCAAAAGGATCGTGAAAACCTGCTTCTGAGCGCGGGGGCAGATAAAAATTATCTAAAACCTCATTATACCTGTGAAATATGTAAGGATAAGGGCTACACGGACGGTAAGATATGCTCTTGCAGAACGGAGCTCCTCAAAAAGTTCGCAAGTGAAGAGCTGTCATATAAAACACCGCTGAAGCTCTCAAGCTTTGAGGATTTCAGCCTGTCATATTATCCTACCGAGAATTACGGCAACGGCATTTCCCCGCGTGAAAGAATGAAAGGGGTATATGAGTTTTGCCGCGAATATGCGGCCGATTTCAGCACCGAGTCACCGAACCTTTTTATGTACGGAGAAACGGGTCTCGGTAAGACTCATCTCTCGCTCGCCATAGCCAACGAGGTTATAAAAAAAGGCTTCAGCGTAGTATATGATTCCGCCCAAAATCTGTTTACGCGGCTCGAAAAGGAGCGCTTTGGCAGAGAAGGCGGCAATACAGAGGATACGGTTCTCTATTGCGATTTGCTTATTTTGGATGATCTCGGCGCAGAGTTTGACACAAAATATGTCCTCTCCGAGATATACAATATAATCAACAGCCGTATTTCCTATGGCAGACCGACCGTAATCAGCTCTAATGCAGCTCTTGACGAGCTCACCGGGCTTTACGGTGCAAGAGTCACGTCGAGAATTATAGGTGATTACGAGCTGATTTTATTTGAGGGCAGAGATGTGCGCCAAATAAAAAAGCGCCTTTCAAAGTGAGCCTTTAATATACGAAAAATATTCCGACGCCGCCGAGACCTCATCGCTTTCGGCGGCGCTTTCCGTTTCCCAACCTCTGCTTCGGCTCTCATCGAAAAGTGTGTGATACATCGCGTGGTTTTCGCGCAGTATATTTAATATGTCCTCACGCAATGGCTCGTCCGCGCATTTCATTGAGCATTCGTTATATTTTATCGAGAGCGACCTCTGAACAGACAATAGGCTCAAAAACAGTATTCTGTTTTGATTGTTTTGCTTCTCTTTATTCATATTTTACTTCCCGTTCAAGATGTTCAATAGTGTGTTGTAATGGTTAAGGTGCTGTGATGCCGCCTGCTCATAAAGCCCGCGAAGCACAGCGTCGTTTGTATTTACGGCGCCCTCCTTGAATTTCATCACGGCAGTAGCCTCCATCGGCAGACATTCCTCTAATATTTCGAGGGTGCTGCTTAAAATCATAGTGAAAATCTCCGTTTCTTATTAAATTCGGTATAGCAAGCATTTAAGATTAAGTGATTCCCTGCATTTCTGCGGAGAATCACTTTTTTCTTGCTTAACGCATCGTTTGTCCGAGTCCGAAGCTTACGGAAAGAGCCCTGTTTACCTTGTTCATTTCATCCGTAGGCAAGTTTCCCATACGCTCTTTAAGACGCTTTTTGTCGAGCGTTCTGACTTGCTCAAGCAAAACGATGGAATCCTTTTGCAGTCCGCAGTCTACCGCATCGACGCTTATGTGTGTCGGAAGCTTTGTTTTGTATTTTTGGCTTGTTATTGCCGCCGCAATCACTGTGGGGCTGTATTTGTTGCCTACGTCGTTTTGAACTATAAGTACCGGCCGTATTCCGCCTTGCTCCGAGCCTACCACGGGGCTTAAATCGGCGTAATAAATATCGCCGCGCTTAATATTCATTTCCTCACTCTCCTGTTTTAATTCCCTTAAGCAAGCGAAGCATAATTCAATACGGCTCTGAGCTGCCGCGCCGACCTGTTTTCGGCATAATGGGTTTTGCTCTCTTGCTCAATATAATTTTGCCCATAAAAGGAAACTATAAACATATAAACCGAATTTAAGGCACATATTTGAAAGGCGGAGATTTTCCCTCAGCACATAATATGGCATATGACGGCAAAATGTGCCGCAAAACGCGGAATATAACTTTACAGAGATTTTACATATGCAATACAACAAATTTTACCGTTAGCGGATAAAATGAAATATAAGGCGGCAGTCTTGCAACAAATGTAAAAACAGATTATACTAAGAATTGAAAAAGGCTGCAAAGATAAAATCTGCCGATAGGAGAAAAATATGATTTATCTTGTTGAGGACGATAAGAGTATAAGAGAGCTTCTTGTATACACTCTTAATAATTCGGGACTTCCGGCAAACGGGTTTGAAAAACCGAGTGAATTTTACAGAGAGCTCAAAGCAGATGATGCAGATCTCATTATCCTTGATATAATGCTTCCCGAATGTGACGGGCTTACAATGCTTAAAAATTTGAGAGCCGACGAAAAAACAAAGCACATCCCGGTGATGATGCTGACCGCCAAGGGCTCGGAATACGATAAGGTCGTGGGGCTTGATATGGGCGCGGATGATTATATGACAAAGCCTTTCGGAATGATGGAGCTGATAGCGAGAGTCAAAGCTCTTTTGCGCCGCACAAAGGAGCCGGGTAAACATGACAACGGCAATACCCTTAATATCGGCTGTCTCAGTGTTATTCCATCTAAGTATTCCGTCAAAGTAGGCGGCGAAAAGGTGGTGCTGACGCTGAAGGAATTTGACCTTTTGTGTTTGCTTTTGCAAAATAAGGGTACTGTTTTCACGCGGGATAAGCTTCTGAATAAAATTTGGGGATATGACTTCGACGGCGAGAGCAGAACCGTGGATGTGCACGTCAGAACCCTTCGCCAAAAACTCGGCGAAGCGGGGAAATACATAGAGACCGTCCGAGGTATTGGCTATAAAATAGGGGACTGAACCGAATGAAAAAACGAATTTCTCGCTCTGTGTTTTTTGTGTCGCTTGCGGTAAATATCTGCTGTGCTACGCTGTCGCTTGCCGTTCTTTATAATCGCTTTAAGGCTGATGTCGGCTCCGCCGGCGCGGAGGAGCTGCCCTCGGATTTTCTTTTGGCGGTGCTTGTTTCCGCGGTAATATCCTTTGCCGCCGCGCTTTTTACGGCACGAGTAGTGTCAAAGCGAACCTTAAAAGAACTCAACGACATAAATTTGGACGACCCAAACGACAGTAATTTCGGCTCGGAGCTGTCTTTGCTGTTCTATAAAATCCGCAGTCAGAATTCGCAGATTCAGTCGCAGCTTCGAGAGCTTGAACGCAGTCAGCAGGAATTTAAAATGATAACCGAAAATATGTCTGAGGGTCTTATAATAATCGACCTTAAGCACAGCATACTTTCATTTAACCGCAGTGCAAAGCAGATATTCGGTGTTGAAAATATTAAAAAGCATGAAAATGTTTTTACAATAAATCAAAGCGAGCGGTTTGAGGCTGCGGTAAATGCCGCACTTTCGGGCAGACACGGTGAATTGACCATGAAAATGCACGACAGAATTTACAGCGTTTTTGCAAATCCGGTAGTCAACGGCGAAAAAATAGTCGGCGCGGTAATAGTTGTTCTCGACGTCACAGAGCGCGAAAAGGGCGAACAGTTGCGTCGCGAATTTACGGCAAATGTCTCGCATGAGTTAAAAACTCCGTTGACATCGATCTCGGGGTTTGCCGAGATAATAATGAACGGCATAGCAAAGCCCGAGGATGTAAGACATTTTGCGGAGAACATATATAACGAGAGCGCAAGACTTATAACGCTTGTAGGCGACATCATTAAAATTTCACAGCTTGATGAGGGACTTGTCGGAGCGGAAAAGACCGATGTTGATTTGCTTGAGATAGCCCGAAAAACGGCAAATTCCCTGCAAAGCGTCGCGTCAAAAAACGATATTACGATAAGCGTTGCCGGCGAATCGTCATGCGTCAAAGGAGTTTATGATATAATTGACGAGATGGTTTATAATCTATGTGACAATGCTGTCAAATACAATCGCCCGTGTGGCAGCGTCGATATTACCGTAGAGAATAAAACGATTACGGTTGCCGATACGGGAATAGGTATTCCTCTGTCTTCTCAGCCGAGGGTGTTTGAGCGCTTCTACCGTGTGGATAAAAGCCATTCCAAGGAGATAGGCGGCACGGGACTGGGGCTTTCGATAGTAAAGCACGCCGCAATATATCACGGCGCAAAAATCGACCTTGAAAGCGTCGAAAACGTCGGAACAAAAATTAAAATCAGCTTTTAGACAAAAAAAGCAGCTGTAAAACCCGAGGCTTTACAGCTGCTTTAATATGCGGATTTAATCAGTCTTCGTTTTCTTCCTTGACCTTATCTATGATTTCCTGAGGGATAGCCTCACCGTGCTTTACAACAAGTATGCAAAGTATTGAGAGTATAAATGCTATCGGGCAGTAATAGAACAGTGACAGATATGTGCCTGTAAACATACGAACTATGCCGTAGATTATGGGCGTAGCTATCTGTGCCGAGAATGTAGCGGTGTAGTAGTAGCCGGTGTATGTGCCTACTTTGTCAATGCCGCCGATTTCAAGCACAAGGGGAAGCGTGTTAACGGTTATAAACATATTTGCCGCGCCGCCTACTATAAGAGCTACCCAAATAAGAGCACCGCTCAAAGCGTCGATGCCGAGTATATGTGTGATAAGGTAAGCCGCAAACGCGAGAACAAATATAAACAGACCTCCGAGTATGGTCTTTTTTCTGCCGATTTTCTTGCCGAGCCAGCCTGCCGGAAGAGCGGCGAGAGCGGAAGCGGCGGCAAAAGCGGTGGTCATTATGGTTGCCTGCGCCGTTGTCTTATGAAGAATTTCAGCCGCAAAAAGAGCAAAGAAAGTGGATATTGCGTTTGTTCCGCAGAAGAGGAAGAACAGACCCATAAGCATAAATACAAGGCTTCGTCTTTCGCCGGGGTTTAATTTCTCCGCCTTCATTCTTTCTTTTTCTGCCTTTTTAGCCTCTTTTTCGGCTTTGCGTTTTGCTTTTTCGTCGGCAGCCTCTGCCATATCGGCTTTAAGCTTTAATCGGCTGTCGGGCTCTTTTACGAAGAAGAGTATGACAAGCATACCTATTATCATAATTGCCGCGCCGAGCAGAAAGACATAGGGGAAGGTATCATATTCGTCAAATTCCGGAGATTTGGACGAAATGCCCGTAGCCGCGCAGTAAATTGCGGTGACTATAGTTCCGGCAAAAAGTCCGAGAGCACTGCCGATACCGCCCATAAGGTTAATGACGGCGTTGCCTTCGCTTCGAAGTTCGTTCGGGGTCAAATCAGGCATAAGGGCAACCACCGGTGCTCTCCACAGCGACATTACAAA
>OOCQ01002062.1_pt1 | contig 10282 bp, 8 predicted proteins | sample 1671121 | NCBI WGS metagenome assembly OOCQ01 (sample SAMN06348124, study PRJEB24527) | human gut metagenome | biome: human gut; feature: ankylosing spondylitis patient; material: feces | host: Homo sapiens | place: China | collected 2015-10 | reverse complement strand
CGGAACTTTCGCCGCACAAAAAAAGACAGACGAGGGCGGAACCTTCGTCTGTCTTTGCACGACTACCATTCATTGCCCGCTATGATAGCACAAACTCTCGCCCCGCGTAAGCGTTTTTCGCCATTTTCTCCCGTTTTGCGCAAATCCTTCCACGAACGACCCAAAATTTTCGGGCAGATCCCCGCATCGTCTCCCCTGCCCGGAGCCACTGACGGTTTTGGCGCAGGGAAAGCCTTCCAGCCTCATTTCTTGTATGATTCTCACAGTTTTTTGGTCGTTTCTTGAAAAAGTATGTCCAATTCATTGTGCATTCTGCGAATAGACAAAATCGGTTCGCGCGTGTATAATAAAGCCAGAAACCAGAGAAGTACAGCAGAAGTTCAAATGAGAACTCACCCCGCTGACTTTAAGAAGAAAGGAGCGAAGACCGATGGTTGATATGGAACCCGCACAGTGTGCACAGACTGTCGGGGTTCGCTGAGAAGCAAAACAGAGGCTCACCACAAACGGGATGTTTCCCCCGTATAAAAACACAACAACGAGAGCCGGTCTTGAGCATTCAATAAAGCGGATAACAGTACAGTCTGTGAAATAAATCCCTCGCGTTCAAATAGATCCGCCGAAGGTAATTCGAAATGAAGAAAGCTTTTGTACGGAGCATCGTATTTGAATAACTCCAAAGGAGAAACTCCAATGTACTAGTAATGACGCTCCCTTCGCAAATCTAACTCGAAAGAATGTGGTAATATGAAATTCATCTCTATGATTCGTATCCCGCACTCCAACAGTTAAGAAAAGGGTCATTCCAATGTACTAAGAAATTCATTCCCCTGCTGATCGTTCTTCATCGTTTCAAAGGAGAAGCTTCCATGAAACGTCCGGTACAGACCGAAAAATGAGGAAATCGAGGTCAAGAGGCTATGACTCCGAAGAAGTAAGCATCCTGCCGACAGAGGGCTTGCAACCGCCTCGTGTCGGCAGGTTTTTTGTCTGATGTTTTCCAATAAAGCCTGCATCCTCCCGCCGGGAGAGTGCGGGTTTTATTTTGTTCCGACCAAAAAGGAGGTCGTCTGCCAATGGCAAGCAATTTCGAATTCTACTCCCCCACCCGGGTCATCTTCGGCAAGGGCACGGAACAGCGCGTGGGCGCGCTGGTGCGCGAATACGGCGGCGCCCGCGTCCTCGTGGTCTACGGCGGCAAGAGCGCCGTCCGTTCCGGCGTGCTCGACCGGGCTGAGAAGTCGCTGGCGGAGGCCGGCCTGTCCAGCTGGACGCTGGGCGGTGTCGTGCCGAATCCTCATCTCGACAAGGTCTACGAAGGCATCCGCATCGGCCGGGAGAATGGCATCGACTTTCTTCTGGCAGTGGGCGGCGGCAGCGTCATCGACACCGCCAAAGCCATCGCCTACGGCCTCGCTGAGCCGGACAAGGACGTCTGGGAGCTGTATGAGCACACCCGCAAGGCCCAGAGGTGTCTGCCCGTGGCCAGCATCCTTACCATCGCAGCGGCGGGCAGCGAGACCTCCAACAGCAGTGTCATCACCCGCGAGGACACCCACCAGAAACGGGCCTATAACGACGACCTCAGCCGCCCCAAGTTCGCCATCATGGACCCCGAGCTGACCAAGACCCTGCCCGACTATCAGACTGAGTCCGGCTGCGCCGACATCATGATGCACACGATGGAGCGCTACTTCACCAACGGCGGCCACATGGAGCTGACCGACGCGCTGGCCGAGGGCCTGCTGCGCACGGTGATGAAGAACGCCCGCATTCTCCACACCGACCCCGCCAACGATGAGGCCCGGGCCGAGGTAATGTGGGCGGGCAGCCTCTCCCACAACGGCCTCACCGGCTGCGGTATCGCCAGCGGCGATTTCATGTCCCACAAAATGGAGCACGAGATGGGCGGTATGTTCGACGTGACCCACGGCGCAGGCCTCGCCGCCCTCTGGCCCAGCTGGGCACGGTATGTTTATAAGGACTGCCTGCCCCGCTTCGTCCGCTTTGCCCGGAATGTCATGGAGGTGACGGCGGACGGCACCGACGAAGAGGCGGCCCTGCTGGGCATTGACGCTATGGTGGACTTTTACCACAGCATCGAGATGCCTGCCTCCTTCCATGAGCTGGGCATCGCCCCCACCGACGCACAGATCGACGAGATGGCCCGCCGCTGCCTCGAGGCCTCCGGCACTGCCCTCGGCTCGGCCAAAAAGCTTGGCCTCGACGACATCATCGCCATCTACCACGCTGCCAATAAATGATCGCCGCTCTGCCGCCTTGCGCTTCCGTCCGCAAAACGGTATACTGAAAGAAATACCACGAAAAGGACGGGGACATCCCATGGACGAAAAAGACCTGCTGATCTTCCTGACGCTGGCCGACACCGGCAACCTGACCCGCACTGCGGAAAAGCTTTACCTTGCCCAGCCCACCCTGAGCAAGCGGCTCCAGAACATGGAGGCAGATCTGGGGGCAGCGCTTTTCCTGCGCAGCAAACAGGGCGTCACCCTGACCCCCGCTGGGGAGGCCGCACGGGAGGTCATCCAGCGCACCGTCCGGGAGCTCAGCACCCTGCGGGAGCAGTTGCAGATGCGCAAGGATACCATCTGCGGCACTCTACGCATCGAGGTCTCCATCGACTACTCCAAATACCGTCTGCCGCAGGTCCTGGCGGCCTACACGGCTCAGTGCCCGGACGTCACCCTCAGAGTCTCCACCAACCACAGCCGTGACTGTCTCCGGACGCTGCAGGACAGCAGCGTCCACCTCGCCATCGTGCGGGGCGAATACGACTGGGACGAGGGCAAGATCCTGTTGGAGCGGGAGCCGGTCTGCCTCATCCGCAGCCGGGAGAATGCCGACGTGCCCCTGCGCGAGCTGCGGTACATCGGCCGGGACTCTGACCCCGAGCACATGAGCATGAAAGCCCGCTGGCTGATGGAGCACAAGATGGAGCCGGACGCTCAGCTGAACGTAGATGGGCTGTCCACCTGCGTGGCCATGGTCAAAGCGGGGCTTGGCTGGAGCATCGTGCCGTCGATCTGCCTGAACTACTTCGACGGCATCTCGGAGCCGCTCTTCTTCGCCGACGGCACCCCTCTCACCCGCTCTACTTATCTGCTCTACCGCAAGCGCGAGAGCGAGCTGCCGCAGGTGCGGGAGTTCATCCGGATGGTCTGCGCTATGAGCAGGCACTGAGTCCCATATCCCCCTACCTGTCCGAAAGGGCCGCTGTACGGCGTTGTACAGCGGCCCTTTTTGCATTCCTGCTTATTGTTTTTCCTTCAATCGCTCCACAGTGTGCAGCCAGTTATGCCGCATGGCCTCCTTTGCCGCAGGCAAGTCTTTCCGCTTGAGGGCGGCAAGAATATCCTGATGGGACTGGAAATTCATCTCATCGTTCTGAGAAAAATAAATATTCTCCACCCTCTGGCTGTGGCTCTCAAGGATGCGCGCAAACTCCCCGAGGAAATAGTTGCCTGCCAGCTCGAAGATGCGGTGATGGAACCTCTCGTCCAGCGCCACGGCAGCCTTGACGTTCCGGCTGCGGCCTGCAATATCGAAATCGTGGTCGATGTGCAGCAGCTCGTCCAGCACAGCGTCGTCGATATGCGGATACGCCATCTCCAGCGCCAGTGCACTCAGTTCGGCTGCTACCCGGTAGTTGGACATGGCCTCCTCAAGGCTGATGTCCGTCACGCGGGTGGCCTTGCCGGGCTGGATCTCCACCAGCTTCTGGTCGGCCAGCATCTGGATGGCTTCCCGCACGGGGGTGCGGCTGACAGAGAAATATTCCGCGATCTCCTGATCGATGATCTGCTCGCCGGGCTGCAAGGTACCGTCGATGATCCATTCCCGCACAGCGGTGTAGACCCGCGCCTTCGCGGTCCGGGGCTTTTCTTCCTTATTTTTCAGAGGGATGGGCATATGCGTTCCACCTTTCGGTTCCCATGTTTGTCCTATCCAGTATAGCATCTTTTCCGCATTTTGCAATATATTGCATTTTTCTTATCCATTGCGCACAAGCCTTTCTGGTAGCATCTTTTGAAGACGCCAAACTTTTTATCGATTTTGTGATAAATATTGACATTTCCCAGCGGTCGGATTACAATCATGCCATCCAAGACGAAGTGCAAAATATCGCACTAGAAGTATATCCGTGAAAGGAGTATATCAGATGAAGATCAACATCACTTCCGCCCACGCACCCGCCGCCATCGGCCCCTATTCTCAGGCCATCGAGCATGACGGCACCCTCTACGTTTCCGGCCAGCTGCCCATCGACCCGGCCACCGGTGCCTTCCCCGATGACACCATCGAGGGCCAGACCCGCCAGTCCCTCGAGAACATCAAGGCCATCCTCGCCGAGGCCGGTCTGGGGATGGATTCAGTGCTCAAGACCACCGTTCTGCTCAAGAACATCGCCGACTTCGGCAGGATGAACGAGGTCTACGCCACCTATTTCAACGGCATCTACCCCGCCCGCGCCGCATTTCAGGTCGGCGCACTGCCCAAGGACGCCCTCGTTGAGATCGAAGTCGTAGCGGGCAGGTGAGCAGGAAGGAGCGCCACCATGAAAGAAGCATTCAAGAGCATCCACTACGAGCGCAAGACCGGCGAGGGCCTTTACCCCGTCAAGCCATTCGGCCTCGAAAACGCCAAGAAGGTGCGCACGTTCCATGCCAGCTTCCCCGAGTACGAGCCGACCCCGCTGGCCGAGCTGAACAGCCTCGCCAAGTATCTGGGCGTCAAGAGCATCCACGTCAAGGACGAGAGCTACCGCTTCGGCCTGAACGCCTTCAAGGTTCTGGGTGGCAGCTACTGCATCGGCAGCTACATCGCCCAGAAACTGGGCATGGACATCGCCGACCTGCCCTACTCCGTCATGACCAGTGACGCCATCCGGGAGAAGCTGGGCGAGCTGACCTTCGTTACCGCCACCGACGGCAATCATGGCCGCGGCATCGCATGGACGGCCAATCGTCTGGGCCAGAAGAGCGTCGTCTTCATGCCCAAGGGCAGCGCCCTCGAGCGTCTGAACAACATCAAGGCGCTGGGCGCAGACGCCTCCATCACCGACATGAACTACGACGATGCCGTCCGCCACGCCAACACCTGCGCCGAGAAATACGGCTGGGTCATGGTGCAGGACACCGCATGGGAGGGCTACGAGGATATTCCCCGCTGGATCATGCAGGGTTACACCACCATGGCCCTGGAAGCCATCGAGCAGCTCAAGGGCGAAAAGCCCACCCACATCTTCCTGCAGGCAGGCGTGGGCGCCATGTCCGGCGGCCTGACCGGCTTCTTCGCCGACCTGTACGGCGACGAGGAACGCCCCATCATCACCATCGTCGAACCGAACAAGGCCGACTGCATCTACCGCAGCGCACAGGCCGGCGACGGGAAGCCCCGCTTCGTAGGCGGCGACATGAACACCATCATGGCCGGTCTGGCCTGCGGCGAGCCTTGCACCATCGGCTGGAGTGTCCTGTTTGACCATGCCGACAACTTCGTCTCTATGCCCGACTGCATCGCCGCCAAGGGAATGCGCGTGCTGGGCAACCCGCTGCCCGGCGACGACCGGGTCATCTCCGGCGAGAGCGGCGCTTCCACCACCGGCTTCGTGGCCGAGGTGCTGACCAACCCCGCCCTCCGCGAGATGAAGGAGCAGCTGAAGCTGGACGAAAATTCCCGCATCCTCTGCTTCTCCACCGAGGGCGACACCGACCGCGAGAATTACCGCAATATCGTCTGGGACGGTCTGTTTCCCAGCTTTTGATGAGATTTCAGGAGGACTAAATTATGTGGCAGATCCTTTATGATGCAACCGATTTCCTATGGGGCACGCCGCTTATGATCCTGATGGTCGGCGTCGGCCTGTATCTGACCGTGCGCAGCGGCTTCTTCCAGTTCCTCGGCATCCCCACATGGTGGAAGCACACCGTGGGGGAAGTTCTGGGCGGCAGCAAAAGCGAAGACTCCGGCCCGAAGCGCGAAGGTGAGCTGAAGCCGTTCCAAGCGCTGAGTACCGTTCTGGCCGGCACCGTCGGCAGCGGAAACATTGCCGGTGTGGCGGCAGCCATCGCCATCGGCGGCCCGGGTTCCGTGTTCTGGATGTGGCTCATCGCACTTGTTGGCATGATGACCAAAATGGCCGAGGTCACACTCTCTGTTGCGTTCCGCAAAAAGACGCCGGATGGCGAGTATTTCGGCGGCCCCATGCACTATATGCGCGAGGGTCTGGGCAAGATCGGCAAGTTTCTGGCCGGTTTCTACGCCATCGCCCTCTTCGTCGAAGTATTGGCCGATGCCTGCTTCGTGCAGCCCAATACGCTGGCCACCTGTGTGAATGATGTGTTCGGCGTTCCCCTGCTTATGACAGGCATCATCATCAGCGTGCTGAGTACCATCGTCGTGCTGTCCGGCGGCGTGAAGAAGATCGGCGACTTCTGCGGCAAGTTCGTCATGCCCATGATCCTGATCTACATCATCGCCTGCCTGTCCGTCATCGTGATGCACATCAGCGATATTCCCGCCGCTTTCGGCATGATCTTCCAATATGCCTTTGCACCGGCTCCCGCAGTGGGCGGCTTCGTTGGCTCGACGATGACTCTGGCCATGGCCCGCGGCGCTTCCCGCGGCATCTTCTCCAACGAGGCCGGTATGGGCACCGCCGCCACCGTCCACGCGACCGCACAGACCGACAACCCCTCTCATCAGGGTATGTACGGCATTCTGGAAGTTTTCATCGACACCATCATCATCTGCACGCTGACCTCTCTGGCCATCATCTGCAGCGGTGTGTGGAGCAACGGCAGCACTGGCGTCGTGCTGACCTTCGATGCTTTCCGCAGCACCTGGGGCTTTGCCGGTCTGGTCATCCTCTGCATCGCTGTCGTCCTGTTCACCTATTCCAGCTACCTTGGCTTCTTCGTGGAGTTCCGCACCTGCGTTGAATACCTCTTTGGCGAAAAGGCCATCCGATTCATGAAGTGGCTGTTCCTCGCTCTGCCCATCCTCTCTGTCACGCTGGAGGTCGAGCAGGTCTGGGACATCGCCGATATGGCCGTCGGCTTTATCGTCATCCCCAACATGATCGCTCTGCTGCTGCTCAGCCCGAAGTTCTTTGAGATCCTTCACGGCTATCTGGCCGAGCTGAAGCAGAAGGAGCACTCCTGATAACAACTCTCTCCTATCATACCTTCCAACTTCCTCCTCTTCCAAAGAGAGACCGGCCCGTCCGGTCTCTCTTTTTTGCTGCCAAACCTGCGTGAAAGGGGTCATTTCCTGCGTGAATGACTGTCCTTAAGGCTGCACGGGTGTGTTATAATAGGAGCGTAAGGGAGGCATATGAGGATGGAGCTTCGATTCGCGGTCGTAGAAGACCGCCTGCCCGACGCCCAGCGGCTGGAAAGTCTGCTCCGATTGGCGTTCGGCAATGGATACATTCTGGTCTGTGACCACTTCGAGAGCGGTGACGCCTTTTTGCAGGCGTTCCCCTCCCGGGCCTATCAGGCCGTTTTTCTGGACATCTGCATGGAGGGCACCAACGGCATCGACACCGCCCGCGCCCTGCGCCGCACCGACCCGGACCTGCCGCTGGTCTTTGTGACCTCATCGCCGGAGTATGTGTGGGATGCCTTTCCCGTCCACCCCTTCGATTATCTGCTCAAGCCCTACCGGGAAGAGAAGCTCTTCCAGCTGGCCGATGAGCTGCGGCGGGTGCTCTTCCGGGCCGAGCCGGAGCTGGACGTCCGCATCGCACGGCAGACCGTGCAGCTGCCACTGCGGAGGATCCAGTACGCCATGTCCCAGAACCACTACGTCCGGGTCGTCACCGATGACGGCGAGTGCCGGGCCGTCTCCACCTTCGCGCAGGTGGAGCAGCTGCTGCGGGCGCAGGAGAATTTCCTCGTCTGCAACCGGGGCGTTATCCTGAACATGGACAAGGTGCTGCGGCTGAACGGCGACGCCTTCGAAATGCTGGACGGCACCCACCTGCCGGTGCGCCTGAAGGATAAGAACGCCCTGTTCGCCCAGTTCACACAATACCAGTTCCGCCACATGCGGCGGGAGCTTTGACGACGAGAGGAGGCCCTGCCTTGGACATGACTTTATTCGGACGCTATTTTCTGGACCTCTCCATCCTCTACCCGGGGGCGTTCCTCTGCCTTGCCCCGCTGTGGGAGCATTTGAAAGCGCCCCGCCGCACTGCCCTGCTGACTGCCTTCCTCGTCACCGTCATCGACCTTGCGGCGGCGGCTCTCTGCGCCGTCCTCGAGCTGAACAGCAATATGCTGCTCCTGCCCATCTTCCTGACGGCATTCTGGCTGCTGCTCTGGCGGGTGGAGTCGGCGGTCTCGACCGGGCAGACGGCCTTTCTCTTCTCCCTCTCTGCTGTCATGATCGCCGTCTGCAATCTGCTCTCCATCGTGCTCAATGCCCGGGCCGAGGTGGACAACGACGCGCCGGTCTGCCTTGTCTCCACCGCCCTGCTCAAGCTGGGGCTGTCGGCGGTGCTCTGCATCCTCTTCTGGTTCACCGCCGTCCAGTGGAGCCGCTGGCTGCTGCGGGAATACCGGGGCGAAGCCTTCTGGCAGTCGGCGTGGCCGCTGCCCGCCATCTACGCGGCCTTCCTCATGTTCTGTATGCCGCTGGACCCGGGCGTCATCCTCATCAACCGGCTGATGATCATCTCCGTGCTGGCCGTCTCCATCTCGCTGCTGGGCATCTTCCTGCTGCTGTACGAGATGTATCAGGTGGCCCGGGAGTACACCCGCAGCGCCCAGCTGGACCGGGAAAACCAGCTGCTGGCCGTGGAGTCCCGCCGCTACACCGAGCTGCGGGCCTATATGGAGCAGACGCGCCACCTGCGCCACGATTTCCGCCAGCATCTTCACGTCATCGCCGGCCTGACCGAGACCGGCCAACTGGAGGAGCTGAAAAACTACCTCTGCCAGTACGAATCCGAGCTGAGCGAGGAGCGCCCCACCCTCTGCGCCAACCCCGCCGTGGACGCGCTGGCCGGGCACTACGACCATGAGGCCCGCCAGCTCGGCGTGCCGGTGGAATGGCGGCTGGAGCTGCCCCGCCAGCTGCCCATCCCGGAAGCCGACCTCTGCATGATGCTGGGCAACCTGCTGGAAAACGCCTTCCACGCCAGCCAGAAGCTCCCGCTCGAGCAGCGGCAGGTGAAGGTGATGGCCCGGATGCTCAGCCCCGCCATGCTGGGGCTGCTGGTCGAAAACCGGTACGACGGCGTACTCAAGCATCAGAAAGGCGCGCTCCACTCCACCAAGCACGACGGCATGGGCATCGGCCTCGTCTCCATCCAGACCACAGCCGCCAAATACGGCGGCTCCATGACCGTCGAGACCGAAAACAGCCTGTTCCGGGTGAATATCCTGCTGAATCTTTGACCCTGTGTTAGAGCCTCTCCCTCCGCATCCTTGCCCTCTCAGTCACCTTCGGTGACAGCTCTCCCAGAGGGAGAGCCTTTATGATACCGCCAAGCACTTCATGACCGAATAAAAAAGGAGGACTCCACCATGAAAATGACCCGACGTAGCTTCCTCAGCGCTTCCGCTCTCGCTCTGCTGTCCTGTCCGCTGGCCCCCACCGCCAGCGCGGCCAAGTCCGACAGCCTGTTGGCCGGCCTTTTCCACAGCGAAGACACCGCCCTGCCTTTGAAGCCCCTGACGGCAAAGGGCGTGGATGCGAACCCCTTTATGGGCAGCAGCGAGTCGAACATCCACCACGACTGCTACAACACCGACTCCACCGACGCCGTCCTCCCGGTAGGCATCTGCCCCGAGGTCAATGTGGCCATGGAAAAGACGAACCCCAATGCCTCCCCCGCCATCTTCTTCGACAACTTCGACAACCCCATCAGCCCCTTCCTCGGCGGTCTGGCCATCCGCGACCTCGACGCAGAGGAGGTACGGACCATCGGCTTTTTCTCCCCTGCAAAGCATGACGGCGGCGGCTACCTCATCCAAAGCTCCTATTCCTTTGTGGACGGGCGCAACCTCATCGTCTGCCCCACCAGCCACAACCACGTCCTGATGCTGCGGGCCACGGACGAGAGCGGCACGCCGCTGCCCGTTTTCCAGAAGGTGCTGGACATCAACATCAAGGAGGCTGCTGAGCGGGTGCTGGGCCGCAGCCTTGAGCAGAATCTGCTCTCCATCGTCTTTGACTACGACGGCAACCTCTGGTTCGTCACCGGCGGCTTCCGCATCTACCCCAGCCGCGGCCAGCAGGGCGCGATGGGCTA
>OOCQ01002061.1_pt1 | contig 10285 bp, 6 predicted proteins | sample 1671121 | NCBI WGS metagenome assembly OOCQ01 (sample SAMN06348124, study PRJEB24527) | human gut metagenome | biome: human gut; feature: ankylosing spondylitis patient; material: feces | host: Homo sapiens | place: China | collected 2015-10 | reverse complement strand
TTCAGGTGGCGGGTTCCTTTGAAGACCAGCAGGATTCGTTCCGCGATTTGGGAACACTCGGCGTATTGATTATCATCCTCGTGTTTATCGTAATGGCAGCCCAGTTCGAGTCGCTTACCTATCCGTTTATTCTGATTCTCTCCGTGCCGTTTGCCATGAGCGGTGTGCTGATGGCGCTGTTCATAACCAATACGACGCTGAGTGTGATGAGTCTGCTGGGCAGTATCATGTTGATCGGTATCGTGGTGAAGAACGGTATCGTACTCATCGACTACACCATTCTCTGCCGCGAACGCGGGCAGTCGGTGCTGAATGCCGTGGTTACGGCAGGCAAGAGCCGTCTCCGTCCGGTGTTGATGACGACCATGACTACCATTCTCGGTATGATTCCGATGGCCATCAGCAGCGGTCAGGGTTCTGAGATGTGGAGTCCGATGGCGATTGCCGTAATCGGCGGTCTGGCGGTTTCCACCATTCTGACTTTGATTTACGTTCCTACGATGTATTGTATCTTCGGTGGTGTCGGCATCAAACGCCAACGTCGCAAGATGCGCAAGCAATTGGATGCTTACTTTGAGGAACAGGCTAATAATTAATAGTTGACATTTAATAATTGAATAATGAAATCAGTATTAATCACATTCGATCAGGCATATTACGAGCGTATCATTGCTACACTCGACCGGCTCAATTGCCGGGGCTTCACTTATTGGGAGCAGGTTCGCGGACGCGGTTCCAAAACCGGAGCGCCTCATTATGGCAGTCATGCCTGGCCTTCCATGTGTTCTGCCATTCTTACAATGGTGGAAGACGGAAAGGTGGACTCCCTGCTGGAAGTCCTTCACAACATGGACAAGCAGACCGAGCAATTGGGACTCCGGGCATTTGTCTGGAACATAGAGCGGACTGTTTAAAGTTTCTGCCATACAAACAGCAGTCAAGACTGTGTTAAAATGAACCTGACGATTTCTTTTTAGGAAGGACGATATTTATTTTCATCCGATTCTTTATCTTTGCGTCCGGATTAGTTATGGAAAAGAGCGTTTTAAAACATACAGGTTGGCTGATGCTTATTGTGCTGGCGGTACTTCTGCTGCTGAACTTGCTGCCAGGGGGCACGATAGGGGGCCATGTGTTGAGGCGGGTAGACATACTTGGCGATGTGCGTCCCGTGCCGGAAGTCGTGAGCGAACCGGACAGTCTGTTGCCGCCGCCCCCGAAAGTGAAGCCCGCCTTTGTGGATACCTGTCGCAGCGGCATGACCTGCATTGAGGATTACAGCGACTCCACCCTGCGCGGCATGACACCTTTCTATCGCGCGCTGGATGAGTTGGCGGCAAAGCCCCGTCCGGTGCGTATCGCCTATTTCGGAGATTCTTTCATTGAGGCGGATATCCTGACGGCCGACCTGCGTGCGATGTTGCAGGAGCGTTATGGCGGCTGCGGGGTAGGCTTCGTGACGATTACTTCTCCGGTCAACGGCTATCGGCCTACGGTGCGGCACAGCTTTGGCGGCTGGCAGAGCCATTCCGTTACGGACTCCGTATTCTTCGACCGTGGCAAACAAGGTGTTTCGGGCCATTATTTTATTCCGACCCCCGGAGCGTACGTAGAGCTTGGCGGACAGAGGAAGTATGCTTCCCGGCTCGATACTTGCGAACGTGCTTCTATCTTCTTTTATAATAAAGGCGAAGCCCGCCTTTCGGCATCCGTAAACAAGGGCGAACCGCAGACCGGGACATTCCCGCCTGCCGACGGACTTCGTGAAATGGATGTAACAGGACGTATCGGCTCTGTGCGTTGGAAAGTGGAGAGCGCCGATTCTACCTTATTCTACGGAGTGGCTATGGACGGCACGCAAGGGATTGCCGTCGATAATTTTTCGCTTCGGGGCAGTTCTGGTCTGTCTTTGCGCTCCATACCTGTCCGGACTATGCGCGAATTTAACGAACTGCGTCCGTACGATTTGATAGTCCTTCAGTACGGACTGAACGTAGCTACGGAACGCGGGCGTAATTACGACCGCTATCGCGACGGTATGCTGACGACCATTGCCCATTTGAAGCAAGCCTTCCCCCAAGCCGGAATTCTCATTGTCGGTGTGGGCGACCGCGAGTATAAAACCGAAGAGGGCAGCCTGCGGACCATGCCCGGCATTAAAAACCTTATCCGTTACCAGCAGAATCTGGCGGCCGACAGCGGGGTGGCTTTCTGGAATATGTTCGAAGCCATGGGCGGTGAAGGCAGTATGGCGGATATGGTGCATGCCAAACCTTCTTTAGCCAATTACGATTATACGCATATCAACTTCCGTGGCGGCAAGCATCTGGCGGAACTGCTTTATGAGGCTCTGGTTTATGGCAAAGAACAATACGACAGGAGGCGTGCCTATGAAGCGGAGCCATAAAAGGAGCCGGTACTTGGCCGATTTACGGTTTGCCGTTTGCTGCGCGGTATTGGCGTTGCTCTTCCTGCCGGTGCAACGGAACTATGCCCAAGATGTGCTTCCGGGTTGTCCCCGGCTTCAGAAAACGGCATTTGATTGCGACACGCTTAGAATCTACGGACAGCGTACGGATACGCTGCCCATTCCTCTCATCACCCTGCCCGCAGCCTTTCGGCAACTGGGTGGGAACGAGCTGATAGACAGCATCGGCATCCTGAAGCCCTTTTGGGAGAAACTGCGCATGCTCCGCCTGGGCATCGCTGTCGATACGGTACGCATCGTGCATGTGGGCGACAGTCATATCCGTGGCCATATCTTTCCCGAAACCACGGGCGGGTTGCTTCAAAGAACATTCGGAGCACTGTCTTATACGGACATGGGGATAAACGGTGCGTTTTGTACAACCTTTACCCGTCCGGACCGTGTGGCGGATATCGCTGCGTTGCATCCCGACCTTGTCATTCTCTCTTTCGGAACGAACGAGAGCCACAACCGGCGTTATAACTCCATACTGCATTACCGGCAGATGGAAGAACTGGTGTGCATGCTTCGCAAGAGTCTGCCCGATGTTCCGATGCTGATGACTACTCCGCCCGGTTCATACGATAGTTTCCGTCAGCGCCGTCGCCGGCGTACCTATAAGATTAATCCCCGTACTGCTGTTGCCGTACAGACCATCCGCCGTTTTGCCGATGCCAACGGACTGGCGGTGTGGGATATGTACGAGACTTTCGGCGGTGTCCGCCGGGCTTGTCTCAACTGGCAGGAAGCGCGTCTGATGCGTCCCGACCATGTGCATTATCTTCCGGAAGGATATGCATTGCAGGGCGAGATGTTCTATCGCGCTCTGCTGAAAGCGTATAATGACTATTGCAGTCAGTGAATGTAGTTAACTCATTTAGCCGTAAACCGACCGATGTGGAATATTAGCGAACTTCCGAACAAACTGAATATAGACCTTACCCGCCTGCACGACTTGCTCGTGTACGACCCGCACGCGCCGATGATATTCAGCAGCGGCATTTTCCTGTGGCTGTTTGCAGCCTTTATCCTGTTCTACCTGCTTTTGCAGCGCCGCACCACCGCCCGCCTGATGTTCGTCACCCTGTTTTCTTACTATTTCTATTATAAAAGCAGCGGTGCCTATTTCTTTCTGCTGGCTATCGTTACGGTGAGCGATTTCTTCATAGCCCGCCTTATGGCGCATGCCACTGCGCATTGGCTGCGTAAAACATGGGTTTTCCTTAGTTTGACAATCAATCTGGGATTGCTGTGCTACTTTAAATATACGAATTTCCTGGGCGGAGTGATTGCTTCCCTTATGGGAGGGGAGTTTACGGCACTTGATATATTCCTGCCTGTAGGGATCTCATTCTTTACTTTCCAGTCGTTGAGTTATACGATCGACGTTTATCGGAAAGATATAAAACCATTGACAAGTCTGTTGGACTATGCCTTCTATGTGTCTTTCTTTCCGCAATTGGTAGCAGGACCTATCGTTCGTGCCCGCGATTTTATTCCCCAAATCCGGAAACCCCTCTTTGTGTCGCAGGAAATGTTCGGACGGGGAATCTTCCTGATTTTCTCCGGTTTGTTTAAGAAAGCAATCATCTCCGATTATATCAGTGTCAACTTCGTGGAGCGTATCTTTGATAATCCGACCCTTTATTCCGGTCTCGAGAATCTGATGGGAGTATACGGGTATGCTTTGCAGATTTACTGTGACTTCTCCGGATATAGCGATATGGCTATCGGTATCGCTCTGCTGTTGGGCTTTCATTTTAATCTCAACTTTAATTCTCCTTATAAGTCTGCCTCCATTACCGAATTCTGGCGTCGTTGGCACATCTCTTTGTCCAGTTGGCTGCGGGATTATCTGTATATTTCTTTAGGAGGAAACCGAAAAGGTAAGTTCCGGCAATATCTGAATCTTATCATTACCATGTTTCTGGGTGGATTGTGGCATGGCGCATCTTGGAACTTCGTTCTTTGGGGAACCTTCCACGGAGTTGCTTTAGCATTGCATAAAATGTGGATGACCATCACCGGGCGTAAGAAAGGAGAACAAAGTCATGGTTGGCGGCGTGTATTCGGAGTGGTTATTACTTTCCATTTTGTCTGCTTCTGCTGGATTTTCTTCCGTAATGCCGATTTTCAGAACTCAATGGATATGCTGGGACAGATATTCACCACTTTCCGTCCGCAACTGTTCCCGCAATTACTAGAAGGATATTGGAAAGTGTTTGCGTTGATGTTGCTTGGCTTCCTGCTTCATTTTGCTCCCGATAGTTGGGAAAATGCAGTTTGTCGAGGAGTGATCCGTTTGCCTTTCGTAGGAAAAGCTGTTTTGATGGTAGCTTTGATTTATCTGGTTATTCAGATGAAGAGTTCGGAGATTCAGCCGTTTATTTATTTCCAGTTTTAGCTTTCTTTCCACACTGTTTTGAATTAAATGATAGTCAATAGTATCTTGAATGGGGCTGACTAAAAAGTCAATAGTATCTTAAATCTCCTCCTTCGGGAAGGAGGAGTACCCGTAGGGGGAGGTGGTAGGTGAATACATAATCCTGTCATTTACAAAGAAATAGGAACAAACATTATTTTTCCTACCACCTCGGTCTTCGACCACTCCTCCTTCCCGAAGGAGGAGATTCGAGATAGAATCGACTTTTTAGTCAGTCCAGGTTTAGGTATTATTGACTTTTGTACCTTCTCTTTTCTTCTTCATAATAGAAAAGATGGTTTTCATCTTTCACCGAATGGGTAGTTCGTTTGCTGTCTATAGTGTAATCAGCCGTAAGATAGTACTAAAGTTCTCTTTAACCTCTTGCATCTTTGCTTTTTCCTATAGGGAAAGTAGGAATAAGACACCGATATCTTTAGTTGTTCACGGCCGTGAACAGGTCTGATCACATCCGTGAAGAGCATTGCTCACGGTCGTGATCAACTCTTGCCACGGCCGTGAACAACTAACAATATCAGTGTCTTAATGGAAGAATAAAGGCACTATAAGTGAAAGATACCGGTAGTATATGGTATTTGTTGTATAAGGTTAGGGGCTGGATATAGGGGAACGTAATAAGTAATAAGTAACAAGTAATAAGCAATGGGCTGCGTTGTAAACCGCATGGATGATATCGCTTAATACTTGTTACTTATTGCTTAATTTATTTCCCTTTCATTCTCGTCACATACTCGTTGTATAGTTGGTCGAGCTGTTCGGAGTAGTGTTTTGCAAGTTCTTCTGATTTGTATTTCTCCATTAGGCGTACTTCCGCGTCAAGCAATCCTGCATTGTACATGAAGTTTTCGCTGGCAATGGAGAGTTGGTAGTCGGTCAGACTCAGGTACCAGACCATGTATTCGAGCGACTTGTTGGCAAGTTCGTCGATAATCTTGTTCGCTTTCTCTGTCTGTCCCAACTGATAGTAGGCTTCTGCCATTTGGAAAGCCCCGTTGGCCCAGTCGTACGGTACGTTGGACGATGGAATCATCTTCTCGGCATAGTCGAGGGCGGCAAGCGCCTTGTCTTTTTTGCCTTCCTTGATGAGTTGTCCCACCAGTTGCGTGAAGATGCGGCGGTGTGTGTAGCACATACGCATCACGTTCTCGTCGATGTAGATTCCCGGCTTGTCGATACCGCCGAACTTGAACTTGTTCATCAGGTTGTCGTACATCTTTTCGCTGTCAATCTTCACACCCAGTTTGTCCGTATCGAACGGAGTGAAGCGGTAGGCAAGACCTTCCTGAACGAAGTGGTTATCCATGCCGAGGTGGTTTTCGCTGCCTACGGTTATTGCCATATAGATCGGGCGTTCCCAGTTGGCGTTGGCCAGCATTTCGAGCATCATCAGTTCGCTCTTGTAAAGCGCGCGTTTCGGGTTGCCGTTGGCGTCTTTCAGCGAGATAGTCATATATTCGGGGATAGAGTCACCCAAGGCTTCCGGTATCTTCATGCCGGAACGGCGCACGGCTTCCGCATCCACTTTCATCACGATACTGTCCGTCGGGATCAGAGGAAGTTCGATTCCCTGTCCGCTTTTCTTGAGCAGCTCCTTCAGTTGGTCGTTCTTGCCGAGCATCCAGCGGTTGATAATCTCCTTCAGTTCATACGGGTTCTCTCCGAAGATAGAGTGGACGAGAGACAATACGGTGGTGTCTCCCTGTGCTGCCAATTCTTCGGCCTGCTTGAAGTAGTTGTCGATGAGTTTCTTCATTTCCGGGCGGATAGAGATATACTCGTTCTGTCCTTCCACGTATTGGACGCGGTCCCATGTGATAGGGAGAGAGGGCGAATCGTATGCCGGACGCTTCATCTGGTCGATGTACCAGTCGGTCTGCAAGTAACTCAGGTTACAAGTGCGGGCGTCGGTACGGAAACCTTCCGTTTCCTGGTTGTACCACAGAGGGAAGGTATCGTTATCACCGTTGGTGTAGATAATCGGGTTTCCTGATTCCTGCAGGGTCATCAGATAGTTCTGGCCGAAGTCGCGGGCTACGAAGCGGCCGCTACGGTCGTGGTCGTCCCACGTCTGTCCTGCCATTTGAATGGGGACAAACAGGCAGAGAACGGAAGCCAGAGCAGCGGCAGGAAGTTCCTGCATCTTGCAGTACTCCCGCAATAGCCGGATAACACCTGCCACACCCATACCTACCCAGATGGCAAAGGCATAGAATGAACCGGCGTATGCATAATCTCGTTCACGAGGCTGTGCAGGCGTCTGGTTGAGGTAGAGCACAATGGCGATACCCGTCATGAAGAACAGGAAGAATACTACCCAGAACTGCTGGATACCACGCTGACTGTGGTAGGCTTGCCAGAAAAGCCCGATCAGTCCGAGCAGCAACGGCAGGCAGTAGAATACATTGTGTCCTTTGTTATTCTTGAGGTCCTGCGGCAGGAATTCCTGATTGCCTACGAGCAGGTTATCGATGAACGGAATACCGGTAATCCAGTTGCCGTGTTCTATTTCTCCGCTACCCTGAATGTCGTTCTGGCGTCCGGCGAAGTTCCACATGAAGTAACGCCAGTACATGAAGTTCAACTGGTAGGAGAAGAAGAACTTGATGTTCTCCCATTGGGTAGGCATATTCACCATGACCATTTCTCCACATTGGTCGTAAGGTACGTCATGTCCCTTGATGTCAACCCATTGCTTGTAGAGCGGGGCGTGCGAGGAACTGTACATACGCGGGAAAAGCATATTCTGTGCGTATTCATACTCGATACGTCCGGGGAGTTCGATATAAGAGTCTTTTTCGTCCGGCGAAGTCTTTTCCTTGCGGACATACTTGCTGCCTGTTTCCGACTGGCGGGGAATGCAATAACCGTCTTTTACGTCGAGTGCCACTTTGGAGGAGAAAGCAGGGCCGTAGAACAACGGGCGTGTACCATACTGTTCACGACCGAGGTATTCGCCCAGCGTGAAGATATCTTCCGGTGAGTTCTGGTCCATGGGCGTGTTGGCGGTAGAGCGGATAACGATCAGTGCATAAGACGAATAGCCGATAACGATCATCATCGTGCACAGCAATGTCGTGTTCAGCGTGCGCGCCGAAATACGCCATTTCTCTTTCATCTTTTCCTGCATGTGCGGGGCAAGATAGATAGCCAATACGCCGATTACGAGGATACCGATGAGGATACTGCTGGCTCCATGTCCGTAGAACGGGATACCGAGCAGGGCAATCGTCAGGATAAAGGAGACAGCCATGCGCGCCTTGCTCTTTTGCGTGTAACTTTCGTAAACACCCCAGATCAGCGCTGCTGCAAGCAGGATGATATAGACCACTACTCCGGTGTTGAACGGCATTCCCAATCCGTTGACAAACAACAGTTCGAACCAGCCGCCTACTTTCACGATACCCGGTACGATGCCGTAAAGCACGGCTGCAACGAGCACCATTGAACCTAATAGCGCTATTAACGAACCTTTGGCGGTAGCATTCGGCGTTTTTTTGTAGTAGTATACCAATACGATGGCAGGCAGACAAAGCAAGTTCAATAAGTGCACACCGATACTCAATCCGGTCAGATAGGCGATGAGGATAATCCAACGGTCGCTGTGCGGCTGGTCGGCTACGTCTTCCCATTTCAGAATCAACCAGAAAACAACAGCGGTAAAGAGGGAGGAGAAGGCATATACTTCACCTTCCACGGCCGAGAACCAGAATGTGTCACTGAATGTATAAACCAGTGCACCGACCAATCCGCTACCCATAATGGTGACAAGCTGGCCTTTGGTAATATTGTTTTCATCGGTGATAATCAGTTTGCGAACCAGGTGGGTGATGCTCCAGAAAAGGAACAGGATACAGGCGCCACTCATGAGGGCACTCATGTAATTCACCATTTTAGCAACAGTTGTTACGTCGGAAGCAAATTGAGAAAACAGATTCGCCACTAGCATGAAGAAAGGTGCGCCGGGCGGGTGACCGACTTCCAGTTTATAGCCGGTGGTTATGAACTCCGGGCAATCCCAGAAACTTGCGGTCGGTTCTATTGTCAGGCAATAAACCGTTGCCGCAATGATGAATGTAAGCCAACCCATAAGGTTGTTTACGGTTCTGTACTGTTTCATTAGCACTATCGTAGTTTATTCGTTAAAAACAAATTATGAGGTCGCAAAGATAGTGATTTGTAAGGATAATGAGGAAGAAAGTAAGAAATATTAAGTAACGGGAAGATGATTTACGCTATCTTATGTCCCTGCGGCGGTTGGGAAAAGCCCTGATAGGGGTGAGGAAGAACCGTAATGAAAACTCTGTTGTGAAGCCGCATTATATAAGTAGAAGAGCCGGCAAACATGAGAAAACAAGTAAGGAAAGTTACATTACACTACCGCTATCATTGGATTTCCACAGCCGTGGAGACTTCCTGCCATGGCTGTGGAAGGATCTCTCCACGCCCGTGACGAATACCTACCACGGCCGTGGCAAGCTAACAATACCGCCGCTCTAATCCATTGATACCGTCCTTATAAAGGAACTTTAAAGCCGATACTATCTATATTCTCCTCCTTCTGGAAAGAGGATACCCGTAGGGGGAGGTGGTAGGTGCATGCGTAAATTAATAGATTATCAGCATTATGTATCTACCTGTCCACCCCTCCACAGCGAACGGCTAGTGGTGGTGATGATGTTCACCCAGAATGCGGTGCGGCAGCGTCCCGTGTCCGAGCAGTTCGATAGGACAGTTAAAGTTCTTTTCCAACCATTCGGTGGTGACCCCCGTATCGGGATGATAATCCAGAGTTTCGTTGACACAGGCGATAGATTTCACCTGTTGCAGCACCGTGCCGATGTCGTGACTGACAAGGATAATGGCACATTCTTTATTAATTTCCGCCAGCAACTCGTAGAGGCGTGCTTCGAAACGCTTGTCGATATACGTGCTGGGTTCGTCCAGAATAAGCACGGAAGGGTCGGAGATTATGGCGCGTCCCAGAAGCGCGCGTTGCAACTGTCCGCCGCTTAATTGCCCGATAGCACGGTGTTCGAGTCCTTCGAGCCCCATGCGGGCAATAATTTGCTTGCCCTTCTCCCTTTGTTCGGGGGTGAAACGGGAGGTCAGTGACTTCTGTATGCTGAGTCCGGAAAGGATTACTTCCTCCACTGATATGGGAAATTTCCGGTCGATCGTGCTGTATTGAGGCAGGTAGCCCAAAGAAGGCTTACAGTTGAAACTAATTTCCCCTCCGGTGGGCTTTAGCAGACCGAGGATGCACTTTACAAGCGTTGTCTTCCCGCCTCCGTTCGGACCGATAATTCCGAGGAAGTCCCGTTCGTAGACGGCAAGGTTGATGTCATGGAGAACATTGCGGCCGTCGTATCCGGCGG
>OOCQ01002056.1_pt1 | contig 10312 bp, 9 predicted proteins | sample 1671121 | NCBI WGS metagenome assembly OOCQ01 (sample SAMN06348124, study PRJEB24527) | human gut metagenome | biome: human gut; feature: ankylosing spondylitis patient; material: feces | host: Homo sapiens | place: China | collected 2015-10 | reverse complement strand
TGATGCCATACGAAGCCTTTACTTTTGTCAAGGGACATGATATGGGGGATAATAAACTGATGCTGAACCGCTTTGAGGGGTATCGGATAGAAGTGACCAATGATGAGGGTGTAATGTGTACCGGTTCGTTCTGCATTGACAATCTGGAGCAGTTGACTTCTTATGCTCCCGAGTTCAAAGGGACTCCAAAGTTTTCCAGTGTGTTTATTCAATTGGACGGGGTATATGAAAACACCGATTGGGATAAGGAGTTTAAAGCAAGCCAAGAGGTGGGCATTGATACCTGGATTATACAGTATGCCGAGGGGTTCAATGACCGTGCAGAAGAAAAAACTTCTTTTTATGTTCCAACAAAACTTCCTTGGGTCACGAAACAATATGATATCATGACCGGATGTTCGAGGCTGCCAAGCAGAATGGAATGAAGCTTATCGTAGGGCTTTATCCCGGTGATTATAGCAAAAAAGACACTGCAAGCCCCGAGCAATACGACTTCCTCGTAGAGCGGAACAAGCAGGTCTTTGATGAACTGTTTGCCCTTTGGGGAAATCATCCCTGCCTGGATGGTTGGTATATAACGGAAGAGTTTCACGATGGCTCCTATCCCGTGGGGTGGCAGCAAGAACCTTCACTCTCCATGCTGGCCAACTATTTGCAGACGGTGGCGGCTTATATAAAGTCGAAATCTCCCAAGGAAGTCTGCATCGCTCCTGCCTTGTGGCGTGGCATGCCGGCCGATCTTTGTGGGGAGGGGTTCGGTAAGATATTTGCCCAAACACCCGATATTGATGTTCTTTATCTTCAGGACATAGGCGGACGTTGTCTGGTGGACTTTGATGTGGATCTGCCCAATTGGTTTGCCGAAATAAAGAAAGCTTGCGATGCCAACGGAGTGATTTTCGGGGTAGACATCGAGTCGTTTAAGGAATGCTGGTGTCCGAAGATTACAATGCGTACCAAGCCTTGGTCAGAGTTGGAAGAACAATTAAGGGTTGCCGGAATGTTTACCGATCATATTACGAATTTCAGTTGGGCCACCTTCAAACCGGGAACGGATACCTATGAAGGGTATAAGAAATACTTGAAAGAACTGAAATATAGGAGTAAAAAACGTAAATAAAAAAGAAAGTGATGAAGCGCTGTTATCTATATCTGTTTATCCTAATAGAGATGTGTTGTTGATGCAATAAAATAGCTCATTAGCGGAATTGGTAGTGTTTAATCAATAAAAAACAAATATTTTTTATGAATCAGTTCATCAAAGAAATACAAGAACAACCGGAAATGTTGGAACGTACTCTTGGCTATTATCATTCAAGAGAAGGAAAGGAGCGTTTGGATGCTGTCTGTACTCTGTGGACAACCGGTGACTATGACAAAATAGTACTTACCGGTATGGGAAGTTCTTGTTTTGTATCACAAGCTGCCGCGATCATGATGACCGCTTATAATATACCCGCTTTTGCTATCAATGCCGGCGAGTTATTGCATTTTCAGTCTTCAGTTCTGACAGAGCGCACTTTATTGGTTGCCATCTCACAGTCAGGCGAGAGCTATGAGGTGATTGAATTGCTTAAACAACTTGGTGAACGGCATCATTCACGATTGACAGTGGTTGGGGTCACAAATGAGTCTGGAAGTTCTTTAGCGGCGATGGCTACTCTCAGTCTGCTATGTAAGGCTGGGAGGGAGGAAATGACATCTACGAAGACATTTATCACCACCTATCTGGTAGTGTATCTGCTTGCAGGAGCATTGGATGGTCGCAGGGTAGATAATGCTCTTTTAGATAGTGTCGTTCGGGAAGTCGGTCTTCAGCTTGAGAAAGGGGGGATTTATTTATCCCGTTCGGTCGCTTTTTTAAGTGGGCATCCGTTTGTTCAAGTGATAGGCAGGGGTACGGTTTTTGCAAGCGTTGCCCAAACCGCCCTGATGTTTATGGAGGCTACCAAGACTCCGGCTTCAGCTTTGTTGGGCGGTGAGTTTCGCCATGGTCCACTGGAGATGGTAGGCCCTGGCTTTATCTGTATCATTTATTCGCATTCACGGTCCGGTGTTTATCGGCAGAGCATCAGGCTTGTGGCTGATGTTCTGTCTTTTAATGGTAAAGTGATCCTGGTATCGGATATCTCCTCCGGCATTGAAAGTGTGAATTTGCTGGAAATCAATGTTCATTGCGGAGACCCTGATTTGTTTGCAATTCCGTCCATTGTTCCTGTTCAGCTGATAGTGAATGCTTGGGCGGAAGAAATGGAACTGGTGCCCGGCAGTTTTACACATGGTGCTAAAGTGACTTCAATAGAATAATGATGGGACGAAGAAAGGCAGCCATAGGAGTCGATATCGGAGGCACAAAGATCAGTGCGGGTATTGTTGGCGGAGAGGGATTGGTTTATGCTTCTCCCTGTACTATTGCAACTAATCCGAAAGAACCCGGCGAAGTGATTATTGCCAATTTGTTTTCTCTGTTGAAAAATATTCTGGCTGATGCTGCGGATTACGATATTCAGGGCATTGGTATCGGGTGTACCGGACCTCTCGATATAGATAAAGGTATACTGCTGGATGTTGAGAATCTTCCCACTTTGAACTATTTCCCGTTGAAAGACACCGTTGAACAAGTATTTCCGTTGCGGGTGATCCTTGATAATGATGCCAATGCGCTGATTTATGCAGAGGCATTATGGGGAGCGGGTCGGAATGCCGGTTCAGTCCTGGGTTTTACCTTAGGAACGGGGATAGGATGTGCTTGGATTAATGGAGGAAAAGTATGGCGTGGGCATTCCGGTTGTGCTGGAGAAGTATGGACTTCACCTTATAAAAAAGGGATATTGGAAGACTATGTATCCGGCAATGCCGTCACCCGTCTTTATAAAGAATATACAAAGGAGGAGTTGCCGGCTTATCGTATAGCCGAACTGGCACGGTCCGGTGATAAAATGGCTTTGCAGGTATGGGATGTTTTTGCCCAGGCATTAGCTCATGCTTTGTCATGGACAGTGAATATTACCGATCCCGAAATTGTCATCATAGGCGGATCTGTTCTGAAATCTTCCGATTTATACTGGGACAAGGCAGAGTGGCTATTTCGTAAATTCATTTGTCGTTCAGCTGATCGGCATATTACTTTGCTGCCAGCTGCCTTGGGAGACAATGCCGGATTTATTGGTGCGGCTGCATTAATATTAAAATAACAAGAAACTATGAGAAAACTCTTTTTTATACTGTTGATATGTAACATGTTGTTCGTCAATGCCCAATCTCTTGAACTGGAGAATTGGAAGATTATCAATTCTTCCGAGCTAAACGCCGGATCTGCTGAGGTTTCGCAATTGTCTTATCCCACTGCCGGATGGTATCAGGCCACTGTGCCCACTACCGTGTTGAACGCTTTGGTGAAGGAAAACGTATATCCTGATCCGAGAATCGGCCTGAATAATTACCTGATTCCGGATGTGTCGGATGAATTTAATGTCCGGATGGACCTATCTAAATACAACTACCTGAAAAGTGGCCGTAATCCTTGGCAAGATCCATACTGGTATCGTACGGAAGTCGTTCTTCCCAAATCATATAAAGGCAAGAAGGTATGGCTGACCTTGAACGGCATCAACTACCGGGCAGATGTCTGGGTAAATGGTCGTCAGGTTGCTGATAAAAAAGATATTGTGGGTATGTTTCGTCGCTTTAAACTTGATATAACCGGATATGCCCGTGCCGGAGCCAACAATTGCATTGCGATAAAAATTTATCAGGTGGATCATCCGGGCGTCCCGACTCCCGGCACCCAGTTGAAAGTATTCGGTCCTGTACGCGGACATTCCTACGATATCTTTAAGGATGAGACATTGAAGATATCCGGTGGCTGGGATTGTGCTCCCGTGGTTCGCGACCGGAATATGGGTATCTACCAGAAAGTGATAGTGGAAGCCACGGACGAGGTGTTGATTGAAAATCCTTTTGTTATCACTACTTTACCAAAGTCCACTACCATGCCTATGAAGGTTGACACTGGGCTTGCAAAGGTCAACATTAAACTTGAAGTGAGGAATACCTCTGCAAAGCTTGTTGAGGGAAAGGTGAATGCTTGGATTACATTAATCAACGAAGTCAAATTTCCCACTTATACCAAGCATATGGAGGGATACCTCAAGCCAATCAAGCTGACGAAGAAAGTAGCCCTGCGTGCCGGTGAGAGAAAAGTAGTGGAACTGACCCCTGAGGACTTTCCTTCCTTGCTGATAGAAAACCCGTATTTGTGGTATCCGAATGGGTATGGCGAGCAATACTTGCATCACATGAAACTGTCTTTTAGCATCGGTGGAAAAGTGTCCGATACCAAAGAGTTTGATTTCGGAATCCGTGAGGTGGCAAGTGGACTGAACCGGGTGGGAGATGAATGTGGTCGTGTATATTATGTGAATGGCAAGCGGATATTCTGTAAGGGCGGTTGGATACAGCCGGACATCTTGTTGGAGGAATCTGAAAAACGTATCTATGATGAAGCCCGCTTGATGGCAGAGGCGAACATCAACCTGATTGGCAGTGAAGATATGCCGTCTCCTTCTGAAATCTGGTTTGAAAGTTTTGACAAATATGGCCTGATGTGGTGGCATGTTTTCTATCAATGTTTCCGCATGACTCCTGGAACTGAAACTGCTGACAATCCTCTGGATCATGGTCTGGCGGTGGCAGGAGTGGAAGATATGATGCTCCGCTATCGCAATCACCCTTCTATTATTTCATGGATAGGAGCCAATGAGGTCTTGATGAATGAAAGCTTGTACAAGCTGACCAAGGAGAAAGTGAGGAGTATCGATACTACGCGTGTTTATCTTCCGACTACCAGTTTTCATTGGGATGTAGACGCCTTGACTCCTTATCTGAAAGAAGATCTACCAACAGGTACGACGGATGACGGTGCGCCCGACTATAATTGGGCGCCTTCTTCCTACTTCTTTGATAAAGTGCGTGAGGTCCATTTGCAGATGTTCCGCAATGAACTGGGGATGCCTTCCATGCCGACGTACAACAGCCTCCGGAAATTTATTCCTACCGCGGAGAGTACGGCTAATGTAAACAGCCCTATTTTCCCATTGGATAGCATTTGGGCTGAACATGGTGCTTGGGATGTAAGTAATTATTGCTATCGCTCTTATGACAATGCCATTCGCACAATGTTCGGTGATCCGAAGACGGCAAAAGAATATGCCGACAATGCCCAGTTTCTGAGTGCCGATGGTTATCGCGCTATGTTTGAAGCGGCTAATCACCGGATGTGGGATATTACTTCCGGTGTGATGATTTGGAAGATTAATTCTTGCTGGCCCGATGTGTGCTGGCAGATATACGACTGGTATCTGGCTCCCAATGCTTCTTATTATTTTGCAAAAAAAGCTATGGAACCGGTGCACGTACAGTTGAATGCGAATGATTTCAGGGTTTCTGTGATTAATGCCTCCCATCAGACACTGCAAGACGTGAAAGTGACGGCTAAAGTTATCAACAATGACATGGAAGTGGCTTGGGAGGACTCCCAGCGGATAACTGTTTCTCCCGATTGCTATCAGGAGATTGTTACGGTGCCCCGGTGTGGAAAATACTCTTATAATTACTTTGTGAAGCTGGAGCTGCATGATAAATACGGTAAACTTCTGTCCGAGAACCTATATTGGTTCTATTCCCAGCATATGGATTTCTTTTGGTTCACTTCTATGAAGAAACCGGAATTGAAGGAGGAGGTTGAAGTTACCAAAGAGGAAGGGGAATATGTCTTTTCTATTTGTTTGAAGAACGAATCGGAACGTTTGTCCCATTTCAATCATCTGACTTTGCTGGACGTCCGGGGTAAGGAGATTAATCCGGTATTCTGGAGTGACAATTTTATTACGCTCTTTCCGGGAGATGAAAAGGTAATAACGGCTCGTGTGGCAGTATCCGATGCCGGAGATACACCTCCTGTGTTCTTCCGGGCACGATGATGAATAGATTGAATTTATTTATAATATAGTGTTATGAAAAAAATTATAGTGATTGGCAGTTCCAATGTGGACATGGTGGTGAGAACTTCTCATCTGCCTGCTCCCGGTGAGACGATTCTGGGAGGGGAATTCTTTATGAACCAGGGTGGAAAAGGAGCAAATCAGGCTGTTGCAATAAAGAGATTGGGCGGCAATCTGATATTTATGGCAAAATTGGGGAATGATGTATTAGGTCGGCAATCTGTCGGTTATTTTAAAAAGGAAGGAATTGATACAAGATATATTGCTTTCGATGAAGATTCTGCTTCCGGAGTAGCTCTGATCAGCGTGGACGATCATGCGGAGAATAGTATTGTAGTGGCATCCGGTGCCAACATGTTGTTGAACGAACAAGATGTGGATAAAATGTTGGAGGAAATGTGTGAGGGAGATATCCTCTTGATGCAATTGGAAATTCCGCTTCAAACAGTGGAGTATGCTGCCAGAAAGGCTTTCGGGAAAGGAGTGAAGGTGGTGCTGAATCCGGCTCCTGCCCGCAGTCTTCCCAAAGAATTGTTCCGGCATCTGTACATGGTCACTCCGAACCGCATCGAGGCGGAGATGCTTACGGGCATAAAGATTGCCAATGATGCCGATGTTGAGAAAGTGGCGGAAGAGATTTGCGCGATGGGGGTAAAGAATGTAATTATCACTTTGGGTTCGAAAGGATGTCTTATAAGGGAAGAGGGCGTTTCTTATCGTATAGATGCTTTCAAAGTGGAGCCTGTTGACACTACAGCTGCCGGAGATACGTTTAATGGGGCTTTGTGCGTAGGATTGTCAGAGGGCATGGACTTGAAACAAGCTGCTGTGATGGCTTCAAAAGCTTCATCCATAGCTGTAACCAGAATGGGAGCCCAGTCTTCTATTCCTTACCGTGAAGAGTTGTAATCATTAAAAACAATATTAAATATCACGATTATGTTTATAGTTGAAAGTTACGGATTGGCGGTAGCGTTGTGCTGGGTCACGATGTTATGCTGGGGATCATGGGGAAATACTCAAAAATTGTCAGCCCAAACATGGCGCTATGAATTGTTCTATTGGGATTATGTGATTGGTATACTTCTTTTTTCTTTGGTTTGGGGCTTGACACTGGGCAGCATTGGAGAAGGGGGACGCGGATTTATGCAGGACTTGCAGCAAGTTGGTATGGAGAATTTTTGGAGCGCTTTTCTGGGTGGCGTCATATTCAATGCCTCGAATATATTGTTGTCGGCTTCCATGTCGTTGGCTGGTATGTCGGTTGCTTTCCCGATAGGGGTGGGGTTGGCGTTGGTATTAGGCGTATTTGTCAATTACTTTAGTGTACCGAAGGGGGATCCTGTCACTCTTTTTGGGGGTGTCTTCTTGATTGTGTTGGCCATTGTTTTTAATGGGATTGCTTCCAGTAAAGTTTCTGAAGTATCAGGTCAGACTGTCCGAAAAAGAGGAGTTCTGATTGCTGTCTGCGCTGGTATTCTGATGGCGTTTTTCTATCGTTTTGTTGCCGCTGCTATAGATTTGGAAAATCTGGAATCGCCTGCTGTTGGTATGATGACTCCGTATTCTGCCTTGTTTGTGTTTGCAATAGGTATCTTTATCAGTAACTTTCTATTCAACTCTTTGTTAATGAGGAAACCTTTTACGGGGGTGCCTGTGGCTTACAGTCAATACTTCAAAGGAAATATGAATACTCATTTGGTTGGTATTTTGGGGGGTGCCATTTGGGCGTTGGGAACAGCGTGCAGTTATATTGCTGCCGGAACAGCCGGTGCTGCTATTTCCTATGGGTTGGGACAAGGGGCTACGATGGTTGCCGCATTATGGGGGGTGTTTATTTGGAAGGAATTCAAAGGGGCTTCTAAATCTACTAATCTATTGATTGCCTTGATGTTTATTCTCTTTATTTTAGGTTTGGCGTTAATTATTACGTCCGGTGGCAATTAATCTTTTATTAATTAAAAAAATGTGTATATTATGAAGAGGAATTTTCTGCCAATCCTGTTGGGGTTATTGATGATATCAGCCGTACTGCCGTCGGCAGTAGTTTTTGCTGGCAATGATGTTTCTGGCCGACAGAGAAAACAGAAGGTGAAGGAATCTGTTTTGAGGGTGAAGTCCATTACTGGTACTTGGATAAATCTGGCATATAAGGATGTACGTAATAGATATACCAATCCGCAGAGTTTTGATAATACGGATCCGGAATTATGGAAAGCTAAAGTGCGGGAACTGTCAGCTATGGGCATTGAATATCTGGTATTCATGGAAGTTGCCAATGAGGGTAAGGCTTATTATCCCTCTCAATTAATGCTCTGGTGGTATGATAAAGATAAACAGAGTCCTGTGGAAGCCATTCTTGATGAGGCTGCCCGATATGACATGAAGGTTTTTATGAGTACTGGATGGGCAAAAGACCAGGATGATAATTTGCAGGATCCTGCTGTCAAACAACGCCAATTGCAAATTATGGAGGAACTGGCTGTCTTTTATAAGAATCATAAAGCCTTTTATGGCTGGTATTTGCCGGTAGAGGATTGTCTTTGCCCCATTTTTGCAGAACATGCTGTACAATCGGTTAATGCATTGACCAAAAAGGCAAAAGCATTGACTCCGGATAAGAAGACACTGATTTCTCCTTATGGTATCGGACTGTCTGATTTTGATAATCCGGAGTATGAGAAACAATTGGCAAAGCTGAAAGTCGACATCATAGCCTATCAGGACGAAGTGGGCTGTGTACGCAATAAATTCATGTTGCCTCGCTTAAAGAAGACTTGGCAACGGTTGAGAGACATCCACAACCGTCTGAATATTGAGATGTGGGCCAATTGTGAGACTTTCACTTGGGAACAGGGAACCAACGACCGTTCTTCGGCCTTGATTCCTGCCGCTTATCCGCGCCTTTTATCCCAACAAGTGGCTGCTTCTGTGGCAGGGGTTGACAGGATTATCTCATTTATGGTTTGTGGAATCATAGAAAGTCCCACGTCAACTTATCAGTTGGGGCAACCGGTGTGGTCACATAAAGTATACAATGACTATATGGACTGGAAAAGGCGGATTGGCTGCTGGCAATTGGCCGAAGCTGCCTTTATGGAGAGATTGGCTAACGGGGCTACCATTGACATGGTGTCGGGAAAAGCGGATTTGAAGGCATTGCTTGATGGCAGGGTTGCAGAGGAAGACAGTAAAGATGCCCGTTGGGTGAAATTCGAGAAAGGTTATCATGAGCTTGTGGTAGATTTGCAGAAAAAGACCAGACTACGGAAAGTCATGCTTCGTATGCTGGACTATAATTTAGATGGAATAGGTATGCCGCTGAAAGTTTATCTGTTCACTTCGTTGGATGGAAAAGAATATAGATTAGCTTCTATCAAGGATACTCCCCATTTCCCGAACAATCGGCATGATGCATGGATTGAAAACTTGTTATTTGATCAATTGGATGAAAGCATCCGTTATATGAAGGTGGCTTTCGAAGCTTCGCAACACGTGTATATGGATGAGTTGTTTGTTAATCCGGTGATAAAATAAAGACCAGTTGAGATGAGAGTGAGTTTGTGTTTATTAACGGTGTGGCTGTTTCTTGCTTGTGCTGATAGGGCGCGGGGAAATTGCACTAATTCCTTCTTGGTCAAAACCGATGGTAAAGGAGAAATATATCCTAACCCCCAAAGCACCTGAGGTTCCACAGATTAATAGTCTATGGTGCAGCCTTGGAAATACAGAAAAAGTCTCTGTTCGTGATTTGTGGCATCAAAAGGATTTAGGGGAGTATAAAGGGGAATTTTGGGCACAAGTCCCTTAGCATGGAGTTACTTTTGTAAAAATCACTCTTGTAGAGTGAACTGAAACTTTAAAATAAATAGTATGGAATTTGCTTTGGATAGATGGATTACCAAGCATAATGCTTGGATTGATGTTTTTGGACCAAACTACATGAGGTGGATATTTCGTGATGTGAAAATGACTATTTTGTTTTTGGGCAGTTTCTCTTTGGTAAAGTGCTGTAGGTGTTTAAGGCAGGTGTGTTATTGGGAGCAGTGTCTTGCATACTGTTTGTGCCAGGGCTAAAGACGGAAAATTCTAAGCCATTTGTGATACCAGCATTACAGGAGTGGAAAGGCGGGGATGGCTATTGGCGCTCATTGTGTCGGTTGGTGCTGGACTCCCGCTATGCAGCAGAGCTCAATCCGGTGGCAAATGGAAAAGTCACGCGACTTTGACCCTTTTGGCCACACATGATTGTCCCAATCAATATTTCAATAAAACAATCTTTCAATCATGGAACTAATAAATAAAGATAC
>OOCQ01002054.1_pt1 | contig 10322 bp, 10 predicted proteins | sample 1671121 | NCBI WGS metagenome assembly OOCQ01 (sample SAMN06348124, study PRJEB24527) | human gut metagenome | biome: human gut; feature: ankylosing spondylitis patient; material: feces | host: Homo sapiens | place: China | collected 2015-10 | reverse complement strand
CTCTCGTAAATACGCTACTTTCACAGAATGTCCTTTGACTTCCTCAAAGGATAAAGGTCGAGTCCCCATAATAGAGTCTCCTTTATTATACTAGGATATCGCCGTTATATCGCTTATTTAACTTAGCGAATCCGTAGGCGATGATCGCATCATAACTAACTCCCAATGGGACTTCCACTGATACAATCTTCTTATAATCAGATATGACAATTTCTCTTGTGGTTGCTCCCTCGGCGACGAACGCCACATCACGTATGTAATGTACGTCCCTTGCCGCCGCGGTGCTTCCAGGCTTAATGGGTGGCAAATCCCTGAGGTGTCCAACCTCTGGTGCCACCCGGGAGAAAAAGGTGTCAATAGTATCTGCATAAGTAATGCAGAAGTCAGCGAAAGGTATTGACTCACCTAAAAGATAATATAGAGAAACAAATTGCGCTAAGGGTTCCTTTCTAAGCGCAACACTCTTTTTCGTAGCAGTGTTGGTCAACGTTCCGTTAGCAGCTATTACTGATGTAATTCCATCCAAGTGCAGGATGTTAGGCATCGGACACCAGCTGTGCATCATCTCTCTACGCTGTACCCATTCAGGGTCTACATTTATATCTTTACGCAACATGTTGAACTTCAGATCTTCCTGAGCTTCTTCGTTTGTGTTGCCGTAGCCGTAGGTGCTACTCTTCGCATCGAAAGCTGTTATCATACTGTCTCCTTATTTACAGAACCAAGGGGTACTTAGTTATGTACCCCTTGGTCAGATTGTTCTTAAGCGAAGTCTGCCTGTGCGGAAGCCGGCTGTGCTGCCGATACTTTCTGCAGTTCCTGCTCAAGCTGGTAAGAAGCATTGCCGAATGTAGAAGCGTCGTTCTGGATAGCATACAGAGTTCTGCTGAGGATCTGATCCATAGCCTTTCTCTCGCTTGCTGTCGGAGCTGTAACAACGTTGGACTGCTTCTCTGCCGGTCCGAAGATCTCCTCGTAAGCCGGAGTTGTTCTCTCCCATCTCGGGATATTTGTACGACCCGGAACACGTACGGTACGTGTCTTCTCTCTGCCCTGAGAATCAGTCTTTCCTGTACGGATCTGGAAGCTGAGAGCAGAACGTACGTTACCCTCTTTGGTAACTACATCGTTGCCGTTCTTTTTAACCTTGGATGCGAATACATGCATGTTAGCATCCTCGTAAGCATGCTTTCTGTTTACGATGTTCAGTCTCGGAGATAACGGTGACTGTGAAGCGGAAGCCTTTGCGGACTTCTTCACACGTACGGATGCCAGCTTTGCACCGATACCGTTTGCATCACAGGTAATGTAACCTGCCAGCTCACAAGCAACAAAGGAAACTGCCTGATCTGTATCCAGAGTCTTGGTCACTTCTGCGGAACCTGTCTCGCCCGGAGTTGTAACCTCGATACCAACTGTACGCGGGGACCACTTGCCCTCTTCCGGAATGTAGATCTCCATAGGAGACTTGGACTTGATCGCGTCCATACACTTCTTGTATGCCTCACGGTTCTCCGGGGTATCAACAAGCTTCTCCTCATATGCAGCAAACTTTGTCTCGTCTGCGTGCGGGATCATTGTTGTACCAGCGCTGAGGTAAGTACCCGGATACGGCTTATCACCTACTACACGGGTGATCTTCGTATGCTGAGCTTTCTCCATACGGGATGCTCTTGTTGCATTCATGAAGCTGGTGATGTTCTTCATCTCAGCTGCCGGGATTGAGATCTCCGGTGTACCGCCTACTGCCGGCGCCTTTGGTGTCTGAGCTGTCGGAGCAACCTCTCCGTCCATCTTTGCAAAGTACTTGTCTACGTACTGTGCTGCTGCGACTGTGTCGTCTGCATCGTAGTTGTCGCGCATCAGTTCAGGGATTGCTTTAACAATCTTAGAGATCTCCTCGTCAACTGCCTCACCAACGATACCTCTCTGCGCTAACTTCAACTCTAAGTTTGCACGTGCTTCTGTTGAATTCATTCTCTTTTTCCTCCTTAAAGAAAGTGTATTTTATTTAGTTAAGAGTGCTCTTTGTATCCTGTCATACATCAAGCTACTTCTTTAACTCATCAATTGTATATGAGAGCGCTGTGGAATTTTTTCTGCACAATTTTCGATTTTTCTTTACATGGATAGTGCATCAAGTACCACGCTCTCACTTCTAGGCTTAATTACACAAGCCTTGCACCCTTTAATATCCGGAGTGTAACCTCTTTCCACTAAGCGCTGCTGGAGAATCTTAATGTTCGCTATTGTATAGATAAGATCCACGTTAGATGTAGAATCTACATCACAACAATCGTGTAGCATCTCTACGACCGTATCATCAATATCGTATTTGGTCTTAAGTTCAATATCTGTCACAGAGACACCTCCCATTCTCCACGTCCGTAATAGGAAGAATAATAAAGTGTGTTTGCGTACTCCCAGAGTTTGTGATTCTTCTCTCTGAAGTACATAGGCAACGGGAATCCATGCTCACTCATATATGCACGTAACTGGTTCTTCTTATCGGACTCTATAGTCACTTTGTGCAAATACTCGCAATCACGAATAATCTCACCATCAGACTTATGTCGATACAGCGTGCCATCTTTACCACATGACTCTGCATAATGTAACTCCTTACATATAGCAACAGCCATATCGCGCAGATAACTGCTGTACAATTCATCTTCATTACCGGACTTATAATAAGATAGTAAATCTTTTGTCGGGGTAGCCAAGTAATCAACTTCACGTAAGCACCTTGACACAAATCTCTTGTACTCATTATAAGGCACTATAAATGTTATTTTATCACCCTGCAAGCGGAAAGGGTCAGGTGTCTCTTCAAGCTCTTTATTAAGAATATATAGTGGTGCAAGATTCTCATAAGTCAATTCTTTGTCTTGCATGATTCTAACCCTCCTTACAATAGTATATGTCGTTACGTGATAAATTTTTCTTGGCACTTTCCAAAAATCTTCTTAAGATGATAAATAGACTCGTAGGAGTACTGCTACCACAGTAGCTGTTATTAGTAACGCCAATCTCAAATATAGCATCATATACTGCTTCTCTGTGTAAGTATTCCCAAATCTATCAGCCGTCACTCTTATCTCTTGTGGCATACCAGTCGGTAAACAAACTCGTGTGATCTGTATAGTATCTCCGTTATGCTTCCCATTATACACAGCTATTGTCTCGTCGTTTTCTTCGACAATGTCTTCGAGTTGTAAATCACAGTAACAGCCTGTTGTCCGTAAGAGTACGAACTTCAGAGACTCAAATACTGTGAACACTCCAAATACAAGTATCATTATATCAATACCCATATCTCCTCCAATCTGGAGAGTACTACTCTGTACTCTCCATATCTTCTGTGATTTGTAAACAAAACCAACCAGGACTTGTAGTATCTCCCTCAATTAACTCTACAGTATCTCCTATGCTGTAAGTCTTATCTCCAATGCTGAGTGCCCCACCGACCAACGTATATATGCCAGCAGGAATATCTGTACCGCAAGTAGCTGTGCTGTTAAATACATCATATCTGTTATCCGTTTGCACAACGCCTGTAGGCTCCATAGCACTTATGTCACAAGGTTCGTCTACAGTGACTACATCATTCAGTGCTGGTGTGAATACTGAGCCTGACGGGTAAGTACTGTCGCCTATGTGTACTGTAGTGTTGCCGTTAACCGTGTACTCCAGCACCGGCATATCCACTCCAGCTACAAATGAACTCTGTATTGTGTAAGTCTTAGGGACTAGACCGAGAGCTTCTCCAGCTGCTAATCGCTCTGACTCTTCCATAGAATCTGTAACCTGGCTGGTCACTACCGTATCCTCGTCTACCTTGAATACGTCTCCAGCCTGTAGAATTACCTGATAGCACTTAGTGTACACATGTGGTCGTCTTGTGGCATACTGGTATACAGTCACGGTGGAATAGTCCGGAAAGGTGTAGACGTTAGCAGACATAGTGCTACCGATACAATACTCTTTATCAGCTTCTAAAGTATAGCTCTTCGTATGTGTGTCAGTAGCTGGCTCTGTGTACGTTATCGTCTTATCGCCAGATGCTACGTCCTTGTAATATGACACGATATCCTTGAAAGAGGCTCCCTCAAGCTTCGTATCTTCAAGGGCTGTATACTGTATATCGTAACTGTACAGAACTACGTAATCCCCATCTACAGTAAAACGGACTCCATTGTCAGTCAGTGAATACTCAAACTGACTGTTGCTTAATTTGCCGTCAGATACCTTATAGCATCCAGCAGGAATCGTAGACACGGAAGTCACGCTAGACTTAGTCAGCGTTGAAGTATCAGATTCTGTCAAGTCAGCAGTAAGGGCATTATATAGGGCAACCTCACTATCTGATAGCTTGTGGTAATCCTGAGCAACCTGCGATACAATAACATAACCCTCCTCGAGATCAGAAGCTCTCTTTGCTGTTTGGACTTCTGTGGCATCCGGAGTTATATACTGCATAGATAGTGCGTCTGCGTCACTAACTTCCTTTACTGTGTCAGGCGTATAGAAGTCTCCTAAGATGTAGAACAGCTGACTGTTATCTGTAGTTATACCAGTCTCATCTTCACCTGATTCCCGGAACTCTGAATAACTCTGTGTAGTAACAGTTATGGAATCATCAGTTGTTATCTTATCAGCGTCAGAAATGATCGTGTATGCTGATCCGTATGGTAGAGTGTATTTGCTTCCTTTATACGAGAAAGTAACATCTTCATCGGAATCTAACTTCACAATAGTTCCTGTCATCTGCAGTGATTCAAGATAGAGATTATATAAAGTCAGATAATTAGCCTGCTTTGTTGTCTGTTTTGTATTGCTGTCATAGACAGCGTCGATTGCTGTGTTCACGTAACTTCCCCAGAACAATGATGTTCTCTCCTGCACGTCCCACTCCGGGCGGTCGGTTACGTGTGTACCGGAGATCTTTACTAACATACCGTCGTTAGCTTCGAACGCATCGTATTTGGCATATGATGTCTTATCAGCTTTCTGGAACAATGTAGGTATCTTGTCGCTTACAACGACCATGTCTGCCATCCCGACTTTGTTTCTCTCCGGTAACATGTCAAACCCTACTAAGTAGACACCATCTGTTACAATGTTTCCATTTAAAGCTGGTGCCTTATCGAACGGCAGAAAGTAGCCGTTACTGATGGTTACAGAGACTGGATCTTCAATGTGAACAAAGTCTCTGCTCTCAAACTCCTGACCAGTTGAGCCATCGTCTATCATACACGTAGTACCTGTGTTAGGGTAAACTACGTAGTCTCCGGTTTCCAATGTGACTGCTCCACTGATGTTATACTTCTCTGCTTTTACAGCGTTTACATATGAGTCAACATTCGTTGACATAGTTGCTGGGTGCTCCAGCTTTAATTCATGGGAGCACCCTGTCAGTACCGTGCAAGCACAAAGCAAGCACGTTAATAATCGTTTTCTCATTAGGTTATGTAACTCCTTTCGTTATACCAATTTGCATCAGTACTCCTCTATAAGAGATACAACTAATTCTCACTTCGGTAGATTGCTCTCGCTTCCTGTGCTGTACATGTCTTAGGGTTGTACACAAGAACGGGTGTCTCATCGTCTGAGTTGAGAAATCCACGAGTGTTGCTATATGCTGTTGTAATACCATACTTACCCCAATCAGAGAAAGAAGATCCATCAGATACTACGTATCTCTGTGTAGGTAATTCAGCTTCTGTATAGACAGTTCTGTCATAACCTGTAGGTAAGAAGTAAATAGCTAATACTGCGACTACTGCAGCTACTCTGTAGACAGCGCCTCGCAGGTTACGGCGTAATAAGGCGTTCCAAACTTTCTTTGCTGTTAATACTCCAAATACAAATAAAATAATGTCGTACATAATATTATTCCTCCATGTGTTATTATATTTTCACGAGGGGATAAAAGTCCCCTCGTTACTTATGTGTGTTACGGATTCACTTCTACGTCATTAAACATCATAGCTCCCCAATAGTTATTACTAGCAGCCGATGAATATAGCGGGTGTGCCTCATCCATATGAATTATTGCAAAATCATAAAATGCATTATTTCCTATAGTTGTAACTGTGTCCGGGATAGTCAGTTCTATCTGACACCCGTAAAACACCTCAGCACCTATACTCGTCAGAGATTCTATATTACACTCAGATAGCTGAGTTCCGTAGAAGCATCTATCACCTAACGTCTTACAGGTAGATGGTAACTTGACTATATCCAGGGCTGTGTTTACCGCAAAATCATTTGGCACCTTAGTGTACCCTGTACCGATGACTAGAGTCCCAATGTTGCCTGCTGCTCCTTGCTGTGCAGCCAGAAGTCTAGGTTGTGCACTACACTTGTACATAACTCCACTGTCATCGAAAATATAGTATGGTACGTATGTAACTTCTCCGAGTGTAGGATTCGTAGGAGACACCAGGACACATGTGTTATACGCTACTTTCGTAGAATTCCAATCAGATAACGATGTGCCATAAGCTCCCTGCGCTTTATACCGAGCATACTCTGCAAATGTCTTAGAAGTAGCTAAGTTAGACTCGCAAGACCCAGCTACAATCTTGTTGTTCGAATCTACTGTGTAATACTGACTACCATCAGGAAATACAATATCAGTATCTGCCGTGATGTATGACTTGTTCAGATGTTCTAATGTTTCTTCATCGATCGACTGTAAGGACGATGGTATGATAAGAACTGAAAGTTTAGTCACACCATAAGATCCAGTCGTGTGATACCAGAATGCATTCTTATCAACCGTTGTACAACCAGGTTGAATTTGCAAAATGCTGTCATGCTTCCACGGTACCGATACTAACTCTGTACCATCCTTAGAGTATATACATCCATTGAAAGCAGAATAGCGTGTATTACTGCTCTTCACGGAGAACTCTGCTACATTATTGTTCTGATAGCAGAACTGCAGTAAGTTGCTCGATGTGTTAAGTGTACACCTCTTTACTGTGTTGTACCAATCATTATCAATAACGAATGTATCAGATAACTGTATATTCTTTACTGATGTATTACCAGACAATCCAAGTCCTCCGCACGTGACAGTACCCTCAGGCATCTTATATGTAGATCCTGTGAATGCTTTATTCGTAGGGATTGCGACGATTGTGCTTAGATCCTTAGTATAAAGAATACCGTCGTTTGTTGTATAGTTCTCGTTACCATCCTCTACGACATAGCTCTTAAACTTTCCTGCATAACGCCCCAGCATATAGAACTGATGATCTGGAACTACAATGCCGTCTCCTATCTGTCTTCCAATAACTTTCACTGATTTCGGTATTGTGATTGTGCTATTAGGACAGCTGTATGCATGAGTAAATGTTACAGCACCAAGTTCTTTCAAATTGCTTGGCAACTTAAGTTCTGTATTTAATCCCCACATGTACTGGAACGCACCATCTACTATCTTTACCAATGATGATGGAAATGATACCGATTTTAAGTGATACCTGTAAGAATCCTGCATCGGCGCGTACAAGACGCCAAATGCCTTAGTACCATCTAAGACATCGACCTTAGATTCCCATGACACTACTAAATAAGGCATATAATCAGTAGTGTATTTAATACCATCATATGTTCCCAACACGTAAGAAGCTCCGTACGGAGAATCCTCTGTGAAAATACTCAGCTTGGAATATCCATCCTTAGAGTCACTATCCACCCAAGTTACATTTGTTAATGCTGTGCATCCCGGTGTTACTCTGCCGTATATAGCAGCTGAAGAGAGCTTCAAATTATCTAAAGACGAGCAATTAGCAAACGCCATATTGTTGAATGTAGTTACATTCTCAGTACCGTTAACTGTAGCGAGATTAGTACATCCACTGAACGCCGCACTCCCTATTGATGTACAAGAATTCAAATTCACTGTTTGTACTTTAGTGTTATTCTGAAGTATGCCTGGCTGTACAACATCCCAGTCATTAAATGTAATGGCGAGGTTGTCTTTATTACCGGTGGTAATGTGATTCTGGCCATGGAGTCCTAAATCACTCACCACAAGCTCCTCAGCGTCTCCTGTGTCCAAATTGGATAAACGATTGACGGTCTTACCGTCAAGAGTTGTAGGAACGTAAACTCTAGTACCACTGCCTATGTACTTCGTTAAAGCTATAGCATCATCTGACTCAACAGTGTATTCCCAGTCCGATAGAGACTGTCCGCTGTAATCAGCATACTCATCCGCTGTTGTTGTGACATTGATAAGGAATGTGTCGTTGACAGTGTAATTGCCTGCGTATAACTTCGCGTTACTGTCTACTGTGTAAGATGCAGACTTAGTCTCCTCCACACCAGCCGTATCCTTAAACGTAGCCTTGTTGCTATGTACAGAGTTGACAAGCCCAATAGAGTTATTACCACTGCTCAAGTTCACTGTTGCATCTTTGGAGCTTATGGTGACTAATCCATCTGATGGTAAATCTGCCACACATTTGATGTTATAGGATTTACTTCCAGATTCTAACTCTTCTTTGGTAAATGTTATCTGCGCTGGTAAAGTAACTGAAAATGATGCATCCTTTGTTACTGTAACAGGTACGTCGTTACTGCCCTCTGTATGCACTTCACTTGCCTGAACGCCTGCAGTGCTCAAACAAAGACAGGCGCTCAGGAATATTATCTTAGGTGTTACTTTCATGATATCCTCCTACTGTATATCACTTAATCCTATGGTTACTGTTATGTTACCACTCCACGTTCCTGCCGGAATACGTGTAGCGGATGTTACGGAAAGATTATAGGAATCACTCTCCGTAGATGGTAAAGCAACTGCTGAATCTCCAGCTTCGTTACGAAATATCGTAGTACCCAGCGCTGCGCTACACTTTATATCACTCTTCTTGATAGAAGATGTTGTCTGCTCTTTTAATAAGAAGTTAGCCGTATCGTCTCCTGACACAGCATCTGTAATACCAAGTACTAATTCCTTATCCGGAGCAATATCTCCCCAGACATAGTACTTAGCATCTGTAATCACTAACTTGCCAGAACTGCTATCGATTGCGCTGTTTCCATCAATGGACGCAGGCAACTTCACTGTAAACGTAGAATCAATTGTAGCAGTTATAGGTACGTTCTGGCTTCCTGAATAATTACCTAAACCGTCTGCTGTTAAGTTGTCCTTTGTAATGGTGGTAGCACCAACTGAGGTACTACCTACCAAAACACAAGTTAATAAAGCTGCTAAAAACTTTCTTTTCATATTTCGTACTCCTTTGCTTTAGTAAACGTGAACCGTAATATTCTGAACTGTAGTAGATGTTCCCTCAACATTAGAGTCTTCCATAGAGAATGATCTTATATTGAAGTAAACATTGTGGTCTCCCTTTGACAGATTCTCAGCAGCTTTCCACAAGTAAGCTTTTCCTGGCTCTATCAAACCTGTATCCTCAAGGACACATGTGTTGTCGTCGGTACTAAAGATAGAATACGAAAGATAATAAGAATTGCTTTCTGGATTGTATAACTGTATAGTATCCTTTGTGTCATCAACGTAGCATTCTGTGTAACCTGGAAATTCTGTGTAAAGAACTTCTCCAGGTTTCCTACTACTTTCTGTTCCAGTATACCTGGACTGATCAGCAAGACCAATAGTGTCTGATCCTGAAGAGCAACCTTTCCACATAAATACAATGATAAGTGAAAGTATGATAGGTAAGAAGAGAACCCATAATGGATTCTTGTGTTTAACCAACAGGTAACGTCCTTTGCCAACATCGATGCACCAACTTGCTTTACAGGATTTAGGCTCCACATGTAAATCGCCTACATCTGCCAGGTGCAATACAAATTCAGAGTCAGTAGACTTCCACTTATGGAAGTCCACGTAACCCTCAATTGTTATGCCCTCTTTCTTCTGTATCTGCTTATATGAATACAGCAACAAGTTGGTCTCATGTTTGTTGTGTTTTACCGTTACCAGTCTAGACTTAACGTCTATGTCTAAGTTAGATTCCGGATAATATGTATACATCGTTTACCTTGTACCCGTACTTCCGAAACCACCACGATTCTCAGATGCGAGGTGGTCTACCTTATTAAAGGAAATCTTAGGCTGGTGCTTAATGATACGGAACTGACAGATACGGTCTCCTTTGTGGATTACTGTCTTTCTTATAGCCAGTGCCGGGAATCTCCACCAGTCGTCGTCACCGCAATAGGACTCGTCGACGACACCAATGCTGTTCGCCATCAGAACATCAAAGTTCTTTAAAGTAGAACTACGCGGTGCGACAATGGCTTCATATCCAGCAGGTAACTGCATAGCCACTCCG
>OOCQ01002052.1_pt1 | contig 10326 bp, 14 predicted proteins | sample 1671121 | NCBI WGS metagenome assembly OOCQ01 (sample SAMN06348124, study PRJEB24527) | human gut metagenome | biome: human gut; feature: ankylosing spondylitis patient; material: feces | host: Homo sapiens | place: China | collected 2015-10 | reverse complement strand
ATCCCTACGGACGGTCGGAAAAGTTTTTACGGCAAAGCTAAAGTTTTTATTGCGGACGATGGAACAGAAACGCTTTACAGCTACAACACGCCGATTATTAAAAGGACGGCAGCCGGGAAGCTTGTGAGAATTTGGGACGGCTGGAGCGCGACAACGGGGCGACACATCGCCGCTTTTTGCGGAATGCGCAAAGCCGAATACATAAAATTGCCCGTGATGGGTTGATATAAGGAGGATATAAAACCATGAAAGAAACAACCACAAAGAACGAGACCCGAACCGCCGAGGAAGTCACCGCCGATATTATAGCATTCTTCAAAGATAATGAAGACATTTTCAATGAAGCAATAGAAGAGCTTAACGCCTACAACGGATATTTAGGCGATGACCTTTATTTTACAATGGAAGAATTGGATGAGCACTATATAGGAATAGAGCCGAGCGAAATATTACGCCGGGCATATTATGGCTACGATGCCGAAACATACACCACAGACGGAAACGGCAACAGGGAATACGGACAGTTTAACCTTAATCGGGATTATTTCACATACAACGGTTATGGAAACCTCGTTTCCGCTGATTATAAAGATTATACGGGTTATCTTGACAAATACGCGATTGAAGCAATGAGCGAAAACCGCCGTTACATTGACAGTATAGAGCAGTCCGACGAACTCGCCGCGCTGTTCGATGAGTTAGAAAACACAGAGTGTTAAAAAAGGAGCATGCACAATGAAAAATATTGATACTATTATGAGGGAGCTTGCACAATATACCCGTTTGCAAGAGGAAACCGCCGCCATTATTGACGGGCTAAAAGATGAACTCAAAAACATCATGCGTGCGCAAAATACCGAAGTTTTGCAAGGTACAGAACACAAAGCAAGTTATAAAGCGGTTATTTCCTCTCGCATTGATACAACGGCATTAAAAAAAAGACGCGCCCGAAATAGCAGCGAAATATACCCGAACAACGAAAAGCCGCCGCTTTACATTCGTATAATATAGGAGGGTGAATAAATGGCACTTATTTGTATATTACTTTTTCCGTTAGTTGTGTTGGCTAATTTATTAGAAATGAATAACTAATTTTAAAACCCCGATTATATATCGGGGCTTTTTCGTGCGTGTACCGCTGCCCGGTAAACGTAAAATATAATCAAGAATAGACGCCCGGGGTGAACGTGGCAAGCCTTGAACGCTTGCGTGGGACGTTGTGGGACGTTTTCCGTGGCTTTTGTGTGTGGGTGTATATTTTGTATGGGTTCATCGTTTTTCGGGTTTGTGGCGGCGTTTTATGCGGTGTAGGGGTATGCCCCGGGGGGATTGACAAGGGGAAAAACCGAGCAAGGGAGTACGCTGAATATTCTCAAAAAATAAAAAGACCCTATAAAAGATAATTTCTTATACTGTAAGTGTTGACAATCCCACTCTACCGTGCTATACTTGTGTCACAAACAACAAGCAGGAGGTTAAAACATGGTTAAGAATAACATTGAAGTTGATGTAAAGGTGAAACTCCTCGAAGCTGAGAAGACACAACAGCAGTTGGGTGAAGAAATCGGCACTACTGGACAGTACATCAACAGGATTCTCAAGAAGAATGGTGGAATCGTGAACGATACCTTCGTGAAAATGATGGACGCTCTCGGTTATAACATCGTTCTCACCTACGAAAAGAAGGATTGAAGTAGTAAAAGTAGTTGTTTTTACTACTTCTAAAGCGAGAAAATCATCCGTTTCTAAAGAAAGGAGGTTGAAATTATGAACAATTATCAACATTTGATAGAAACTACATTATCAGATTATACACAGAGAACATACACATTGGGCATGGGATATTCTTACGAAGATTTGACGGAAGAAGAAAAAACAGCTTTGCATGATTCTGAAAAATATGAAAAATGTTATAATAATGAAAGAAACAGCTGGTTGGTCAAAGAAGCCAGAGAAGATTTTGAAAAGTTACGGAATATCCCTAACTTACCTAAAGAAGCGATAGATATTCTAAAAAATTGGACATTTCGAGATGGAGATGAAGATGAATAAGGGGTGATTATCTCGTGAAGAAAGCGATTGGTTATATCCGAGTATCGACCGAGGAACAGTCTGCGGACGATAAATACGGTATCGAGGTGCAGAAACAGGCGATTTCCGATTATGCCAACAGGAATGATTTTGAAATCGTGTGCTGGCTGACCGATACAATCAGCGGTGCGAAGGACAACCGCCCGGAACTGGACAAGATTCTCTACAATGCAGACCAGCTCCCGGCACATGAAGCCGTAATTGTGTTCAAGAATGACCGTGTTGCTCGTGACACAAAATTGTATTTCTACTACTTCTACACGCTCGAGAAGCGAAATGTGAGGCTGTTGTCCACCGAGGAGCATTTCTCGGAGGGTGATGATTTCGCCAACATCTACCGTTCTCTGCTGATGTTCGTTGCGGAACAAGAACGAAAGAACATTGCTCTGCGTACCGGGCGTGGGCGGTCTCTCAAGGCACAATGCGGTGGGTATTCCGGCGGCAACAAGCCGTATGGTTATTACTGCGTAGACGGTATGCTCATGCAGAACCCGGAGGAACGCCCTATCGTGGAGACGGTATTCCGAGAGCATGACAAGAATCACACCTCTTTGCTGGACATTTGCGAGATTCTGTACGATGGTGGCTATCGAACCCGAAAAGGCAAAAGGTTTCAGCCGTCCACCATTCGAGGGATTTTATCTAACCGCCCCTTCTATGAGGGCAAATACAAATACGGAGACATGGGCTGGGTACAAGGCGTACACTCCCCCATTCTCCCATTGGAGGTATAGAAATGAAGAAAATGCTATCTATTATGCTTGTCGGAGTGCTTATGCTGGCGGTCTCCGGGTGTGGAGCTGAACCACAACACAAGGTCTCGTATGTCAGCGGAGAAAAGCTCACTGTTCTTGAACAGTACGATTGTGTGGCTGTCTATACGCAGTACACCAACGACAGCTCCGAAACTGCTGTCCCGGCAGATGAAGTGTCGGTCAAAGCATTTCAGAACGGTGTCGAATTGTCACCGATTGTCCCGACAGGTGACAGAACCAACGGCTATGTGCAGTGTGATTCCAATGTGCAGAGCGGCACGACCGCTGATGTGGTGTGGCTGTTCGAGCTTGACAATGATTCTACCGTATCGGTGGAGCTGTCCGGCGGCGAAAAGGTCGAAATCCCATTGACGGAGGAATGAGCCTATGTGGGTGCTGGCATTATTGATATTTCCCTTTGTGGTACTCTATGAGATTGTAAAAATGAATGAGCAGTCTCACCACTGAGGGAAACGAAGAAAAGATTTTAATGATAAGGGTGCGTTATCGCACAGAGATTTAATTCTCTGAACGGTGACGCACTCTTTTTTGTTTGGAGGTATTTATGAAAGAGTTACTTGAAAAAATTCTCGGGCAAATCAAAAAGACCCCCTCCGTGGTCAGAGCCTATGAGGATTTATACCATATCTGTCTCGAGACACAGAAGACAGACATTCCCCTATCCGTGGAGTATCTGAAAAAGTTGTCGGACATTATCGAGAATCGGATTCCGCAGTCTGAAACAGACAAGGAGCTTCGTTCCTTGTTCATGCTTCACAAGAAGGTTCTGCTTGCCGCCGCTCCTTTTGATTTTGAAAGCTATTTGCTCTATGTCGAATGGGAACGTGAGCCGGACAAGAAGTTCTATGTCCCTCGCCGCAAGGTCATGCACCCTGTCGTACAAGCAATGCAAGATTTGATTGACGATAGGTTGGATTTGCTTACGATTTCCATGCCACCCGGTACTGGTAAGTCCACTCTCGGTATCTTCTTCCTGTCGTGGGTCATGGGTCGATTCCCGGATTCACAGTCCCTTGCTTCTGCTCACTCAGGTATGCTGACACGCTCCTTCTACGATGGTGTGTATCAGATTATCACCGACAGCGAGTATCTGTGGGCTGATGTGTTCCCGGGAGTAAAGCTGGCGGCAACGAACTCCAAGGAAGAAACCATTGACCTTCACAAGAAGCACCGATTCTCTACACTCACCTGTCGAGCAATCAACGCTTCACTGACTGGTGCTACCCGATGTGACAAAATCCTCTACGCCGATGACTTGTGTTCCGGTATTGAGGAAGCTATGAGCAAAGAGCGATTGGATAAGCTGTGGAGTGCCTACACCAACGACCTTAAATCCCGAAAAAAGGAAGGTGCGAAGGAAATCCATATCGCTACCCGATGGTCTGTCCATGATGTTATCGGTCGATTGGAGAATCAGTACGGTGGTGATTCCCGAGCGAAGTTTATTGTGCTTCCAGCATTGAGCGTAGATGGTGAAAGTAATTTCAATTACACCTACGGTGTCGGATTCAGCCGTCGCTATTTCGAGGATATGAGGAACAACCTTGATGAAGCGTCTTTCAAGGCTCTGTTTATGAATCAGCCTATCGAGCGTGAGGGTCTGCTCTACGATGTGGACGAACTGCGCCGATACTTTGAGCTTCCGGCAGAAGACCCCGACGCTATTATCGGTATCTGCGATACCAAAGACAAGGGTTCTGACTACGCTTTCCTCCCGGCGGCGTATGTGTACGGTAATGACTACTATATTGACGATTGCGTCTGTGATAACAGCTTACCGAATATCGTTGACGCTCGATTGGTGGACATACTGCTCCGCTGTAAGGTCAAAATGTGTCGTTTCGAGAGCAATTCCGCTGGTGGTCGTGTTGCCGAGAAGGTTCAGAACGAGGTCAAGAAGCGTGGCGGTATCACTCGCATTACGACCAAGTTCACTACCGCCAATAAGGAGACAAAAATCATCGTCAACAGTGCATGGGTCAAGGAACACTGTCTGTTCAAAGACGATAGCCTGTATAAACGTCAGAGTGATTACGGTCGCATGATGGATATGCTCGGCTCTTACACTGTGGCTGGTAAAAACAAGCACGATGATGTTCCCGATGGAATGGCTATGCTGGCAGAGTTCGCACAAAGTCTGTCCGGCGCAAAAGTGGAAATCTTTCAGAGACCGTGGTAACACAGGTCGTATAAGTTATCCATACTTTCTACATAATTATCAATATATAGTGTGTTATAGTATTGACTTCCACTATATATTGTGGTATTATAGTGTAGTAAAAAGAACAAGTTTGAATAGGTGCATGATTGCACGAGGTAATTTAGACCTCAAGCAGTCATGCACCTATTTTTTTTTTGTATGCAGAAAGGAGGAAAGAACGTGGCACATCAAATTGACGAGAGCAAGCCGAAATATCTAAGTCAGACACGATTTATGAGCGGTCGGCGCATTATCAAGACCAGCGTAACAGAAATCACGGACGAAAACGTGGTTAATGTTCTTCGTAAGGCTCTCGCTACTCACGAGTTGAACCGCAGTGAGATTGACTACCTGTGGAAGTATTACCGTGGAGACCAGCCAATCAGAAATCGTGTCAAAGACGTTCGCCCCGAAATCTGCAATAAGATTACTGAGAATCGTGCAAACGAAATCGTGTCCTTCAAGGTTGGGTATCTGTGTGGCGAGCCGATTCAGTACGTCAGCCGTAATGGTGGCGAGGAAATCGTTAAGCAGATTAACACCCTCAACGAGTATATGTTCGCAGAGGACAAAGCTGCTCAAGACCAAGAGCTTGTCGAGTGGCAGATGATTTGCGGTACGGCGTTCCGTCTTGTCCTTCCCGATGAACCGGGCGAGGAAGACGAAGCTCCTTTTGAGCTTTACACTCTCGACCCGAGAGATACATTCGTTGTCTACTCTAACGAAATCGGTAACAAGCCGCTGATGGCGGTTAAGTACAGCAAGGACGATAACGAGATTTTCCACTACTCGATTTACACCGAGAATCACTATTACCTCGTGGACGGAGACATTTTGGTTGAATCCAAACCTCATGCCCTCGACATGATTCCGATTATTGAATATCCAGCTAATAATGCTCGGCTGGGTGCATTTGAAATCGTACTTCCTTTGCTGGACGCCATCAATAATGTTGAAAGTAACCGTATGGACGGTATGGAGCAGTTGGTACAGGCTTTTATCAAGTTCATTAACTGCGACATTACCAAAGAGGAATACGAGGAGTTCTTACAGCTCGGCGCAATCAAAGTTAAGTCTGTTGACGGACAAGCCGCCGATGTAGGTGTAGTCACCACAGAGCTGAATCAGACACAATCGCAGACCCTTAAAGACGATTACTACAACGCAATGCTCACTATCTGCGGTATGCCAAACCGTAACGGTGGTTCTTCCACGAGTGACACTGGTTCTGCCGTGTTACTCCGTGATGGTTGGTCTGACGCAGAAGCTCGAGCAAAGGACAGTGAGAATGTCTTCAAGCGAGCAGAAAAGAAAATGCTCAAGCTGGTTCTTCGTATCTGTCGAGACCTCGGCGGTCTCACACTCAAGTTGAGTGACATTGATATGAAGTTCACTCGCCGTAACTACGAAGCCATTCAGAGTAAGTCTCAAGTCCTTATCTCCATGCTCCAAGAGCCTAAGATTCACCCGCAGTTGGCGTTCCAGCATAGCGGAATGTTCTCTGACGCTGAATCTGCTTACACCATGAGCATGAAGTATTACAAGGAGCAGCAGGAAAAGGCAGCACAGATTGCCGAGAAGACCACTCCCGATTGATTCCGGGGATGATGGTAATGACCCGGACAATAACGATATTTAAGCGGTAAACCGCTGTGAATATAGGCAGAGAAGCCTTAAATCGCAATAGTCAGAGAAGACTTAAACCGCAAAACATTGTCACAGAAGACATTAAAAGACAGGAGGATTCCAACATGGCAAAGATTGACATTAGCAAGATTGACGGCTACGCCGACATGACCCCAGAACAGAAAATCGCCGCTCTTGAAGCGTTCGAGACCGAAGACCCCGATTACAGCGGATATGTAAAAAAGGACATTTTCGACAAGACGGCTTCCGAGCTTGCGGCTAAGAAGAAAGAGCTTAATGAAAAGCTCACCGAGGACGAGCAGAAAAAGCAGAAAGAACAGGAGGAACGTGAGGAGTTACAGTCCAAGTATGACAAACTGCTCCGTGAAAGCGAAGTTTCCAAGTTCAAGGCAAAGTTGCTCGGCATGGGTTATGAGGAGAAGTTGGCTGACGCTACCGCAGAAGCAATGGCTGATGGTGATACCGAGAAGGTTTTCGCCAATCAGAAGAAACATCTTGAGAATGTCGAGAAGAAGGTTCGTGCGGAAGCCCTTAAAGTTACACCGAAACCGACCCCGGACGGAGATTCCAAGACTATGACACTTGAGAAGTTCCGTAAGCTGTCTCCACAGGAGAAATACGATTATTCTGTGAAGAATCCTGAGGACTACAAAGCCCTCTACACCAATAACGATACAGGAGGTAATGAGTAATGGCTCATAAAATTTATGACAACTTTTTCCTCTCCAATGAGGTTGAAGACCAGTTCAATTCCCACCTCGATTTACAGCAGTTCTGTACTGTTGATAACTCCCTCGTGGGTACTGCTGGTATGATTCGCAAGATTAACGTCTACAAGGCTACCAATGGTACTGAAAAGCTCGGTATGGGCGAAGGTAACACCAAGTCCATTGAGGTTTCTTATACTCCGGAGGAGTACAAGATTCTCATGGCACAGAACAAGTTCGAGTATTTTGACGAACAGGAAATGACCGACCCTATGCTCGTTCCTGTCGGCACTCGTCACATGGGCACTGATTTGTTCAACACTGTAAATGGTGACATTTACGGTGAGTTCAAGAAGGCTACCATGGTTGTTCTTGCAGATAAGTTCAACTTCGCCGCTTTCGTAGACGCTGTTGCAAGTCTGAACATTGAAAGCACTGACAATCAGCCGGAGAAGGTTGCTCCGCAGACTTTCGCTTTCATTAACGGTGCTGATACTGCTGAGCTTCGTAAGAACCTCGCAGAAGACCTCAAGTATGTGGAAGCATACGCACGTTCCGGCTATGTAGGTACTGTCGCTGGTGTGAATATTTACACCAAGAAGGACGCTACTAAGGGTACAGTCGTAGTTGCTACTCGACAGGCTGTAACGATTTTCAACAAGAAGGGTGTTGAAATCGAACAAGAGCGTGACGCAGACCATCGTAAGAATGACATTTACTCTCGTAAATATTATCTTGCCGCTCTGACTGACGCTACTAAGGCTGTCAAGGTTTGCAAGGGTACGGCTAAGGTCACTACTGACACTACCGTAACTAAGGACAAGGTTTACTACGCTAAGACCGACAACGGTTACATCGTTGGTACTCCTAAGTCTGACCCTAAGACCGAAGGTTTCTACGAAATCACTTTTGCCTAAGTAAAGGAGGTGGACAACATGACCGAGGAAGAAAAGCTGATTGCTCTCAAAGCGATGGTCGGTGGTTCGGACAATGACGAAGTGCTGTCCACCTATCTTAAATTGGCTGGTCGTAAAATCATCAATCGAGCATATCCGTATGATTCCAGTGCGACGGAAGTTCCGACACAGTACGACACTCTCCAATGCGAGATTGCCGCTTATATGCTGAACAAGCGTGGTGCGGAGGGTCAGACCTCTCATTCCGAGAACGGTATCTCCCGAAGCTATGAAAATGCTGATATTCCGTCCTCAATGCTCAAGGTGGTTACTCCTCATGTGGGGGTGATTAAATGAGAATGATGGAACGAAACAAGAGCAGATTCTTCTACGCTCTCTACATAGAAAAAGTCCCTAAGACGGACGAATACGGAAATGTTACAGGGGAATATGAAATCATTCGAGACAACCCAGTAGAGTTCTCTGCTAATATCTCTGCTGCCAAGGGTGAAATAAGCACCCGACAGTTCGGAGAAAGCGAGAGCTATGACAAGGTAATTGTCATGGGGACGGACGCTCCCCCTATTGACGAGTACACAGTGCTATGGGTCGATAAAACGCCACAGGTTGATGAAACCGGGGCTTTGGTTACAAACGATAATGGTGAGGTCATTACTCCTCACGATTATATCGTCAAGAAGGTAGCCAAGGGCTTGAACAGCGTATCGGTTGCGATAAGCAAGGTGACTGTCAGTGGGTAGGAAAGTTATCTCATTCGGATTGTCAACGAGTGAAATCAACCGAGCTATGAAAGAGCTGGCTGACTACAAACAAGAAATCCTTAGAAAAACAGAACTTCTTAGAGAAAAAGTTGCTGAAAGACTTGCTGATGAAGCACGAAGCGGTTTCAACGGTGCAATCGTTGACGAGCTTATTCTCAAAGGAGGGCAAACTTCTCCACGATACGCACAAGTCGATGTGTCGGTTGACAATCGAGGGTCGGTTACTGTCGTTGTCGCAAGTGGTGAAGACGCTGTGTGGGTTGAGTTTGGTGCTGGTGTCTATCATAATGGCTCTCCCGGTTCGTCCCCTCACCCTCATGGTGCGGAACTGGGAATGACAATCGGTGGATTCGGTAAGGGTAACGGCAAAAAAGAGGTTTGGGGATTCTACGAAAATGGCGAATTGAAATTGTCACGTGGTACTCCGGCTCGTATGCCGATGGCTCTTGCAATCACTACCGTTTGTAATGATATTCAGTCTATCGCAAAGGAGGTGTTCGGGTGATTGACATTGAGACAGAGGTATTCAATATCGTGTCCGCAGAGGTACGAAAGAAATACCCGAAAATCTATATGACTGGCGAATATGTCAAGTCTCCACCTTCCTTCCCTTGTGTCTCTCTCATTGAGACAGACAATCAAGTTTATCGTAACACTCGAGATTCCGGGTGTATCGAAAACCACGTACAGGTGCTTTACGAGGTGAATGTCTACTCTAACAAAATGAGCGGCAAGAAAACTGAATGTAAAGCAATCATCGCTCTCATTGATTCCAAGATGGAAGCACTCGGATTCACACGAACCCTTATGAACCCTGTTCCCAACGAGGAAGACGCAACGGTTTACAGAATGGTGGCTCGATACAGGGCTATCGTCTCTAAAAACAAAACTATTTATAGGAGGTAAACAACCATGGCTATTAACACTTACAAGATTTTTCTCATGCAGAAGAATACTACCGCATGGGAGAAGCTGATTGACATTAAGGAGTTTCCCGACCTCGGCGGTGCGCCGGAAATGCTGGAAACTACTACTCTGTCTGACAAAATGCAGACTTACATTCCGGGTATTCAGTCCCTCGATTCTCTTGAGTTCACTGCGAACTACACTCTCGAGGAATACAAGAAGCTGAAAGCACTGGAAGGTGCGGAGAAGGAGTTCGCCGTTTGGTTCGGTGGTACGGAAGCTGGCGATGTCGTCACTCCTACTGGTGACAGCGGTAAGTTT
>OOCQ01002049.1_pt1 | contig 10335 bp, 9 predicted proteins | sample 1671121 | NCBI WGS metagenome assembly OOCQ01 (sample SAMN06348124, study PRJEB24527) | human gut metagenome | biome: human gut; feature: ankylosing spondylitis patient; material: feces | host: Homo sapiens | place: China | collected 2015-10 | reverse complement strand
ACTTGTCGTAGCCTGAACAGCGGAAGAGAGGATCTGGCAAAAAAAGAGCATAAATGTATCGCCTGCGGGGCAGACCGGCCGTTCATGCTGCCGTGGCAAGGCGGAAAACAGGCCGCAATGGCCTGTATTGGACGCCATGTCTGGCCGGACGTGTGCCGCCATGGGTCTTGTGTATTGTCCGAAAGTTTTTTTTGGGGCACAGTGGCCGGAAGCGACGTAAGGCCGGGCATCCCGCCCGGCTGCAAGTTCATCTGGAGGAAGCACCATGAAGTTTTCCCGTATGGCCAGCCTGGTCTGCCTGCTGTGTCTGTTCCCCTTGTCCGTCCCCGTCCAGGCCGCGGACAGCCTGAAGATCTCCAGCACCATCGGTCCGGTGGATGCCGGTATCCTGCCGCTGCTGGCCGATACCTTCAGCAAAAAGACCGGTATCGCCATCAGCATGGAAAAAGCCGGGACCGGCAAGACCCTGAAAAAGGCGGAAAGCGGCACCTTCGACCTGGTGATGGTCCATGCCCGCAAGCTTGAGGACGCCTTTGTGGCTGCCGGTTTCGGTGTGGATCGCCGGGATGTCATGTACAATGACTTCGTCATCCTGGGCCCTGCCGGTGACCCGGCGGGCATCAAGGGCATGAAGAGCGCTGCCGAGGCCTTTGCCACCATCGCCAAGGCCGGTGTGCCCTTCGTCTCCCGCGGGGACAAGTCCGGTACCCATGTCAAGGAAATGGACATCTGGCAGGCTGCCGGCATCCAGCCCGCTGGTGCCTGGTATGAGGTCTATGCCGACGGCGCCAAGGGCAACAAGGCCACGACGCTCTATACGGACAAGAAGCAGGCCTACACCCTGATGGACCGCGCCACCTGGCTGACCCTCAAGGATACGGTCAAGGTCGTGCCCTTGGTGGAGAACGACCCCATCATGCTCAACCTCATCGCCATCATCCGGGTCAATCCCGACAAGTTCCCCCAGGTCCACAAGGATGCGGCCCTGAAGTTCGCGGACTGGCTGGTGGGCGATGAAGCCCAGACCATCATCCGTGATTTCGGCAAGGACAAGTACGGGCAGCCCCTGTTCTTCCCCAATTCCGATCAGTGGAACGCCAAGCACGGCAAGTAGTGACTGACGGCAGGGGAGCTTTCGTACACGGGGCTCCCCTGTTTTTTATAAAAGATTTCATAATTTTTTGATACCGAAAAAGCGGGATGTGTCCGCTTAACATGCATGAATATATGATTTTTTTATGCCAGCATTCCCGAGAGATGCCCCTCGGGCCCCTGGGAGGTGCCCATCCCAAGGAATTCTGGCCTTGACGACAAATTTGATATAGAGCTATATAGCACTTAACTTTTAAAGAAGGATGTTATGCAACCTTTGCAGCTCTCCCCCCGTTATTCCGAGGCCCTGCCCATGTACTACCGTCTGCAGCAGACCCTGATCGACAAGATCATCTGCCAGGACTGGAAGGCCGGCATGCAGCTGCCCTCCGAGCGCGAGATCGCCGCGACCATGGGGATCAGCGTCGGGACTGTCCGCAAGGCGCTGGAAAACATGGTCCACAAGGGCTATCTGAGCCGGATCCAGGGCAAGGGCACCTTCGTGGCCGAGAACACCCTGGATAGGAACAACGTGAAGTACTACAGGTTGCGCAAAAGCCTTACGGACCAGGATACCTCGCTGCGTGTGAGGACGATATCCATAGCCAAGGCCTCGCGGACCGATCCCGTCATCAGCGATTTTTCGCCGGCGCCGGACATCCAGGAGTTCCTCAAGGTCAGCCGTGTGTTCCTGGGGAAGGACGGCGAGACGTTCTGTCCCGTCGTCATGAGCGAGTCCTACATCCCGCTCCCGTTCGGAGAAGGGCTCATGAACATCTCTCCGGCAGAGATGGAAGAGCTTTCGCTGTATCTGCTGATAGAAAAGTACTGCCATTTCCCCGTGTTGCGCAGCTGTGAGCAGCTGGGGGTGGAATGCGCCTCCCGGGATGTGGCGCATTATCTGGAAGAGAAGGAAGGGACCCCCATGATCCGTTCCAACATGCTTTCCATGACCTATGAGGATCGCATCGTGGAGTTCCGGCGCAGTCTGATCCGGCCCTGTCCCTTCGGGCTCATGCGCTTCCATGAATTCAGGAAGTGATGTCGTTTTGGGAAAAGGGACTCGGCTCCCTTTTTTTGGTCTTTTAACTGCTATATAGAACCATAGCATATGTGGCAAAAAAGGAGACGATGTATGCAGCCATACATGACCCTGAGTGCAGATGTGCTGATTGTCGGCGGCGGTAGCGCCGGCGTGATGGCGGCTATACGGGCCAAACAGATGGACCCCGGGCAGCGGGTCGTCGTGTTTGAAAAAGGAGACATGCAGTATTCCGGGTGCATCGCCCGCGGCATGGACGCCATGAACATCGTGGCTGTGCCCGGGACCGAAGAGACCCCCGAGCTGTATGTGGAGACCAACAGGGAAGCCTGCCAGGGCATCATGGACGAGCCCGTCAACTATGCCATGGCCAAACGGACCTGGGCCGTCATGAAAGAGCTCATGGACTGGGGGGTCTGCTTCCCCGTGGATGAGAAAGGGCAGTTCGACAAGCTGCAGATCCACTCCAAGGGCAAGTTCTGCATCACCATGAAGGAGCCGGAGCTCAAGACGATACTGGCCAAAAAAGCCTATGAGTACGGCGCCGAGGTCTACAACCGCATCATGACCGTACGTCTTTTGAAGGACGGCGACAGGATTAGCGGCGCTGTGGGCATCAACGTCCGTACGGGAGAGATCGTGGTCTGCAAGGCCAAGAGCGTCATCCTCTGTTCCGGCGGCACGGCCCGTTTCGGTCTGCCTGCCAACGGTTATCTGTACGGCGTCTATGACTTCCCGGGCAATACTGGTGACGGCTACGTCATGGCGTACCGTGCCGGTGCTGAGCTTTCCGGCTTCGAATACACGCTGGTCTATTACATCATCAAGGACATCAACGCGCCCCTCCTGTACATCACCCTGACCCGCGGCGCGCACCTGCTCAACGCCTTTGCCCAGGAGTTCCAGGAAGACCATCCCGGCATCCACCTCATGCACATGGAACACCTTGCCGAGCGCGGTCCCATGCGCATCGACATGCGTCACATGAGCGAAGAGAAGATTCGCGAAGTGGAAGACCTGCTGTTCTCCACCGAACGACCGGTGCAGGAGCGGTTCTTCAAGGGCCGCGGTGTCGACTTCCGCACCGGCGAGATCGAGCTCTGGCCCACGGACTGCTACCTTTGCGGCGGGCATGGCCTTACGGGCATCCGCATCAACGAGAAGGGCGAGAGCTCGGTGCCCGGCCTGTATGCGGCGGGCGACGTCTCCCTGGTGGCCCGGGCCCATTTGAGCGGCGCGTTCACCTTTGGCCAGATCACGGCGGAGAACGCCACGGAATACGCCAGCACGCTGCCTGACATGCCGCTGGATGAGGAGCAGGTCCTGGAGGTCATCCGGGATCGTGATGCCAAGCTTGCCCAGGCTGACGGCAAGATTCCCATCGAGGAGTTCGAATACAAGGTGCGCCGCCTGATCAACGATTACATCCGTCCGCCCAAGAACGAATACAAGCTCGACAGGGCCCTCTGGTGGATGGACCGTTTCAAGAAGGAACTCAGGACAGACGTCAGGATCGCCAACAAGTACGACCTGTTCAAGGCCTATGAGGTCGAGAACATCATCCATTGCGCGGCCATGAGCGCCCTGGCCTCCAAGGAACGCAAGGAAAGCCGCTGGGGCCTCTGGCACATGCGCTCCGACTATCCCATGAAGGATGATGAACACTGGATGAAGCACATCGTGCTGAAGCAGGGGGATTCGTTTGATGATATCCGCATTTCCTATGCGCCAATCATAAAGATGTAGGTGTGTCATGAGCGCTGAAAACATCCTTGAAGCCTTGACGGACAATATCGTCGTCGACAAAAGCAAGTGCATTTTTTGTGGCCACTGCGCTGAAAAATGCGTGCTGGACAATATCCGCATCAACCGGGCTCCCTGTTCCGGGGCCTGTCCTCTGGGGCTCAATGTCCAGAGGTACGTGCAGCTCATCGCCAGGGGCCAGGAAGACCGGGCCCGCCAGCTGATCGCTGATGTGCTGCCTTTTGCCCCCGTCATCTGCAGGATCTGCGACCATCCCTGCGAGCATGCCTGCAACCGCCGGGACGTGGACGGGCAGGCGGTCAGCATCAACGGGCTCAAGCGCTATCTTTTTGCCGGTATGCCGGATGGGGAACTGTGTCCGGCTGCCGCGACAGGCAAAAAGGTGGCCATCGTCGGTGCCGGGCCTGCCGGTATGCTGGCCGCATATGACCTGCGCCGGGCCGGGCATGACGTCGCCGTCTATGATGCCGCCCCGAAGGCCGGCGGTCTGCTGCGCAGCGTCCTGCCGCTCTGGAAGCTCCCTGACAGTGTGCTGGACGGCCAGATCGCCATGCTTGAAAAAGGCGGTGTGACCTTCCATCTGGGACAGCGCATCGACAAGGCGGGCCTGGAGGCCCTGCAGGCTGCGCATGATGCGGTCATCCTGGCCCTGGGTGCCGGGGAGGGGCGCGCTTCGGGCATCAGCGGCGAACAACTGCCGGGGACCTTGCAGGCTCTGGATTTCCTGACCCGCGTCCGGTCCGGGCAGGGCAGGGAACTTTCCGGCAACGTCGTGATCGTGGGCGGCGGCTATGTGGCGCTGGATTGCGCCCAGGCGGCGGTCCGCTGCGGTGCGGAAAAGGTCCTGGTCGTCTATCGCCGTACGGTGGACGACTTCAAGGCCGACCGCGAAGACCTGGAAAAGGCCAGGGCCCTGGGCGTGCGCTTTGCCTTTACCTGGGCCCCGGAACGCATCACTGACGCAGGCGGGCTGACACTGTACTGCCGTCACGATATGGCAAAATTGCCCGGCCAGTGCGTGGACTATCCCGATTTCGATCCTGATGAGGAACGGGCCTTCCCGGCGGATACCATCATCTGGGCCATCGGCCAGCAGCCGGACAGACAGCTCGCATCCCTTGCGGAAGGCGTCAGCGTCGATCCCGTCACCCTGCAGGCAGGCGAAAAGCCCCTCTTCGTTGCCGGGGACATGGTGGGCGGGGCTTCTTCCGCCATTCGGGCCATGGCATCGGGGCGGCAGGCGGCCACATCTGTCCTGCGCCTGCTGGAAGGCAGCGACCTCTACTATGAACGCAGCTATCCCGGTCCCTTCATTGATGATTATGTTCTGGACATCGCGGAGCCCTGCCGTCATGAACGGCAGCAGGGCAGTGGTCATGTGTGCACGGGCAAGGGCGATTTTGCGGAGACGACGGACGTCTTCACCGCGGAACAGGCCCGTACCGAGGCCTCGCGCTGCCTTTCCTGCGGCGGCCCGACCGGCCATTACCGCAACTGCTGGTTCTGTCTGCCGTGCGAGGTGGAGTGCCCTGAACAGGTATTGTATGTGAATATTCCCTATCTGCTTCGTTAAGCCCCTAAAGAGCGGGGACATTGTGTTCCGGCCTGCATTATACAGGAGACAGGTATGAAAAAGATTCTTGGTCTGATTCTGGCAGTTGGACTTATGCTGGGTGCCTTGCCCGCGCGGGCGGAGTACCCTGACAAGGCCATTACCTGTATCGTTCCGTTTGCTCCGGGCGGAGCCGCCGACATCACTGTGCGGATGGTGGCGGACTATTTGTCCAAAGAGATCGGCCAGCTTCTGGTCATCGTCAACAAAGGCGGGGGGAGCGGCATCCCGGGCCTGAATTTTGGCCTCAAGGCACGTACTGGGAGGTTCCATAGGCAATGCGTTCGTCGCCACGTATTTTCTGGGCGCGCCCGCCTATGACATGGACAAGATCGCCTTCGTGGGGGCGTACATGCCTCACGACCGTCTGCTGCTCACCCGGCCCGACAAGCCCTACAAGACCTGGCAGGAGCTGGTGGAATATGCCCGGACCCATCCCGGTGAAGTAGCCATCGGGCACGGCGCCAGCCAGGAAGGCCTGGAAGTGGTCAAGGCTGCCGGCATCAAGGAAGGCGTCTCGTTCAACCAGGTGATGTACAAGAGCGGCGGCCCGGCCACGGCGGATCTGCTGGGCGATCACATCGACGTGTGTGACCTCGGTACGGGCACGGCCGGCTTCCAGGCCGCCCGCAAGGGGGACCTGATCATCATCGCCAACCTGGGCACGGCTGAAGTCCCCTTCTTCCCCGATGTGCCCAAGCTGCGTGATATGGGCGCCCCCTTTGCCACGTCGCTGATGTACGGCTTTGCTTTCCCCAACGGGACGCCGGAAGCCATCCGGCTCAAGTGGGAACAGGCCCTGGCCAAGGTCATGCAGAACAAGGAGCTCCTGGACAAGATGCACGCCGCAGGCTTTACCCCTGCTTTCCTCAACGGCAAGGAATACCGGGAATTTTCCCGTAACTCCACCATCGCCGTGCAGGAGATGCTGAAGTACAACAAGCAGGGGAGCAAGAAGTAGAGCAGCCAACCGTCCCGGAGGCCCCGCCTCCGGGACAAGATGGAGGAAGCGATGTCTGTCGACCGCCTTATCGGGGGCCTGTTCCTGTTTGCCTGCCTCCTGCTGTGGTTCTGGATTATCCCGCAGCAGGTCGTTGGAGAAGAACAGGCGTTTTATCCCAGATTGACAGTGATCCTTGTGGCCATCCCTGCGGCCCTGATGTTCCTGCGGAACAAGGGGCGGCGGATCACCCTGGCCTTTTTCCGGGAAGGTTCCGACATCTCGAAGGACCTTGCCGTCAAGATCCTGGTACTTGTCCTGAGTTATATCGTTTTTTTGCTTTGTGTTGAAAAGATCGGTTTCTTTGTTTCGAGTGCGGTCTTTTGTCCTTTGTACATGCTGTTCTTTGCAGAAAGGAACTTCTGGAGGATATCTCTGACGACATGCGGGCTGCTTGGCGGGATCTACATCATCGTGGTCCAGCTGCTCAAGTATCCCCTGCCGGCCGGCCTTCTTTTTTAGCTGATCGTTTTCCCGATCTTGTCCTTTGCTGGGAGAATTTTTTCTGGGCATTTGTCGGTGTTTTTTGCGGGGCCATCATGGGGGCCATCCCCGGTCTGACGGATACCATGGCCATCGTGCTCCTGCTCCCGTTCACGTATTACCTGGGGCCCATCCCCGGCATCGCCATGCTCATGGGCCTTTCCAAGGGCGGCAACTTTGGCGGTTCCCTTCCCGCCATTTTGTTCAACATCCCGGGGACGCCCCAGGCCATGTGCACCACCTTCGACGGTCATCCGCTGGCCATGCAGGGCAAGAGCGGCAAGGCCATGCAGACGGCGCTGTTTTCTTCGGTCACGGCCGATGCCCTGTCGGACCTGGTGCTGATCTTCCTTGCTGCTCCGGTAGCTGCTGTCGCCCTGCATATCGGTCCGCCGGAATACAGCATGGTGGTGCTGTTCTCTCTTGTCGTCATCTCCGTGGCTGCCACGGTCGACCCCTTGCAGGGGCTGCTGTCCACCGCCCTGGGGCTGCTGCTGGCCACTGTCGGCACTGACCCGGAATACGGTACCCTGCGTTTCACCTTCGGCATCATCGAACTTTCTGACGGCATCAGCCTTATGCCCATGGTCATCGGCCTGCTGGCCTTTTCCGAAGTGCTGCTGCAGGCGGAAAATTACTTCCGGCAGCGGCTCAACGGGAAGGGGGCGATGCAGCAGGTGCCCGTCAGCTCCGATCCTGACGACAACCGCATGACGGGCAAGGAATTCAAGATGTGCCTGCCCACGATCGGACGTTCGACCGTGATCGGCTCCATCGTCGGCATCGTGCCCGGTATCGGGACCACTGTCGGGGCGTATCTGAGCTATCTGTGGGCCCGGCGCAAGTCGAAGACGCCCGAAAAGTTCGGCAAGGGGGCCCTGGAAGGCATCGCGGCCTCGGAAGCGGGGAACAATGCCGTCAACGGGCCCAACCTCGTGCCCCTCGTGACTCTCGGCATCCCCGGCAACCTGGCTGCGGCCCTGATCCTGGGGGGCTTCATGATCAAGGGGCTCGTTCCCGCCCGCTGCTCTATGCCCTGTTCGCGGCGCTGTTCATCTCCAATATCTTCACCCTGTTCGTGGGGTCGTTCTTCATCCGCTATGCGCGCAGGCTGACCAACATCCCGCGTTCCGCCCTGTATGCCTGCATCCTGGTTTTCAGCATCCTGGGGTCCTATGTGTATAACGGCAACGTCTTTGACGTTTGGGTCATGTTCTGTTTCGGCATATTCGGCTATGTCCTGATCAAGATGTCCCTGAACCTGCCGACGCTCATCGTGGCCTTTTTCCTTGGCGAACTGCTTGAGGAGAAGGTCCGCCAGACCCTGCTGATATCCAATGGAGACTGGACGGTGTTCTTCACACGTCCTCTGGCCTTGCTGTTCATCGTTTTGACAGTCGTCGTCACCTATCTGTACATCGCCAAGATCAAAAAGGCGGCAAGCAGGGTCGTTGAGTAAGAAAGAGCGGCCGGCGGTCCTCGTGACACTGCCGGCCGTTTTTTTGTCTGCAGAAATCGGAGGGCCGTCGCCGCCATGGAAGGCCATGTTTTGGGGGACCGGGGCTTGACCGGGCTCGGTGAAATGCGCCACAATCACTGCTGCAATTTCTTGCAAAGTTACAGTATATCAATTTGTTGAGTATGCATCAGCGCAACAGGAGGGCTGCATGAAACGTCTGACCGTCATCGGTGGTGGCCCCGGCGGCTATACGGCGGCTTTTGCCGCTGCCCGCGCGGGCATGGAAGTCACGCTGGTGGAGGCTGCCCATCTGGGCGGGACCTGCCTCAATTCCGGCTGCATCCCCACCAAGACCCTCAAGGCTTCGGCCGAAGCTCTGGAGACAGCCCTGCGCCTGGCCGAGTTCGGCATCACCTGCGAAGGGACGCCCCGTGTGGATCCGGCCGCCGTGCTGACCCGTAAGGAAAAGGTCGTCGGCATCCTGCGCGGTGGTCTGGAAAAAGCCTGCGCCCGTCTCAAAGTACGTCTGTGCACCGGTCACGGCAGGGTGCTGGATGCCCGTCATGTGGAAGTGACCATGGCCGACGGCAGCGTGGAGGTGGTGGAGAACGACGCCCTCATCCTGGCGACCGGCTCCCGGGTGGCGGAGCTGCCCGGTCTGGCTTTTGACCACACCCACATCCTGAGCAGCGATGATGCCCTGCAGCTGGACCGTGTGCCGCAGCGCCTGATCATCGTGGGCGGTGGTGTCATCGGCTGCGAGATGGCGTTCATCTACCGTGCCTTCGGCGCGCAGGTGACCGTGGTGGAAGGACAGGACCGTCTGCTGCCCATGCCGTCCATGGATGCCGATGTCAGCACGTTGCTGCAGCGCGAGATGAAGAAGCGTCGCATCGCCTGCGAGCTGGGTCGTACCCTCAAGGACGTGCGGGTGGAGGATGGCGTTGTCCGTGCCACGCTGACGGCCTCTCCCTTCGTGGACAAGCCCACGCCCGCCCAGCAGAAGGAAGTGCCTGTGGAAGCCGACATGGTGCTGGTGACCGTGGGCCGTTGCCCGGCCACGGAAGGCCTGGGGCTGGCCGAAGCCGGTATCGGGACCGACCGCCGCGGCTGGGTCGTGGTGGATGATGCCCTGAAGACCTCCCTGCCCGAAGTGTACGCCATCGGTGATTTGCTGGGCCCCTCCCGTGTGATGCTGGCCCATGTGGCGGCCATGGAAGGCCTGTGCGTGGTGGAGAGCCTGTGCGGCAAGCCGCGCGCCATGCGCTATGATGCCGTGCCCTCCGGCGTGTTCACCTCGCCCGAAGTGGGCAGCGTGGGTCTGAGCGAACAGCAGGCCCGTGAGCAGGGGCTGGACGTGCGTTGCGTCACCTTCCAGATGCGCGAGCTGGGCAAGGCCCAGGCCATGGGCGAACTGCCGGGCTTCTTCAAGCTGGTGGCCGCTGCGGATGGCGGCCGTCTGCTGGGGGCGCACATCGTGGGCGCCCATGCCTCCGATCTGGTGGCGGAAGCCGCTCTGGGCGTGGCCAACGGCCTGACCCTGGAACAGGTGGCCCATACCATCCATGCCCATCCCACGCTGGCCGAAGGCCTGTACGAGGCCGCGCTGCTGGCGCAGGAGGCATAGGAGGCCCCATGCACTGGTTGTTGCTCCTGCTGGCCATCGGCTCGGAGATCGTGGCCACCTCGGCATTGAAGGAAACGCAGGGATTCACCCGTTTGTTGCCGTCGCTGCTCTGTATCGGCGGCTATGCCCTGGCGTTCTACCTGCTCTCGGTGGTGGTTAAATATGTACCCGTGGGCATAGCCTATGCCTTGTGGTCAGGCATAGGTGTAGTCATCGTTTCCCTGGTGGGCTGGTTCTTCTTCCACCAAAAACTGGA
>OOCQ01002047.1_pt1 | contig 10342 bp, 6 predicted proteins | sample 1671121 | NCBI WGS metagenome assembly OOCQ01 (sample SAMN06348124, study PRJEB24527) | human gut metagenome | biome: human gut; feature: ankylosing spondylitis patient; material: feces | host: Homo sapiens | place: China | collected 2015-10 | reverse complement strand
AGAAATTCAACCATTTAGGTCGTACTGCTTCTCATCGTAACGCGATGTTGGCTAATATGGCTACATCACTTATCTTGAGTGAGCACAAAAGAATCACTACGACCCTCGCAAAGGCTAAGGCTCTTAAGAAGTATGTTGAGCCATTGATTACTCGTTCAAAGAATGATACTACTACTTCACGTCGTGTTGTATTCCGTTATCTTCAGAACAAGTACGCTGTTAAGGCTCTCTTCGGTGAGGTCGCAGAGAAGGTAGCTAATCGTCCAGGCGGTTATACTCGCGTTATCAAGTTGGGTACTCGTCAGGGTGATGCTGCTGAAATCGCTTTCATCGAGTTGGTAGACTTTGATGAGAACATGGCTAAGACTTCTAAGGCTGCTAAGAAGACTCGTCGTAGTCGTAAGGCAACTAAGGCTGAGGAAGTACCTGCTGCTGAGGCACAGGCAGAGGCTCCTGCAACAGAGGAGGCTCCAAAGGCTGAATAAGATTGAATCATCTCAGATAATTAAAACGTCCCTTTCTTTTGAGAGGGACGTTTTTTTGTATATATGTATATTGTTCCTTTTAGAAATCATACATTCTTTATGTTTAGGGATTTCCCTATATTTTTTAGGCGTATTTTCTTCTTTCTTTCCTGTTTTTTTCTTACTTTTGCAGCAGATTTTTAAAGTACACTAAGATGAAAAGGTTATTTATATTTGCTTTAAGTTCTACTCTCTTATTGAGTAGTTGTGGTACTTATACGGGTAGTGGTGCCTATGCAGGTGGCTCTATCGGCTCAATCTTAGGTTCTGCCATTGGAGGCTTAGCTGGTGGTCCTCGAGGTTCTGATATGGGTACTATTATAGGAATGGCTGGCGGAGCTGCTGTGGGCGCGGTTTTAGGAAGTCAGGCAGATCAGGCAGCTTCACAACGTCAATGTACATGTCGTGAGCGTTCTTCTTCCCGTACTACTTCTACTGATGACACTGCGATTTTTGACTCTTCTAATAGTGGTGACGATCGTTTGTATGATTTTGATGGTAAAGATTATACTGGCAATTATAGTGCCCAGCAGCCTACTACGTCAATGCCAAGCGCAACTATAGAAGAGATTGGCGAGAATTTCACTTATTCTCCTTCTCTTGAAATAGTAAATGCACGATTTGTTGATTCCAACGAGAATAATGCTTTGGATAGAAATGAATCTTGTAAGATTATCTTTGAGATTGTGAATAGGGGAAAGTGTCCAGTATATGATGTTGTGCCAACTGTTATAGAGACTACGGGAAATAAGCATATTTTCATATCTCCTAGTATTCATGTGGAGAAGATTGAGCCTGGATTAGGTGTTAGATATACTGCGATGGTTAAGGCAGATAATCGTTTGAAAAATGGAACAGCTCGTTTCTGTGTATCCGTTATTCATGGTGACAAAGCTATATCTAAGGTAAATGAGTTTAATATACCAACAAGAAAATAAATGAATAAGCCAAGAAAGACTATTTTTTAATGAGCTTTCTTGGCTTATATCTTTTATTTAGTTTTTTCTTTTTCTTCCCTTTTTTTAGCATCTTTCGCTGTTTTCCCCTTTATGTTTGGAGAAGAAGGGTGTTCCTTGGTATGAGCTCCCTTTTCTTTTTTCCACTTGGTGAAATCTTTATAGTCTGTTTCAGTCATTTCAAAATCAATCTTAGGTAATTTGCTGTCTTCTGGCAAATATGGTATGGGATTTTCCAGCATTTCCACCTTTACCGTAGCCACGCCTTGAGCAAGCATACCAATTTCTTTGGCTGCTGCCCAGGAGAGGTCGATGATTCTTCCTCTTCCGAATGGTCCTCGGTCTATAACTTTCACGATGACACTTTTGCCATTGCTCAGATTCGTTACCCTTAGATGGGTGCCGAATGGATAGAACTTGTGGGCACAAGTTAAGCTGTCGTGATGTATTTTCTGTCCGCTTGCCGAGCGAGCTCCTGTGGCTCGTTTGGAGTAATAGGATGCCTTTCCGTGCTGATGCTTTTGTGCATAGCATGGAATCATACAAAATGCTCCCAATAGAGCCATGATAATATACCCTTTTCCCATATCTTTATCAAGTTTATGGCGCAAATTTATAAAAAAATGTAGAAAGATGCAAGTAAATATCAGAAAATCAGTATCTTTGCATAAGTAATTTCAACAAATATGGAAAATAATGTACCTCAAGAGTGGAATAAGTTCTACTTGAAAGACGTTTCATTTGTCAATCTGATGATGCGTCGTATCTATAATGTGCTGATCGTGGCCAACCCTTATGATGCGTTCATGCTAGAGGATGATGGACGTATCGAGGAGAAGATATACAATGAATATATGGAGTTGGGACTTCGTTACCCTCCAACTTTTACGCAGGTCTCTACTACGGAAGAAGCAGCTGAAGTTCTGCAATCCACAGTCATAGACCTCGTGATTTGCATGCCAGGTAATGCAGACAATGATGCCTTTGATGTGGCTCGTGACATCAAGGGCAAGTTTCCTAATATCCATTGCGTCGTGCTTACTCCTTTCTCCCATGGCATCACCAAGCGTATGGAGAATGAGGACTTGAGCATCTTCGATTATGTTTTCTGCTGGTTGGGCAATACCAACCTGATTCTTTCCATCATCAAGTTGATAGAGGACAAGATGAACTTGGAACATGACATTCATGAGGCGGGTGTGCAGATGATTCTTTTGGTAGAGGATTCCATCCGATTCTATAGTTCCATCTTGCCTAATCTCTACAACTTCATCCTGGAGCAGAGCAAGAATTTCTCCAAGGAAGCCTTGAATCGTCATGCAGCAACCATGCGTATGCGTGGTCGCCCTAAGGTGGTGTTAGCTCGCACCTATGAGGAAGCCTTGAAGTTGTATCAAAAGTATTCAGGCAATACCCTTGGTGTGATTAGTGATGCCCGTTTCCCTCTTAAGAATGCAGCCAAGGCTTTCGGCAATGAAGTTGATGTGGATGCCAAGCCTAAGTATCGTACAGATACCTTTGGCAGGGAGAAGGATCCGGAGGCAGGCCTCAAACTCTTCAGGTATATCCGCCAGAACGATCCTTTTGTTCCGTTGATACTGGAGAGCTCCGAGAGTGAAAACCGTGCCAAGGCAGAGGCTGAGGGATTTCGATTTGTGGATAAGAACTCTAAGAAAATGAGTGTGGATCTCCGTCATTTGATGGAGGAGCACATGGGCTTCGGCGATTTCATCTTCCGAGATCCTAAGACCCATGAGGAGATTATGCGCATTCGTAGTTTGAAGGAGTTGCAGGATAATATCTTCAATATCCCTAACGACTCCATGCTCTATCATATCAGCCGCAATCACATGAGTCGCTGGCTTTGCGCTCGTGCCATCTTCCCGGTTTCTGCGTTCTTGAAGAATGTGACTTGGCAGAAGTTGCAAGATGTGGATGCCCATCGCCAGATTATCTTTGATGCCATCGTGCAGTATCGCCATATGAAGAACCTGGGTATCGTTGCCGTCTTCGACCGCATGAAGTTTGATAAGTACGCCCACTTTGCCCGTATCGGTGAAGGCTCCTTGGGCGGAAAGGGTAGAGGCTTGGCTTTCCTAGATCATGTCATCAAGCGCCATCCTGAGTTCAATCAGTATGAGAATGCCACCGTTCAGATACCAAAGACCGTGGTGCTCTGTACGGATATCTTTGATGAATTCATGGAGACCAACAATCTTTATCCGATAGCCTTGAGCGATGCCAGTGATGAGGAGATATTGAAGCATTTCTTGCATGCCCAGATGTCCGACTCGTTGATAGCCGACTTCTTCACCTTCTTTGAGGCAACGAAGAGTCCTATCGCCGTCCGTTCCAGCTCGCTCTTGGAGGATGCCCACTATCAGCCATTCGCAGGTATCTATTCCACCTATATGATACCTTATCTGGAGGATAAATATCAGATGTTGCAGATGTTGGCATGTGCCATCAAGGGTGTGTATGCCTCGGTGTTCTACCGAGATTCCAAGGCTTACATGACAGCTACCAGCAATGTCATCGACCAAGAGAAGATGGCGGTCATCTTGCAGCAGGTGGTGGGCAAGGATTATGGCGACAGATTTTATCCCAACATGAGTGGTGTGCTCCGCTCGCTCAACTATTATCCGATAGGAGATGAGACGGCGGAGGAGGGCATTGCCAGCTTGGCGCTCGGACTGGGCAAGTATATCGTGGATGGTGGACAAACCCTGCGCGTGTGCCCTTGTCATCCTACCCAGGTGCTCCAGACATCAGAGCTGGAAAAGGCTTTGAGCGAGACGCAGACCCAGTTCTATGCCCTCGATATGAAGCATGTGGGCGAGGACTTCAAGGTGGATGATGGCTTCAATATCCTCAAGATGAAGGTGAAGGATGCCGTGGAGGACCAGTCGCTCAACTATATCGCCTCTACTTTCGATCCTTATGATCAGGTGCTCAATGATGGCGTGTATGAATCGGGACGCAAGGTGATAACCTTCTCTGGAGTGCTCCAGCATGGTGTGATACCATTGCCTGAGATTCTACAGATGTCGATGAAGTTTGGTTCCGAGGCGATGCGTCGTCCTGTGGAGATAGAGTTTGCTTGCAATATCAATGCCGATAAGACATGTGATTTCTATCTGCTTCAGATTCGCCCTATCGTGGATGCCAAGGAGATGCTGGATGAGGATGTCAAGGCGATACCAGATGCCGACTGCTTGCTGCGTTCTCATAATTCCTTGGGACATGGTATCAGCGAGGATGTGGTGGATGTGGTCTATGTGAAATATGACGACAACTTCTCAGCGATGAACAACTACTATGTGGCAGATGACATCGAACGCATCAACCGGAAGTTCCTAGCCGAGAACAAGAATTATGTCTTGATAGGTCCTGGTCGTTGGGGCTCTAGCGACCATTATCTAGGTGTACCTGTGAAGTGGCCGCACATCAGTGCTGCTCGTGTCATCGTGGAAGTGGCATTGAAGAACTACAACATCGATCCAAGCCAGGGCACCCATTTCTTCCAGAATCTCACCTCATTCGGAGTGGGCTATTTCACGATAGATACCAATGTGGAGAACGGTGGATTCGTTAACAAGGAGATGTTGGATGCCATGCCTGCGATAGAGGAGACGAAGTTTGTGCGCCATGTCCGCTTTGCGCATCCTTTGCGCATCCTAATGGATGGAAAGAAGCAGGAGGGTGCAGTGTTGTTTCCAAAGTAATATAATATACTTTTAGGGTGTGAAATTTTATAAGAATATGGAATTAAAAGAACATTATCAACAATATGTGGACCACTATTCCGCCGAGGTTGCAACCTTGAAGCGTAAGAATAGTGGCTTTGTGGCTGGAGAGTTGTTGCTCTTTGGCGGCATGTTGGTCTGCATCGTTTGTTATTTTGCTTTAGATGGAGATGTTGGCAGGTGGCTATGGGGTGCAGCTTTGGCTTTGCTAGCTTACTTCAATGTGCGCCATCTCGATGACAAGAACAAAGAGCGGATAGAGCATCTCTCTTCTCTCCTCAAGGTTTGCCAAGATGAGCTCAAGGCACTAGAGGGTGATTTTTCTCCTTTTGAACAGGGAGCCCAGTATCAAGATCCCAAGCACCCATACGCTTTCGACTTGGATGTCTTTGGGCGGGATTCCTTGTTTCATCGCATCTGCCGCACCATCACTACGGGCGGTTCATATGCGCTTGCTGCCCATCTTTCCCATGTCTCTCCCCTGGCTAAGGAAGAGATAGAGCGAAGAAGAGATTTGCAGCGAGAACTGGCTGCTGCGGCTTTCGATTGGCGAATGGAGTTCTTGGCTCTTGGGGAGAAGAACCAGAAAAAGATCAATTCCTCAGCTGTGGCAGATGCTATGCGAAGAGTGGCCACGATGCAAGTGCCAGCATGGTTTGGCTCTTCGCTTTCGCTAGCTTTGGGCGTCCTATTAATAATAGGTGTATGTGCCTCAGTGCTTCTGGCAGTTTTGGGTGTGGTATCTGCCAATGTAGCTTTGTCTTGGGTGATGGTGCAGTTTGTTGTTGTGTTTTCTGTTTGCAAGGCTACGTTGGATAAGATAGATAATAGCGGCGGAAAGCTTCGTCATCAGCTCATGGCTTATTCCCAGATTCTTCAGCTGATAGCTCGTCGTAATTTCCAGTGCGAGATGGGGCGGGAGATGCAAGCGAAGTTGGCGGATGCCTTGCCTTCCTTCGCCCAGTTGGAGAAAATCTTGAAGGGGTATGACCGCCGCGGTAATTTTCTGGGCTTGTTCTTTACCGATTCCTTCATGCTGAGCGACTTTTTCCTCATTCGTCAGTTCCTGAAATGGAAGAATACTTATATGGTTAAGATGGAGGAGTGGATGGACATTGTGAGCGAGATGGACGCCATGGTGAGCATGGCCGATTTCCGTTATAATCACCCAGAGGCTACGGATGCAGAAATCCTTAATGACACAATGACACTTGACACTCATGACACTCATGGGGTTCATACCTCCCATGACACTCACACCTTTCATGAAGCACAGAAATATTCAATGCCTATAGTCTTTGAGTCAAAGAATCTATATCATCCGTTTCTGGGAGTGAAAGCTGTGAAGAATGATTTCAGCATCAAGGATGGCAACTATTATATCATCACGGGAGCCAATATGGCGGGCAAGAGTACATTCCTCCGTTCGCTTGGGGTCAACTATATCCTGGCGATGGCTGGCATGCCAGTCTTTGCCGATTCGCTGAAGGTTTCTCGCTTCCGTCTATTCTCCAGTATGCGCACATCCGATGACCTGACGCATGGCATCTCTTACTTCAATGCCGAACTGCTGCGCCTGGAGCAGCTGTTGCAGTTCTGCCAGGATAAGTCCTGCCGCACGCTCATCATTCTTGATGAGATATTGAAGGGCACCAATTCCGTGGACAAGCTCAATGGGTCGCGTCTCTTCTTGGAATCCATCGCCCAACTCCCAGTGAGCGGCATTATTGCCACACACGATCTGGAACTCTCCAAAATTTCGGAGCAAAAATCATGTTTCCACAATTATTGTTTCGAGATAGAACTAGGCACAGATGTCACTTATACCTATAAGATTCAGCCGGGAGTGGCTAAAAATCAGAATGCCACCTTCCTCCTGAAGCATCTTATTGGCAAATTCTTGCCATAATTTTTGGCTATCTCGAATAATTGTCTTACCTTTGTCGCAACATTAACATAATAAGCCTTATGAAGAAACTGAACCTGTTTGCCCTTTTGTGGCTGCTGATGTGGAGCATCATGCCCCTGTCGGCTCAAGAGTATCGTAACCCAGTGATTCCTGGTTATCATCCCGACCCTTCCGTGTGCAGGGTGGGCGATACCTTCTATCTTGTCAATTCATCATTCCAGTATTTTCCTGGTGTGCCTGTCTTTCAGAGCAAGGACTTGGTGCACTGGCAGCAGATTGGCAATGTGCTCAATCGTGAGAGCCAGCTACCGCTCAAGGGTGCCAGCTCGTGGCTGGGCATCTATGCGCCAACCATCCGTTATCACGAGGGTACCTATTATATGATAACCACCAATGTGGGCAATGGCGGCAACTTTATGGTTACAGCCACCAATCCTGCCGGTCCTTGGAGCGAGCCCATCTGGCTCAAGCAGCAAGGCATCGACCCATCTCTCTATTTTGAGAATGGCAAGTGCTATATGGTGAGCAATCCTGGCGATGCCATCTGGCTTTGCGAGATAGACCCTAAGACGGGTGAGCAACTCACCGAGAGCAAGAAGTTGTGGCAGGGTGATGGCGGACGCTATCCAGAAGGTCCACATATCTATAAGAAGAATGGATATTATTACCTCCTCATCTCCGAGGGCGGCACGGAGTTGGCTCACCGACTCACCATCGCCCGAAGCAAGAACATAGTGGGACCATACGAGAGCAATCCTCATAACCCTATCCTGACCAACTGTAGCCGCTTGGGACAGGGCATACAGATACAGGGCACGGGCCATGGCGACTTGGTCCAGGCTCCTAATGGCTCCTGGTGGATGATATTCCTGGCTTATCGTAATTATGGCGGCTCTTATCATCACTTGGGTCGTGAAACTTATCTCGCTCCAGTGGAGTGGAAGGAAGGCGAATGGCCTGTGGTGAATGGCGGAATGCCTATCGATACCTTGGTCAAGGCGAATACTTTGCCAGCCGTGGCGTTGGAGAAGCATTTGGATGCCGACAAGGATGATGCGCCAACCACTGGCTCTTATGAATGGGTGCAGTTGCAGAATCCGATAGAGAGCAATTATCTTCGTAATGATACGATGGCGGCAGAAGAAAAGTTCTTTGTGCGCCTCTATCCTCACGGCACATTGACAGAGAACAATCAGCCAACCTTCGTGGGACGCCGACAGGAGAGTGCCCGTATGACCTTGGAGACCGAGGTGGAAACCAAGGGTAATGTGGAGGCAGGACTTTCCGTTTATCAGATCAATGACGGTCATCTCGACTTCTTCGTCTCCAGCAAGCAAGTGGCTTTGCGCTGCAAGCTCAAGAGCATAGACTATGTGGTGAAGAGCGTGCCTCGCCTGCGCAAGGGTGCCGTGAAACTCCGCATCCGCAGCAATGGGGAGATGTATTTCTTCGACTATTCGCTGGATGGCAAGTCCTTCCATGAGCTGGCTGCCGTCAATTGCAGTCTGATGAGTACAGAGGTGGCAGGTGGATTCACGGGCGTAACGTTGGGCATGTTTGCCGAGGGCAAGCCTAAGTCGGGCAGTGCCGACTTCACCTATTTCCATTATAATGAATAAAAACTGTACGCTTAAAAATATAGAGTTATAAAACAAACATAAATGCAGACCAAAGAACATAGTATAACAGACAAGAAGTATTTAGTACCTTTTATATTAATAACGTCGCTCTTCTTTTTGTGGGGCTTCGCTCGTGCCATTCTGGATGTGCTCAACAAGCACTTCCAGAATGCACTTCATATCAGCATCACCCATTCAGCCTTGATACAGGTTACCACTTATCTGGGCTATTTCCTGATGGCTATACCGGCAGGTTTCTTTATCAATCGCTATGGCTATCGCCGAGGCGTGGTGTTCGGTCTCCTGCTTTTCGGCTTGGGCTCATTGCTCTTCATTCCGGGAGCGGCGGCAGGCAGCTTTTATGCTTTCCTGGGCTGTCTCTTTATCATCGGCTGTGGCTTGGTGTTCCTGGAGACGGCTGCCAATCCTTATGTTACGGAGTTGGGCGCCAGGGAGACGGCTACCAGTCGTCTGAATCTGTCCCAGTCATTCAATGGCTTGGGCGGCATCTTTGCCACACTCTGCATCGGTCAGTTCCTCTTCCGCAGTTCGGGCGATAGCGGCAATGTGGTGATTCCTTATACCATCTTGGGCATCCTGGTGTTGCTGATAGCCTTGGTGTTCTCGCGTGTTGACTTGCCCGAGATTCAGCATGTGGAGACACAGGAAGATGCCGAGGAGGGCTCTAAGATAGGCAAGCTCTTTGCCCATCACAAGATGTTTGTGTTCGGTCTCATTGCCCTGCTCAGTTATGAGGTGGCAGAGATTTCCATTAATTCCTACTTCATCAATTTCGTGACGGGCATGCACTGGATGGACGATCGCACGGCTTCCGTGGAGCTTACTTGCGCCTTGGCGTTCTTCATGGTGGGCAGATTCCTGGGCTCTTGGATTATGCGCAAGGTCAGTGCCATCGTGATGCTGCTCATCTGTGCCGTGGGCTGTGTGTGTTGCATCTCGCTTGTGCTGATGTGCCTGGGTCAGGTGTCCATGATAGCCCTCCTGTGCAATTATATGTTCGAGGCCATTATGTTCCCTACCATCTTCTCCATTGCCCTCACGGGCTTGGGCAATCTCACCAAGACAGCCTCTTCGCTCTTGATGATGACGCCTATCGGCGGATGCGGATTCTTGCTGATGGGCATGATAGCCGACCGCACGCATGTGGTGATGCCATTCGTGGTGCCTTTGGTGGGATTTCTCATCGTTTTGGCTTATGCACTGCGTGAATATCGCATGATGAAGAGCAAGGCTTAATGCTTGAATTTGCTATCTGCATTTAGCAAAAAGCAAGTCGCAGATGTGGAATAATTGTCGAATTAACTTTTTTAACTCGATTGCGACACGAAAAAGTAAGTATACATTTTGCGGTATCAAAAGAAAAAAGTAAATTTGCAGTCGGTTAGGGCAGATGGAGCCTCATAAGTTCGCTGCGCTGACCGTAAGAAAAAAGAATGTTTCATTAAAACAATAAAATTAAAAAGAATTATGGCAGTAGATTACAAGAAAATCGGTCTTGTGAACACTAAGGAAATGTTCGCAAGAGCTATCAAGGGCGGTTGGGCCGTTCCTGCTTTCAACTTCAACA
>OOCQ01002046.1_pt1 | contig 10343 bp, 6 predicted proteins | sample 1671121 | NCBI WGS metagenome assembly OOCQ01 (sample SAMN06348124, study PRJEB24527) | human gut metagenome | biome: human gut; feature: ankylosing spondylitis patient; material: feces | host: Homo sapiens | place: China | collected 2015-10 | reverse complement strand
ACTGGGCGGCAGCTCCAAGGTGCTGCTGGGTGCCATCGTGGCCGGTATGATGAGCGTGGATATGGGCGGCCCGGTCAACAAGGCAGCCTACGTCTTTGGCACCGCAGCCCTTGCCTCCGGCAACTACGAGGTGATGGCCGCCGTCATGGTGGGCGGCATGGTTCCTCCCATTGCCATTGCCCTGTCCACCACCTTCTGCCCCCGCAAGTGGACGTTGGACGAGCGCCGCAACGGCATCGTAAACTACGTCATGGGTCTGTGCTTCGTGTCTGAGGGCGCTATCCCCTACGCAGCAGCCGACCCGCTGCGCGTCCTGCCCAGCTGCGTTGTCGGCTCTGCGGTCGCCGGTGCGCTCTCCATGACCTTCGGCTGCGCCCTGCGCGCTCCCCACGGCGGCATCTTCGTGTTCCCCGTGGTCGATCATGCCCTGCTCTACTGCGTGGCTCTTGCCGCTGGCAGCGTGGTGGGTGCCGTGATCCTGAGCCTGCTCAAGAAAAACCGCACCGACGCTGCCTGATCTGTCATTCTCCTTCTTCCTTTACCATATAAAAAGGGCCCGTCTGCGCGCACCAAAATGCGGCAGGCGGGTCCTTTCGTGTTTACCCCTTGATAATCCGGAGCAGGGTCTTGTCCAGCTGGATGGTACGGTTCCATGGGTTCAGAATGATGCCCTGGATCTCCGGCACCTGCAGTGCGGCATCCAGCAGCTTTTCAAGCTCCACCAGAAAGGTGGACTGCACCGCTTCCGCGCCCTTCATCTCCTCTTCAAAGCTGGTAAAGGCATACCACCAGCTGGCCCCATCGGCCGTGCGGAGGGCCCGCAGCTGCATCTGCTCACTGGCCGGGTTCGGCTCCACCGCCACCACGACCTGTCCGTTTTCCCGCATCCGCCGCCGGATCACGGTCAGGGTATGCGCCAGCTGCTCCTGTGTAGGCTCCTGCTGTAACTGGCAGACTGCCTGTTCGATCTTTTCGTTGCCGTTCAGGCCCTCGTCCTTCTTCTGCGCCATAAGCTCTCCCATTCTTTTTGTTGTATTTTATGCTTGTATTATATCCGGACTTTACGAAAAATGGAAGCGCTGGCCAGAGATTCTTTCTTTTTTCGTCTGCTTTCGGGTGTTTTTTCAAAAATCAGTAGCCCCCGCCCCGAAAAAGTGCTACAATGTTTTCGTCTGGTATCATTTCAGAAACGACAGGACGCGCCGTTTTTCCGTGAGCCGTTTTGTCGGAATGGGAGAGATAAGGTAATGAAACGAATCCTTCGTTCTGCCGTCAGTCTGCTGCTGTGCGCCGCCGTGGCGCTGGGCGGCACTGCCTGCGGCCGAAGCAAGCTGCCCACCACCATCACGATCTGGACCTACTACAACGGCGATCAGCTGGAATGCTTCAACCAGCTGGTGGAGCAGTTCAACTCCACCGTGGGCAAAGAGAAGAACATCCGGGTCGAAAGCTCCAGTCAGGGCAGCGTGAACGACCTGGAGACCAGCGTGCTGGCCGCCGCCGAGGGCAAGGTGGGTGCCGAAAAGCTGCCCAACATCGTCTCCTCCTATGCGGACACCGCCTTTACGCTGGATCAGATGGGCCTTGCCGTTGACCTGAGCCCCTACCTGACCGAAAAAGAGAAGTCTGCCTATATCGCCGGGTTTCTCGAAGAGGGCGACCTGATGAACAACGGGGAGCTCAAGGTCTTTCCCATTGCAAAGTCCACCGAGCTGCTCTACCTGAACACCACCGATTTTGCCCCCTTTGCCGAGGCCACAGGCGTGACCTATGCGGATCTTTCCACTGTGGAGGGACTGAACGAGGCCGCACACAAATACTACGACTGGACCGATGCCCAGACGGCTGCACCCAACGACGGCAAGGCCCTGTATGGCCGCGACGCGCTGACCAATTACCTGCTCTGCGGCGCACAGGAACTGGGTACGACCATCTTTGATGCAGAGAACGGCGTGATGACCCTGCACTTTGACAAGCCGACCCTCCGCAGGCTGTGGGATAACTACTATGTCCCCTACATCAAGGGCTGGTGCAGTGCCAGCGGCAAGTTCCGCAGCGACGATATCAAAACCGGCAGCCTGCTGGCCTATGTCGGTTCCTCCTCCAGCGCTTCCTTCTTCCCCACCCAGGTGCTGACCAGCGACACCGAGAGCCACGGCATCGAGATGGCCGCGTTGCCCTGCCCCAGCTTTGCAGGCTGTGAGCCGGTGGCCGTCCAGCAGGGGGCCGGCATGGTAGTCATCCCGGGCACCGAGGACGAGATCAGCGCCTGCGTTGCCTTCCTGAAATGGTTCACCCAGCCGGAAAACAACCTGCAGTTCTCGGTGCAGTCCGGCTATATGCCCGTGACCTATGCCGCCAACAGCATGTCCGCCCTTGAGAACAGCGGCCTGACGGTCTCCGAGCGCATCCACAAGGTGCTGAGCCTGTCCATTGATGCCATCGATCGCGGCAAGCTCTACACCACCCATGCCTTCCCGGATGCCCTGCGCGCCCGCAATACCCTGCAGTACGCGCTGGAGGACCGTGTCACTGCCGACCGTGCCACGGTGCTGGAGCGGCTGGCTGCCGGGCAGACCCCCGAGGAAGCCGAAGCCGAGTTTCTGACCGATGCCTGTTTTGATGCCTGGTACGACCAGACTCTGGCCGCTCTCAGCGCCTTTGCGGGCTGAGATGCCCTTGGAACAACCACAAAAGGAGAGCCCTTCAGATGCAGAACCGCAAGCCGCACAGACAAAAGGCCCCTCAGACGGGCCATTCTATCTTCGGCACCATCCTTTTCTCCCTGCTGGCTGTGCTGGCGGTGGAGATCCTGCTGCTGACCTTTGCCGTCCACGCCACCCGGCTTGGCCCCCAGCTGAACCAGAACGCCGAGGATATCCTTGCCATGCAGGTGGACAACCGCAGCCGGTATCTTCAGTCCATCTTCCACGATGCACAGGAGCTGACCAGCCTTTCCGATACCATCAATGGCCTGACCCAGCAGCTTCTGGACGAGGGAGAGATCAGCCTGAGCACGCTGGACAGCAGCAGCGACGCGGCCTATCCCCTGCTGGAAGCCGCCGCGCCGGAGCTCATCAGCACCCTGCGCATCAAGTCGGTGACCGGCGTGTTTCTTATCCTGAACACCCATGATCTGGATAAGCGGAAGCAGGACAGTCGGCTGCCCGCCATCTACCTGCGGGATCTTGACCCGGATGCCGCTCCCTCCCAGCGCAACGCCGACCTGACCTTTGTGCGGGCACCGGCCCAGCTGGTGCAGTCCCTCTCCATTGCCACGGACAACAGCTGGTCCCCCACCATCCGCTACCGGGCACTGGGAAACCGTGGCTTCCTTTATCCCCCTTTTCAGGCCGCCTATAAAGACGGAGCCAGCCTTGCCGCCTCCGATTATGGCCACTGGACCTCACAATCCTATCCGATTCCCGGAGACACCCACGAGGCCATTGCCTACAGCCAGCCCCTGATCCTGCCGGACGGCACCGTTTACGGCGTGATCGGCGTGGAGCTGCTGGCCGACTACCTGTGGGAGAATCTGCCCTGCTCTGAGCTGCAGAACAACGGCACCTATTTCCTTGCCGTAACCGGTACGGAGGAGCTCTCTGCCTCTGAACTGCAGCTGCGTCCGGTGCTCCGTTCCCACTGCGACGGGCAGCCGGGTTCTGCGGACGAAAGCCTTACGCTGCGCCTCCACAGTGCCCAGACCCGCCGCTACCTCTTCAGCGATGCCCTCTACATTGCCTTGGTCTCCCCCTTGAACCTCTACAGCCGGAATGCTCCTTTCTCGGGCGAGCACTGGCTTCTCGTGGGCTCTGTTCCCGCGGTGCAGCTCTTTGCTTTTGCCCAGCGGCTGCAGCAGCTGCTCTCCTTCATCATTCTGATCACGCTGGCCGTTGGCTTTGTTTGCAGCTGGCTGATCAGCAGGCGGCTGGCCCGGCCCGTAGCCAAGCTCTCGGCTGAGGTAGCCGCTGCCGAAGCGGATTCCTCCGCCATCCCGCATCTTTCCACCACCGGCATCCGGGAGCTGGATCAGTTTTCCTCCGCCTTTACCCAGCTGAGCAAGGACGTGCTGGACTCCTCCACCCGCTTTTTGCTCATTATGAAATTGGCCAGTGCGGAGCTGGGCGGCTATGAGCTGCGCGATGACAGCGTTTATGTGACTGATAACTTCTTCTCCATGCTGGGCCTTGCACAGGAGCAGCCCGATCCGCTCACGCCAAAGGCTTTCCGCGCCCTGATGGGCACACTGGAGCAGCGGTGGTTCTACCGCCTGTCCCCGGCCAACAACAAGGTCTTTGCCATCCCCCAGCCCGACGGCAGCACCCACTACATCACCCTGCGCGTTACCCATATCCTGGGCGAAAACGCCTCCGAGGTGGGTCTGGCTGAGGATATGACCACCACGGTGCTGGAGCAGCAGCGCATTGAGCACGAGCGCGATTACGATACCCTGACCGGTCTGTACCGCCGCCGTGCCTTTGACCGCGCCTGTGAAGCGCTGTTCCAGCAGCCCGAAAAGCTGGGCTGTGCCGCCCTGCTGATGATGGATCTGGACAACCTCAAGCAGATCAACGACACCTACGGCCACGACTGGGGCGACCAGTACATCCGCCAGACCGGCCAGTGCTTTGCGGCCAATACGCCCGCCAGCACCATCTGCTCCCGCCTTTCGGGCGATGAATTCCTGATCTTCTTCTATGGCTACCAGGATCAGGCACAGCTCCGCGCCCAGCTGGAGCTGCTGAGTGCCGCCCTGCAGCGCAGCGTGTCCATCCTGCCCAACGGCAAGCAGTTGCACATCAGCATCTCGGGCGGCATCGCCTGGTACCCCACGGACGGCCACGACCTGCTCACCCTGAAAAAATATGCCGACTTTGCCATGTATCAGGTCAAGCATTCCCACAAGGGCCGCATGTGTGATTTTGATATCGGCAGCTACCATCAGGAGGCATACGCTGCTCAGACCCAGCAGGACTTTGAGCGCCTGCTGCAGGAGGAACTGGTGACCTACCACTTCCAGCCCATCTGCTCTGCCCGCAGCGGCCGGATCGCAGCCTACGAGGCCCTCATGCGGGTGGATCTGCCTACCCTGCACTCCCCCGCTCAGGTCATGCAGCTGGCCCATGAGACGGGCCGCCTGTATGAGATCGAACGGATCACTGTGTTCCATTCCAGCGCGATCTTCCAGCGCATGCAGGCACAGGGCCTGTTCCAAAGCGATGCCCTGCTCTTCATCAACTCCATCGCCAATGTCAGCCTGACGAATGAGGATGTGGAGGAATATGCTCAGCGCTACCCCGAGCTGCTCAAGCGGCTGGTGGTGGAGATCACCGAACAGGAGGATCTGGACCGCGCATGTCTGGAACGGAAGCGGAACGTTCCGGGCTTCTCCGGCTCCTTTGCGCTGGATGACTACGGCAGCGGCTACAGCAACGAGCTGAACCTGCTGGAGCTATCGCCCCGGTATATCAAGATCGACATTTCCATTGTGCGCGGGATCGACACCGACCGTGATAAGCAGCAGATCGTCTCCAACATTGTGGCTTACGCCCACGCCCGCAGTATGCAGCTCATCGCCGAGGGCATTGAGACTGAGGCCCAGCTGCGCACCGTCATCGGTCTGGGCGTGGACCTGCTGCAGGGCTACTACCTCAGCCGCCCCGCCGCAGTGCCCGCCCCCATTGCACCGGCAGCGCAGGCGGTGATCGACCAGCTCGAACACCAGCGGTTTGATCCCCTCGGTTTATGATCTTTCCGGCTCCCCTGCGGGGGAGCCTTTTGTGACCCCATTCAGAGAAAGGAAACACGATGAACCACGAATCCAGTTCCGCCCTCCCCGCCGCCATCCGGGTGCGGGGCGCGCGGGTGCACAACCTGAAGAACATCGACGTAGATGTGCCGCTCCACAAGATCGTCGGCATTGCGGGCGTGTCCGGTTCCGGCAAGTCCTCGCTGGCGCTGGGTGTCCTCTACGCCGAGGGCTCCCGCCGCTATCTGGAGGCCCTTTCCACCTACACCCGCCGCCGGATGACCCAGGCCGAAAAGGCGCAGGTGGACGAGATCCGCTATGTTCCCGCCGCACTGGCCCTCCACCAGCGGCCCGGCGTGCCCGGGATGCGCTCCACCTTTGGCACCATGACCGAGCTTTTGAACAGCCTGCGCCTGATGTTCTCCCGGCTGTCCCACTACCCCTGCCCCAGCTGCGGCTGCATGGTGCCGCCCAGCCTGAACATTGCGGCCGAGATCCCGCTCTACTGCCCCCGGTGCGGCGCACAGGTGCCGGTGCTGGGCGCGGAGCAGTTCGCCTTTAACAGCACCGGAGCCTGCCCAGACTGCGAGGGCACCGGCATCGTGCGGGTGGTGGACGAATCCACTCTGGTGCCGGACGAGAGCCTTTCCATCAACGAGGGCGCGGTGCTGCCCTGGCAGACCCTGATGTGGTCGCTGATGAAGGAGATCGCCGAAAAGATGGGCGTGCGCACCAACGTTCCCTTCCGGGAGCTGACCCCGGAAGAGCGCGACATGGTGTTCCACGGCCCCGCCCAAAAGGTGCACCTGCTCTACCAGAACAGCAAGACCGGCGCGGCGGGTGAAATGGATTTCACCTACTTCAACGCCGTTTATACCGTGGAGAACGCTCTTGCCAAGGTAACGGATGAAAAGGGCATGAAGCGTGTTGAGAAATTCCTTAAGGAAGAGGTATGTCCGGCATGTGGTGGCAGCCGGCTTTCTGAAGCGGCGCGGGCACCACGGCTGCGCGGAATTGGATTGGATGAAGCCTGTAAGATGACGCTTGGGGAATTGGTTGACTGGGTAGCTGGTGTGCCGGATTCTTTGCCTGAGGAGATGCGGCCGATGGCAGAGGCAATCTGTGAGTCATTCCAGACCGTAGCCAGACGGTTGATGGATTTGGGACTTTCTTATCTTTCGCTTGATCGTGTAGCATCTACACTTTCGACGGGGGAACGGCAGCGGATGCAGCTTGCACGCGCCGTGCGGAATCGTACAACCGGTGTATTATATGTATTGGACGAGCCGTCGATCGGACTGCATCCATCGAATATTCAAGGCTTGAATGCTGTTATGCATGACCTTGTTGCAGACGGAAATTCGGTGCTTCTGGTCGACCACGATACACAGATCTTATCGGAATCGGATTGGATTATTGAGATGGGACCAGAGGCAGGTGCCGGTGGTGGCTATGTGATCGCACAGGGTGATATTCCGCAGATTATCGCAAATCCGGATTCGATGATCGGACCATTTCTGGCGCGGAAGGCGGATATGCGTGTGCGCAAGCAGGCACGCGCGGAGGAAATGTTTGACTTTGGAGCACTGCATCTGTCGACGGATACGATTAACACGGTCAGACCGTTGGAAGTGGATATCCCGAAGGGGCGTCTGACTGTGGTAACCGGAGTGTCTGGTTCCGGAAAGACAACGATGGTTTTAGAAAGCCTGATTCCGGGCTTGGAAGCATCTTTGCAGGGAGCCGCGCTACCAGCACATGTAAAGCAGATTTCGGCAGAGGGAATCGCGCATGTGAAGTTGATTGACGCATCGCCAATCGGAATCAATGTGCGGTCGACAGTCGCAACGTATGCGAATGTACACGATGAACTGCGGAAGATATATGCAAAGACACCAGATGCGAAGGAAGCGGGCTATAAGGCAGGCGATTTCTCCTATAATACCGGAAAGCTGCGATGTCCGGTGTGTGATGGAACAGGGCAAATCAGTCTTGATGTGCAATTCCTGCCGGATGTAGATGTACCATGTCCGGAATGCAACGGATCGCGGTATGGGAAGGAAGCATGGCAGATCGGCTATGAGACGAAACAGGGAGCGAAGTATTCCCTGCCACAGTTGATGGATATGGATGTGAATACTGCGTTGGAAGCAGCGGCGGAGTGGAAGGTTGTGCGCCAGCGCCTGCAGGTACTGAAAGAATTGGGCCTTGGCTACCTGACCCTTGGCGAGGAGACACCCAGCCTTTCCGGCGGCGAAGCCCAGCGGCTGAAGCTTGCCAGCGAGATGGGAAAAGGACAGGCAGATTCGGTCTTTGTATTCGATGAGCCAACGATTGGGCTGCATCCGCTGGATGTGCAGACATTGCTTGGCGTATTTCAGGCGCTTGTCGATCAGGGTGCAACCGTGCTTGTGATCGAGCATGATTTAGATGTGATCCGGAACGCCGACTATGTGATAGACATGGGACCGGGCGGTGGTGCCGCCGGTGGCCGTGTCGTTGCGGTTGGAACACCGAAGCAGATCGCAGCAAATAAAGACAGTATTACGGGAAAATATATTTAAAGTCATAAATTCTCCTTGACTCTGCACTTGGTGCATGCTGTATAAATCGCATATAGACCAACACTGCGGGAGGGAAGAACAAATGAAATTCATGTTATTGTTGGGATTGATCGGACATATTTTCTGTGGAGCATCGGACTGTCTGCTCATCTATGCACCGAATGGCAAGGTGAACCTGACGGACTTGAAGGATTATGAGAAGTCGAGTGTTTCGTTTCGGGGGATGCCAAGATGGGCATGTATCTTCAATCTGCTTCCGTTAGCTGTCGTCACATTGCCGACGAAGCTTCCTGCGAAGGCAAATGTAATCGGTGCAGGGATGTTCCTCGGACTCTTGTTTTTGATGTAAGATCTTGTTAAAATGGTGTTCAGAATGTGCTAGAAAAACAGGATGGAACATACGATGTTACTAGATAAAGATATACGGGAACCGTTATTTGAGTTCCTCGAAGAGCGGTACGGCAAGGTGCGCATCTTGGAGGAGAAAACCGTCGGGCGTTCGCGGGCGGATGTTGTGATGGTGATTCCTGAAAAAATCGTTGGAATCGAGATAAAAAGTGACGCGGATACATACACGCGGTTGGAGCGGCAGGTCGCAGACTATGATCTGTATTTCGATGCGAATATCGTGGTTGTCGGGAGCTCACATGCGAGTCACGTCGCGGAGCATGTGCCAGCACACTGGGGGATCGTGTCGGTAGAACAGCAAGAAGATCATGTGGATTTCTATATTGTGCGGGAGATGCAGGACAATCCGTATGCGCAGCTTCTTCGGACGATCCGTGTGCTGTGGCGCCCGGAGCTTGCCCATATTCAGGAGAAATACGGACTGCCGATGTACAAGCAGAAAAGCAAGGATTTTGTCCGTACAATCATTGTAGACCGGTTACCGGTCGAGGTGGTTCATAAGGAAATCAGTGATGCGCTATTTGAGCGGGATTACACCGCGATGCTTGCGGAGATTCAGGAATTCCGTAAGGCACAGGCGGCAAAACGCGGCAAGACTGTGCGCAAAAAAAGAAAAAAGTATCGAAGAAAAAAGCGGGATGCCTAGTAAGGCAGTTCCCGCTTTCCTTGCATAAAGTCGATTACAAGCTGCTTGTCCGTCTCGTTTTCAATGACGGCAGGCTGGTAGTTGTTGGATTCCCCGGTGTAGACATAACATGGAATCAAGGTGATGTCTGTATTCGCTACGGTGAAACCACCAGTCGCTGCATCCTGTGTGATCGTCAAAGTCTGGTTATAGATCAACGTTCTGTTCTCCGGGTAATTATTTCCACCGAAGATAAAATTCCCCAGTGAATATACGATGTTCACACCGTTGTAAGTCTCCATCGGCTGTAAGACATGTGGGTGGGAACCGATGACGAGGTCGGCACCGTGGTCGACTAAGTTATGGCAGGACGCCTGTTTCCAGTCCTCGTAGGCGTGTACCTTCTCTTCACCGCCGTGGAAATATACAACCTGATAATCACTGTTTGCATTTGCCTCTTCCAGATCCACTAACATTGCCTGTTCAGCTCCGGCGGAGTACATGCTTCCGAATACAAATGCAATCTTGAAACCATTGATTTCCTTGTAGACGATCTTTCCGTCCTTGCCCCAGTCAACACCTGCCACATCTAAGGCAGCACGCGTATCCATGTTGCCATCGGTGCCGAAATCATAAGTGTGGTTGTTGTCAATCGAGACAATATCGACGCCATTTTCCGGCAGGAGCTTGGCAGTTGCAGCGTGGGAGCGGAACCAGAATGCACGGAAGGTATATTCCGGCTTCTCCATGCTGACAGTCGTTCCGGATTGTTGTGCAAGTGCAACTGCAGAGTTATATTCCGCAACCGCATTATTGTATTGTTCGAGTGCGGCGGCTTCGCCCTTATCCGTTTTCGCCAGGTTGTCATTGTCGGAGAAAACATTTTCACAATTCGCAATTGTGATATCATCATTTAAGAAATAATCCCGTACATTTTCGAAGAAATACGTGCTCGGCTGGCTGTTCGCCATGGCGTCGATGCTGCTGGTAGCGGTGT
>OOCQ01002042.1_pt1 | contig 10355 bp, 10 predicted proteins | sample 1671121 | NCBI WGS metagenome assembly OOCQ01 (sample SAMN06348124, study PRJEB24527) | human gut metagenome | biome: human gut; feature: ankylosing spondylitis patient; material: feces | host: Homo sapiens | place: China | collected 2015-10 | reverse complement strand
ACTCAACAAAAAGAAAAAAATCACAACAAGGAGGAAACAAAATGAAAAAGCAAAAGAGCGCGAGCTTCTGGGTCGCGATCGCTCTGATCCTATGCCTTATAAGCTCTGTGGGCGCATCCATGGTGCAGACAGGCGGCGGTGCGATCAAGTACCACGACATCACTATGGTCACCGACAGTGGTCACGAGTTGGACGCCCTTCTGCTGGTGCCGAAAAATGCCACCAGAGAGAACCCTGCTCCGGCGATCGTTACCAGCCATGGCTGGTACAACAACCGTGAGATGCAGGACCTCAACTATGTTGAGTACGCCCGCAGAGGTTATGTGGTCATCTCCATCAGTATGTACGGTCACGGCGACTCTGAAATCATCCCGGACGGCACCTGGTTTGATGCCGAGAACAACGCCAACGGTCTTTACGATGCCGTAAAGTACATTGCTCGCCTGCCCTATGTTGATACAAGCCGCATTGGCGTTACCGGTCACTCCAACGGCGCACTTGCCAGCCGTGTGGCTGTGATGCAGGACGAGGAAGGGCTGATCGCCGCCGCACTGCTAGTGTCCAACGATGCCGTTTACAAGAAGGACGGTCAGTGGGTCGACATTTTTGGCAGCCGTGACGCTGGTATCGTTGCTTGCCAGTACGACGAGTTCTTCCACCGGGTAAAGCAGGCAGACGGCACCAAGAGTGCTCCCCGGGATTACATCGACCAGAATACTGCACAGTCCTTCCTGCATTTTGGCGTAGACCCCACCGGTCTGGACAAGCGCAATGCCGGTACCTACTACACCGAGCAGATCGACGGCAAGGAATCCATCCGTGTCATCTTCAACCCGGCTATCACCCACCCTTGGGCACACTTTTCCAAGAATGTTGTTGCTGACAGCGTCACCTTCTTTGACAAGGCACTGGATGCTCCCATTAAGCTGGATGCCAACGACCAGACATGGCAGTGGAAGGCATTCTTCAATACGGTAGGCATCGCTGGCTTCTTTATGTTCATCATCTACGCCGCCATCGCCCTTCTGGACGCTCGCTACTTTGCAGAGCTCAAGCCTGCTGCAGACGCACAGCCGCTCCCCGCTCCCAAGGGCAAGGGCAAGGGCTGGTACTGGGGCGGTCTTGCATTTGGTGCCATCATGGGCATGATCCTCTACCCCACCATCTATGCATGGTGCAGTAAGAACCGTCCGGCATTCTGGAATCAGGAAGCCACCTGGTACATCGGTATGTGGACCTTCCTCTGTGGCGTATTCACCATCCTGTTTATGGTGGTTTCCTACCACTGCTACAGCAAGAAGAACGGCATGGATCTGGCAGAACGTGGCGTGAAGATCAGCGGCCGCAAGCTCTGGAAGACCATCGTTCTGTCCCTTATCGTGGTCGCCGCCGCCTATGCGCTGGTGTTCATTTCCGACTACCTGTTCCTCGCCGACTTCCGCCTGTGGTGCTTCATCACCATCCGTGCATTTGCACCCATGCACTTTGCCACCATTGCAAAGTATCTGGTGTTCTGGCTGGTGTACTACATTGCCCTGTCTGTTGCCACCAACGGCTTCAACTTTGTACAGCTGGGTAAGTCCAACTGGCTCAGCACTCTGGTACAGATGTTCTTCGTCTTTATCGGACCCGAGATCATGATCGGCGTTCAGTACATCACCTTCTACAACAAGGGTTTCCTGTGGTCCGAGCTTTCTCACATTGGCGGCTCCATTACCGGCATCTGGCTCTACCCCATCGTTTTTATTCTGCCGCTTGCCGTCTTTGTGTGCAGCAAGATCTACAAGAAGTCCCGGAACCCCTACATCGGCGGCATCATCATGGGCGTTCTCGCCTGCATGGTCTCCGTCACCAACACCCTCACCCTCGGCTAAGCACCCCCACTCTGTTCCTCTGGATCAGGCCTGTAACGGTGTGACTGCGTTGTAGAAAAGCCGGGCTGCTCCACAGTTTCTGTGCAGCAGCCCGGCTTTGTGTTATCTGGATATTTTCAAGATCAGCGGTTGAGATGGCAGAACATTTTATACAGACAAGTATGCGCTGTGGGGCTTTTATTCAGCGATGGGCATAGTCTGGTAGAACCAGTCCGCAATCGCCTTACGAATGTTGGAGAAGAACTTCTTCACCGGGCAGGCGGCATCCCGGGCTTCCTGTTCCAGATCCGTGCCTGCGGGGAAGTTGCGGATGACGGTATACGCCACCGACTGCGGCGGCAGCGACATCATCACAGCCGGGTCGTGCACCACGCAGATCTGCTCGCCTACCGCAAGGGTAGCGGGGTCGGAGGTGGTCTTTTCGTCATGGTCCTGCCAGACGGTGCTGTCGGTGACGATCATCTGATAGGTCTCCTGCTCTTCCGCAGTCACCAGAATGGACTCCACCTTGCCCTCCACGGTGCGGCTGACGCCCTCTACTACACCATAATAGTAGAGCTTCTTGGAAAACAGCGCCGAAGCAGAGGGCAGCGCGCTGACGCTGAGCAGCAGCACCGCAAGCAGACAAAAGAGCGAGCGATAGGTCTTTTTCATAGAAAACCTCCATTTTTGATGTTGCAGCGGAGCGCCCGGCGCTCCCGGATGCCTTATTTTACCACAGCTACCGTCGGATTTCTATATCCGGGCTTAACTGGCCACGGAAAATCAGCTTTTATGCAAAAAGGACTGCCGTGCATAGCAGCGCACAGCAGTCCTTTTTATGCTTTTATCCGTTTACTTGCTGATGGAAAGGGTGCCGAATGCAGTCTCTTCAAAGTGGCTGCTGTACAGCTCCTGCATCAGCTTGATGAGCGAGAGGGTGTCCTCTGCGCCGGCGGTCTCGTAGCAGGAGTGCATCGCCAGCTGCGGCAGGCCGATGTCCACGCAGTTCATGGACACCTGTGCCATCGCCAGATTGCCCAGCGTGCTGCCGCCTACCTTATCGGAGCGGTTTGCAAAGTATTGCAGCGGCACACCGGCGCGGGCAGCCAGCTCCCGGGCGGCGGCAACGCTCATGCCGTCGCTGGTGTACTTCTGACCTGCGTGGGTCTTGATGACCACGCCCTTGTTCATGTAGGTGCAGTTGTTCACATCGGTGTGCTCCGGGTGGTTGGGGTGCACGGCGTGGGCGTTGTCGGCGCTGACCATAAAGCTGGAAGCCACCGCGCGGTGGAAGTCCTCGTCGTTGCCGCCAAGGCTCTGGGCAATGCGGTGCAGTACATCGTACAGGAAGGTGGAAGCTGCGCCCTGCTTGGTGCCGGAGCCCACTTCTTCGTTGTCGAAGAAGGCGGCAACGTTGATGGACTGGGCGCTGTGTGCTTTCAGAAAACCCTTCAGGATGCCGAACACACACTGCTGGTCGTCCAGACGGCCGGAGGAGATGAACTCCTCATTGCAGCCCCAGACGGCGGCCTTTTCACGGATGCAGAGGAACAGGTCGCTGCCAAGGATCTGGTCTTCTGCGACCTGCAGCTCAGCGGCGACCAGCTTTTTCAGCACGCCTTCCTCGGCGGCACCGCCCAACAGGGGCAGCATATCCACCTGCTTGTTGTAGGAAGCCTTGTCGTTGACCTCGCGGTCCATGTGGATAGCTACGCTGGGGATCATCAGCAGGTCGCGGTCCAGCGTGAGCAGGCGGGAAGTGATGGCATTGTTCTCCTTTATCAGCACGCGGCCTGCCACCGACAGCGGCCTGTCCATCCATGTGGAGCAGATCATGCCGCCGTAGCCCTCGGTGTTCAGCTTGGTGTACTTCCGGCCCATGTGGATCTCGGCGTTTTCCTTGATGCGGAAGCAGGGGGAATCCGTGTGGGCAGCGGCCACGTTGAAGCTGTAGTTTTCCAGCTGTTCTCCCATGCGGAATGCAAGGATGCTGGAGCCGTTGCGGCAGACAAAATAGCTCCTGCCGGGTTCCAGCTGCCACCGGCGGCTCTCCAGCAGCTCGGAAAAGCCCTCCTTCAGCAGGATGTTCCGGACGGATGCAGTGGTGTGGTATGCGGTAGGATTGCCGTCAATGAAGGACAGCAGCTCCTGTACTTCTTTTTCGATCATTGGGAGACCCTCCATGGATTTATCGGTTTGGATGCTCCTATTCTACTTCTGCGGTTTGCGCTTTGCAATAGCCGGCCCTGCGGGCGGGGAAGAATTTGTTTTACATTGCGCGGGTTCTATAGTATACTATTCCTGTTGGTAAATATCGAATCGACAGGAAAGGCAGGAAACCGTCATGGAACGCAGTGATCCGCGCTATCAGGCGTATGTGGAAATATTAAAGGAAGAACTGATCCCGGCAATGGGCTGCACAGAGCCCATTGCGCTGGCTTATGCCGCAGCCAAAGCCCGCGAAGTGCTGGGCATGCTGCCCGAAAGCGTGCAGCTGCAGGTGAGCGGCAGCATTATTAAGAATGTGAAGAGCGTCATCGTGCCCAACACCGGCCACCTGAAAGGCATGGAAGCCGCTGTGGCAGCGGGCATCATTGCCGGTTCGGCAGACAGAGAGCTGGAAGTCATCTCCGAGGTCAGCGAGGACAAGAAGGCTGCCATCCGGGACTATCTGCAGACGGTGCCCATTTCCATCCAGCACATCGAGCAGGGGCATGTGTTCGATATCATCGTTACCGAGCGCAGTGGGGATTCCTACGCAAAGGTGCGCATTGCGGATTTTCACACCAACATCTGCCTGATCGAAAAAAATGGCCGGGTGCTCTACGAAAAGCCGCTGCTGAACGAGGAGGCCCGGCGGGACAGCCGGGTCGACCGCAGCCTGCTGAACATGAAGGACATCTGGGACTTTGCCGAGACGGCCGACCTGCAGGATGTGGCGGACCTGCTGGAACGCCAGATCCGCTATAACAACGCCATTGCAGAGGAGGGCCTTCTGGGCGACTATGGCGCGAACATCGGCCGGGTGCTGCTTTCTACCTACGGCAACGATGTGTCTATCCGGGCCAAGGCCAAGGCGGCCGCCGGTTCGGATGCCCGCATGAACGGCTGTGAGCTGCCGGTCATCATCAACTCCGGCAGCGGCAATCAGGGCATCACCTGCTCGGTGCCGCTCATTGAATATGCCAAGGAGCTGCACAGCGGCAAGGAAAAGCTTTACCGTGCCCTCATCATTTCCAATCTGGTGGCCATCCACGAAAAGACCGGCATCGGCACCCTGTCCGCCTACTGCGGCGCAGTCAGCGCCGGTGCGGGCGCTGGCGCGGGCATCGTATATCTGTGCGGCGACGGCTATCAGGCCGCCATCCACACGGTGGTCAATGCGCTGGCCATCGTGTCCGGCATCGTGTGCGACGGCGCAAAGGCCTCCTGCGCGGCAAAGATCGCTTCCTCGGTGGACGCGGCCTTGCTTGGCTACAACATGTACAAGTGCCATCAGGAGTTCAAGGGCGGCGACGGCATCGTGATGAAGGACATCGAGACCACCATCAAGGGCATCGGCCGTCTGGGCAAGGACGGCATGAAGGAGACCAATGAGGAGATCATCCGGCTGATGATCGAGTAATGAAGAACTGAAAACCAGCCTTTCGCAGATGGTAAATGTCTGCGGAAGGCTGGTCTCTTTTATAGCGCTTTTGGTGGTGTTGGGTCGTCTGTCCGGTTCAGAAGATAATCGGTCGATGTTTTGTAAAGGTCAGCCAGCTGAACGAGGGTAACGGTGGGAATGTCGCGCAGGCCTTGTTCGTAGCGGTTGTATTGCGGCTGCGGCATATGCAGGATGGCAGCCAGCTGGCGCTGAGTCAGGTCGTGATCCTCGCGCATATCACGGATGCGGCGATAATAGGCCATAAAAATATCCTCCTGATATCTGAATGGATATCTTGACAGTACCGCAGGAAGATGCTATTCTGAATGTATGATATCCAAATGAATATCAAAAACACTTGCGAGTGAACCCGTATAAGTCATAAGCAGAGACAGGAGGACATTCAAATGAAGAAAGTTGTACGGCGTGAATTTTTGCGGATCGCGGCTGCCGCTGCATTGGTGTGTGCAGCAGCTTCGCTGACGGGATGCGGTCAAAATGTGGAAAAACTGGTGGTTGGTGACTGGTATCTGGAAGGCTCTGACCGGCTGAGATTTACGATTTATGATGACGGGACGGTCAATATCCCGGGTACTTATGGGACGGGAAAATGGTCAATCGTAAATGACAATCAACTGAAGATCTCTGATTTCTACGGGGAGTCTACGGTGCTCAAGATCGAGGACATCGACAAGGATTCCATGACCTGCCGGCAAATTTATGATGGTCGGGAAGATGAAGAGACGATCACCTATTGGCATAAAGCGGAAGATGCAGTGAAGCACTGAGAGTCAAAAAGGAGAACTGGATATGAAGTTTCCGAGAATGATTGCGGTACTGGGGCTGACATGCGCACTGCTTTTAAGCGGCTGCGGAAGCGAAGAAACCAGCAGCCTTTCAGAATTGATGGCATCCAAGAAAAACGGAACACAACAGTCGCCGCTTACAAAAATGCCTGAACATATGAAAGATATGTACGGGATGGGAGAAACGAGCGATAGTGCCCTCGAAAACGAAACTTACTCGACATTAAAGGAGGAAATAGGAGACTATAACGGCTGTAGTCTCCGTTACCCGAATTTTGAAGAACTGTCGGTTGGGATGCTTTACAAAGGAGAAGTGCATAAGTACTGCCTGTTCGATAAGGAAGGACGGGTGCATTGCATTTTTGATGATGACGTAAACATCGTGTCTGGATTCTATAATGGTATGTGCTTGACAAGTACTGGTGTGATGGCAAAAGAAGATGATACATTCTTTCGGCCGACCTATCTGTCGGATGACGAGACTATCGTTCGATATGCAAAAGACGATGATGGTGTACTTCTCTGGACAGTAAAAAGGGAAGACTCAATTAAAGGAACGACAGCCATTCTGACGGCTTGGGATGCGAATGGAGAAATTCGTTTTCAATGCGACACTACACGGGATGAATTCTCGGAGATGAATCCTGATACTGTATACAATGATCTGTCACAGAATCAGTACGAGTCGATTGGTATTTCACAGGCATTTGCATACTGTGGGGGGAGTGTATATCGGATCAGGAGCGATCTTTACTATGTGTTTATGAACATCGACACGGGAAAATTCTTTTCGGTGCGGGAACCCAATGCATATCTGGTGCAGGTGGAAGGAAACCAGATGATTCGAACACAACCGGGACTGAGAGCGCTTGATGGTGACTTTAATGAACTCCCAGAATGGAAAGCAATAAAATCAAGACGAAGCGGAACACCGGTATTAAGCGAAGGGCTGCTCTATCTGGATGTTAGAAGGGATGCAGATGATTTTGAAGATTATCCATCGGGATTTTATGATGTTCATTTAAACCGTATAATAGATCTCAGTGAATACGATGTTCGGCCGATCAATGAAAATTCTGAGCCGCGGTTTATGAACGGTTATGCCGTCCTCCAGTTGCGAAATCCCGATGGTGTACTTTTTTGGGGTGTTATGGACAAAAATGGAAATTGGACATCTCAACCTCAGAAAGGGACGATCAAATATGTTTTTCCGACAGCAGATGGTGTTTTGATCAGTACTTGTGAAGAAAACACAGACATGTATCAGACCTATAATCAGAATGGCGCAAAGCTGCAAAATTGGGATGGTCTGCAATTTAATGGTTACTATGGGTATGCAGACAAGAAAACAACGTATGGCAGTTACGAGGTTTATGATGGCTTCCTTTATACAGATTTGAGCGGACACATTGCAAAAATCAGCAGCGGTGGAACATTTGAAATGCTATCCTGATGAAATAAACATGTTCTAAAAGAAAATCAGTGAATGGAAAAGCAGACTTTCTCGGAAAAGAAAGCCTGCTTTTCCGCTTCAGAGCAAAAAATCATACAAATCCTTCTTTATTTTGTCATAACTCTTCCGTATAATAAGAAGTGGAATACTTTGCTGCTCTGCCCGCCCGGCGGGCATCCGATAAAATGGGAGGAGATCATTATGGCCAACGAAAAGATCCTCGTTGTGGACGACGATACCAATATCTGCGAGCTGTTGCGGCTGTACCTGACCAAGGAGGGCTATCAGGTCACGGTGGCAAACGATGGCGAAGAAGGTCTGGAAAAGTTCAATCAGGTCAAGCCTGATATGGTGCTGCTGGACGTGATGATGCCCAAGATGGACGGTCTGGAAGTGTGCCGCCGCATCCGCAAGGCGGGCAACACCCCGGTGATGATGCTTACGGCCAAGGGCGAGACCTTTGATAAGGTGCTGGGCTTGGAGCTGGGTGCAGACGATTACATGGTAAAGCCCTTTGATGCCAAGGAAGTGGTGGCCCGCATCAAGGCGGTGCTGCGCCGCTGCCAGACCACCACGGCTGCTGCCGAGAGCACCGAGGGCGTGATCGAATTCGACAACCTGCGTCTGGACATGAACAGCTATGAGCTGCGGGTCAAGGGCAAGGTGGTGGAGGCTCCCCCCAAGGAGCTGGAACTGCTGAACTGTCTGGCCTCCCACCCGAACCGCGTCTACACCCGCGACCAGCTGCTGGACGAGGTGTGGGGCTTTGAGTACTACGGCGACAGCCGCACCATTGATGTCCACGTCAAGCGCCTGCGCGAAAAGCTGGCCGGTGCTTCCGATAAATGGGAGCTGAAAACTGTCTGGGGCGTGGGCTATAAGTTCGAGGTGCGTCAGTAATGCGTAAAAGTATCTCCACGGCCTTTTTCTCCATGGTGTCCACCCTGATGGTGCTGGGCATCGTGCTGATGGGCTGCTCGGAGTGGGTGCTGTTCAAAAATTATTTTGCGAAGGATCGCTACGAAACGCTGGATCAGGTGGTAAGTGTTGCCAAGCGCACCGCAGAGTATCTGGTAAACAGCGAGACCATGCCGCAGGGTGCAGAGCTGGACGCTTTGAACACCAAACTGGAGATCATCGGTGAGAGCGCCGAGGCGTATCTGTTTTTCACCGACCGGCAGGGCAATGTGCTCATTGCCTCCGACCCGGCAAAGCTTACCACCGACACTGTGCCGCTGGATATCTGCCAGCGCGCCAATGCAGTGGCTGACCCGGACGCCCAGCACTACCACGCTTTCGGCGATTTGGGCGGTGCACTGACCGAAAAAAGCTATATCGCGGCGGTGCAGACCATCGATGACCAGAGCCTGTTCAGCGGCTGGCTGATGGCTTTCTGGCAGAAAAGCCGCGGGCTGCTCTGTGGGGTAGTACAGGGGGCTCTATTCGTTTTTCTGCTGCTTTGCTTCGGTCTGCTTTCCGGCAGTCCTTTGCAGGAAATGCAGCTGGTCCGGTTCGGGGTCACGCTGCTGTTCGGCTGCATCGGCGGCGTCCTCGGGATGCTGCGCTCGGAGCGGAAACGCAGAGTCTGAGCTTTTCCTGAAAATCGGGTGCATCGCTTCGGTGCACCTGCTTTTATCTTTCAAAGGAGGGACAGCCCTTATGTGGGTTTATCAGGAACCTGAAATACAACCAATCGAAAAAGGCCCCATAACACCACCTCCATCACTGCCACCCGTTCCGGAACAAGAACCGCTGCCTGCTATCGTCCAAAGCACACCGGAAACAACGGTTCCACACATTCCAGAAACAGAAGTGCTTTCCAGAACGGCTCCCGCGTCCCACAGAGAGCGTTCTGCACCTCATCAGGGATGCGTGCTTCTTGCGGGTTCTTATCTCTCAGGAGCCTTTACAGCGGGAATTCTGCAGGCGCTTCTGGATACAGCAGAGATGGACATGCTTTCCTATTACCTGCGCTGTTGGCGCGGCCTGTTTGCTGTCCAGAGCGCTTCACAGATTGCACAGCTGTTCGGCACCGAACTGCTTACGATTTTGGGAGTCCTCAGCGTTCTGTTGCTGTTGGGGTTATCCGCCATCGGGCCTGTGCCCATCTATCTTTTTACCATGCTGTATGGCGCTGGAGCAGGGCTATTGACATTCCAGCTGTTTTCCGGCATACCACTTCCGCAGGCGTTGTTCTTTCTTTTTATTTCCGGCATCCCGGCGGCACTGGCTGCAGGTGCACTTTGCTGGTTTGGCTCCTGCGCGCTGGAAGTCAGCGGAAGACTCCATGCTTTTTCTCTTGGGCGGGGGAGGAGCCCCTCTGCCCATGCCCAGCTGCTATTGGGACAATTTGCACTGACCGCCGCAGCGATGCTTCCGCTCTGCGGAGCCGCTACCTGTCTTGCTTATTTGGGCAGTCAGCTGGCCGCATTTCCGTAACGGTTCCTTGCGGGCACCGGCGCAATGTGGTATGATAAATGCAAAGTATCTCGAATGAAATTACAGGAGTCTTCTTATGAAAGAACCGAAGTTGAAAACGGTATATGTCTGTTCCAACTGCGGGGAGACAAGCCCCCGCTGGATGGGCCGCTGCC
>OOCQ01002040.1_pt1 | contig 10362 bp, 12 predicted proteins | sample 1671121 | NCBI WGS metagenome assembly OOCQ01 (sample SAMN06348124, study PRJEB24527) | human gut metagenome | biome: human gut; feature: ankylosing spondylitis patient; material: feces | host: Homo sapiens | place: China | collected 2015-10 | reverse complement strand
TAATATGGTCGTTTGATGATATGGGACTAGGAGAACAGGTTATTTTATCCGATAATAAAATAGAGGAAATAAGTATGTTATGAGAATTTTAAAGAATAAATATGATAAATGGATAAGTATATATAGAGGTTAAAATATATGCAGAGAAGGTAGAAAATATGAGGTGAATTCATGGGAATATCGATTTCAAATGCAACGAGTTATGCCATTACAAAATATAGTGAATCGCTGAGAAGTGGAGAACCTGATTGGTCTATGATTCCAAGTGCAGGGAAAAGCAATAAGTCACAGGCAGAGTTTGTCTCTGAGATTAAGGAACTGGCTCAGAGAGCTGCCAACACTACGAGTAAAACGGAATTAGAATCTATTCACAGGCAGAGAACAAGGTTATGTGCAGAATACATATCCGATGTATCCCCTGACAGAAAGGCATTATATCAGCAGGCTAAAAATGCGGTAAAAAGTCAAAATGGTAATCCGAAATGCAAAGGAATCGGAGAATTATCATTGCTCGATTTTCTGGAGAGGGCAGAGGGGAAAAATAACAACCTTGCGCAAAAGAAGTTTGCTCTGGCGGGAGGAGGCACACTGGAATGTCCGATTCTGACAGGCGAAGGATATGGTGCCGACGTTTCTTATCAAGGAACAAAAGTGTTGACCTATCTGGGAGATAGTTATGGATGGGGATGCGAAAGAACTCCGGCTGAGCGGGAAAAGGAAAGAGAATTTTACGGAATTTACTTCAATGAATACCATACGCAAAAGAATGCCCGAAGCTCAGAATTGAAAGAACTGCCGAACTATTTGGAAGAGAAAACGTCTTTTGATAGGAAAGCGTAAGGATATAGGTAAGATAACAGGTTTAATATGGGAGGATGTTTTATGTCAAAAATAACGGATTATGCTTTTTTGTTTCAAAAATCATTTGGGACATCAGGAGTAAATGCAATAGGCAGTTTTCAGTTGTCCCAGTTGAACAGCAGTTCTGTTCAGTCCAAGTTAAAAGCTGGCGGGATTAACACAAACAGCAAACAATATAAAGCCGCAGTAAAACAAATGATGTCTGCTGGAAATGGTGCAATGTATGTATGGCAATATTCAGGGAATAAAAAATCTGATGAGTCATTATGACAAGGATGGAGATTATATCAACCCTGTAAATGGACTGGCAGGACTTTTAGTGACAGATGAAAATGAAAGTTCGAGAAAAAGGATCATATCAATTCCGGATAGTAGCAAAGAAGAAATGTATGAATTGGCAAAGAAAGAATTCTTAAATGAAAACGGTACTTTAAATGGTGATACTACCAAAAGGGAGAGTGTATATAACAATTTATACAGAAAAATGGATAAGGATGACCGCTTATCAGCAGGCTGGACAATGGAACAATATGAACATCAATACAGACAGGCATTTGCAGAAGCAGCAAAAGCCGCTGATCCTACATGGAAAGCTGGGAAACCAATACCGGCTGGTGCATTGGATGGCATTACCAGAGAGTCTGTTGAGAGTGGCAAGAAATCAGTAGATATAAAAATATAGTATGTTTTTTATGTGGAATATATTTCATTTTTGAAGGAGGTTGCTAATATGAGAATATCAGAAAAAGCTAAAAAGACGGTTTCAAGAAAAACGTTTATGGCAGTTGTTGTAAGTATGATGGTTTGTTTGCTTTTTGTAACACCAGTATTTGCAGCTTCAAGTTTTTATAGTAAGACAACTACTAAGCTGAATGCTATTAATGGAGGAAAATCAACAACCAGCAGGTTGGTGGAGTGACTTGGTTGACAATAATCCACCATCAGGATCAATTGATGGAAACTATGCAACATCTGTTACAGTACATTGGGTAAGTGGTATTTCTTATGTAAATGCTAGTTGCACTACAATGACACAGATGACATTGGATTATTTAGTTCCTTTCGGAATAATAGTGGGCTAAATATTTAGAAAGATAAATAAATTACGGATGGTATTTTTATACCATCCGTGGATTCCAAGAGGTGACGATAAGATGGGACACTATGTACATTATATAGGTGGCGGAATAGTAGATAGTAAAATATATGAGACAGGAAATGCAGCAAAAAGTTTTAAATCGCCGATGAAAGAATTAAATGAGCAAACGGTGTTAATAGAAAATGCCAAAACAAATAAGAATGATAGTTATCATCAGCATACGAAATACGATGATCAGGTAGATCGCTATTACAGTACATATGATATAGGAACATTGTTGCATAATAATGAAAGTTATTTAGAGGGAACAATCGATTCAAAATATGATGTAGATTACTATTCTTTTTCTTATCCGCAAAAAAGTTTTTACTCTAAAATGGGTATATCTTCAGAGATAACGATTTCATTGGAAAGCAAGAATAGTCAGGCATATAATTTAGTATTGTACGATTTATATGGCAATCAGATTGGAATAGCGACAGATGATGGACATGGTAATAAACAGCTTACGGTACCTAATTGGGACTGCGTTACATCAGATTATGTGATCAGAGTAGAAAATTCCAATATGACATCGGATTCCGGGGAAGGTTCCTATAGAATAAAAATTACGGAAACGAAAAACAGGGATACTTCAAGTAGTAATGTGCAGCACTCACAAGAAATAGCAAATGCAGATAATTCAGAAGAAAAAAATGCAATAAAGCAGAAATATGAAAAAACATATCAAAGCGAAATTGACAAATTACATCAGATGCAATTTGAAGCGTTGCCGGAAGATGAAAAATATTCGGGAACGGATAGTGTAGAAGAATTATTAAATAAGATGAAAAAGGGGGAGCAGTTAAGTGTGTCGGAAATGGCATATGTGAAAATATTTGCCAATTTATCTGATTATGAGAGAGCAGAGAAGTCGAATTATATAAAAAACGATTTTTATGCAGAAATAGAAAGAATAGCAAATGAAAAAGGAATTGAACTGCCAGATACATCATGGAAAATTGAAATAGATGTATCTGGAACTATTACGATTAACGGGGACATTACAGAAGAAAACAAAGAACAGATAAAAAATATGATATCGGAAAATTTTGCTGATGATATGTGGGAAAAATATATTCAGACAGCAGATATTTCTAACACACAATATAGATTAGTAAATGCTTACTATGAAGTGGAACAGTTCATTCAGAAAGCAACAAATGGACAGTATTCATTTGACGATATAAACGTAGATGACAATGGGAAGATTACCGGACTTCCAGAGAAAATGTGTAAAATAATGAACTCCCAGGAAGCCAATGCGAAATATGAGGAAATACGAGATAATATCTATATGCTGACGGATTATAAAAATCAATATGGATTGGAGGATATTCTTGCATTTAAGGCAGGGTATAATATTTCGGACTCTGAGGTAAGTACTGTGGGTACATCTGGCAATAATAGTGTTATGGATAATGCAGGATACTATAAAAATATGAAAACTATAATATAATGATAGAACCTAATAGAAATGGCGGGTTTAAAAGACATGAATCAGTTGATTACATATCAGTATGAAGCTGATAGTATGGACAGACAATGGTATTCTATACTGTAGCAATATAATTTGGGGGGAAAATATAGGAAATGTGCCGTCAAGATGATGGCACATTTTCTATATATATGATATTTATTTAGAGCCTATTTAGATAATATGCAGAGTACTTTATATTTATTTAATGGAAAAATAAAAATTACCGATATAGTAGGAAGATAGAAAGAAGGTGAGTAATATGCTGGAAATTGCTGTTTGTGATGACGATATGGCAGATCTTGAGCGTGCAGTGACTATGCTGCATAAGATTTTTACAAGTCAAAAGATTGCTTATCATATTGAGCAATTTGCGTCTGCAAATCAAATGCTTGAAAATATCAGCAACATTGATATCGGAATTTTAGATATTTCGATGGAAGAACTGAATGGTATTAAACTGGGGAGAACATTGAAAGAAAAATTTCCGGATGTGAAATTAGTGTATATTACGAGTTATGAAGAATATTGTATGCAGGTCATTAACGAAGTTCATGCATTTTCATTTCTATGTAAACCACTGGAATATGATAAATTGGAAATGCAGATGTTGGAACTACTGGATCAACTGCCGGATACCGGAGCAGAAAAGGATTTTTATAAAGTGACGGACAGCAATGGGAAAGAGTATCTGTCAATCAAATTGAAACTCAGGGACATTTTATATTTTGAATACATAAAAAGATCAAGAAAAGTACTGATAGCGTTGTCTGATATCACATATGAGTATGACTGCATTTTTGAAAAACTGGTTGAAGAACTGCAGCCCTATGATTTTGTTGTGAATTGCAGAGGAAATCTGGTTAATTTAAGGCATATTGAAAAAATAAAAGGCTTTACCATTTATATGGATAATGGAAAAGAACTCCAGATTGCGCAAAAGAGAAGCAGCGATTTTAGAGAAGAAGTAAATAAATTTTTGCAGAAAAATTCATAGGAGAAACGATGAATACGATTTTACTGATATTATGTAATGCTCTTTCCTGTTTTATCATAAGTAACATACTGTTCCAGTTTATGAATGGAAAGTATAAAAGGAGCAGTCAAAATAGATATGCATATATTGTGATCGAGGCTGTCACAGTGATTTTTACAACCTGTATCAATATGCTCAATCATTCCATATTAAATTTGGTGGTCTGGGGCGTGTTGACGGGGATTATAGTATATGTTCTGTATTATGAGGATATGGATAAACCGTTAAGACGTATCATTGAATGTGAGGCATTGGTATTTTGCATGTCTGTCTGTGAATCATTAGGAGTGATTCTTTTACAATGTATTTTGCAGGCAGCAGATATAAAAAATGTGAATGAAACGATGCTTTACTGCCTTGAGGTAACATTTTCAAAAGTAATACTTATTTTTTTGTATTATACATTCATAAACAGGTTTGTGAAAAAGAGCGATATTCCTTATGCAAAGACAAGGTACATCATGTATGGAATTATACTCCTGTACAATCTGATTAACATGGGTGTAATTGTAGAGAATTTTAAAAATGGAGAAGAAAATTATTTGTGTGCAGTCAACATGGGATGTATTGTTCTGGCAGATTTATACCTTTTATATTTTGTAAAAATGGCAGATGAAAAGAACTATTACGAAAAGCAGTTGATCGCATTAGAGCAGCAGGCAAAGGTACAATACGAATACTATTTGACGCAGACAAAAAAATATGATCAAACCGTCCACATATTACATGATGTAAATAAGCATATTAAAGCAATCGAAGGATTATATGGTGCAGAGCAGGGGAATACGGCAGGAGAATATGCAGCGGAAATCAGAGAACTGTTAAAGCCGCTCATTCCGGTTCAATACACAGAAAATCCAATATTAAACATTCTTCTTACGGATAAAGAATCCGTTATGAGGGAAAAAGGTATTTCAGTAACCATAAAGGTGGATAATGTGAATCTGAATTTCCTTGCACCAATCGACATTACAACTATTTTTGGAAATTTATTAGATAATGCGATTGAGGCAGCAGAGAAGCTGGAAGGAGAGAAATATATTTCGATTAAGATTGGCTCATACCATAAAATGATAGCTGCCAGCATCGAAAATAACTGCGGAGAGGTAAAGTGGAAAAATGGTTTTCCGGTATCAGCGAAAGGAAAAGGCGGTGGAATAGGACTGCTGAATGTTCAGAGCAGTGTAAAAAAATATGATGGAAATTTAATATTGAAAAGTGATGGAAATAAATTTATTGCTGAGTTATTCCTCAATTCATAAAAAGAGCATTCGTGCTCTTTTTTGGTAAAAAGTCTTACTTCGTGCAAAAAAATCGTACTTGGTGCAGAAAAGGTAAAATATTAGAAGTGGGTTGTCGATATAAAAAGAAAAATAAAGCGGATGATAGATATAAAAAATTTAATGATGGGAGGTTTCGATTATGTCAAGAATTACGGACTACGGTTTTTTATTTCAAACGACATTTGGAACATCAAAAACAAATTTAGTCAACAATATTCAGTTGTCCCAAATGAATAGCAGTTCTGTACAGAAACAATTAAAAGCAGCAGGGATCGACACAAACAGTAAAAAGTATAAAGCAGTACTGAGTGAGATGATGAAAAATGGAAACGGTGCAATGTTTACAAATGTTCAGGCAATTAAGAACCTGATGAGCCAGTATGACAAAAATGGAGACTGGATTGATCCGAATACCGGATTAACAGGACTTGCTGTAACGGATGAGAACAGAAACAGTTATAAACATATCATTTGAGGCGGTTTTTAATGCGAAAGCCTAATGAAAGAATGGAGGTATTATAAAATGTCTAGTGTGAACAATTATATGAATGGCATCTATGACAATAACATATCCTGTAGGAGTTGCATGTTCTGCGATTATGTATTTTATAATAAAGCAAAATGGTAATTTTTTGAAAAAAGTTTCGGATTAGATGTAGTGTTTGCCGCTGAAACCGTAGTATATGAGTGAAGCCGGAAAGGAGGCGGTGTGATGATAGACGATGAAAAAATCATAGAAATGTTTTTTGAGCGTTCGGAACAGGGCATACGGGAACTGGACATAAAATATGGAAAAGCCTGTCACAATCTTTCCTACCATATAGTAGGGAGCAGACAGGACGCGGAGGAATGTGTAAACGACGCTTATTTAGGTGCATGGAACGCCATTCCCCCAGCACGACCTAACCCATTGTTGTCGTATCTTTTGAAAATCGTTCGGAATATTTCGCTCAAAATCTATTGGAGAAAGGAAGCAGCCAAACGAAGCAGTCATTACACGATTGCTTTGGAGGAAATTGAAGCCTGTATTGCAGACCAGAAAAACATTGAAGAAGAAATCGAGGTCAGAGAGTTAGCCTGTATCATTGAGTCTTTTTTAGACACGCTGACTATCGAAAACCGCGTTATCTTTATGCGCCGCTATTGGTTTTGCGACAGCGGCAGGGATATCGCCGAATTTGTGGGACTAACGGAGAAAAATGTGTCTGTCCGACTGTCCCGTATTCGTGAGAAGCTGCGGGAATATCTGATAGAAAGAGGGGTGTCTGTGTGAACGCAGTGAAGCTTACCGATGCCATGAGTGCACTGGAGGACAAATATATCACGGAGGCTCTTTTCTATGAGCGCCCGCACACATCAAAAGTAGGCACTAAAAAGCTGGCCGTACTGGCCGCCGCCATCATCGCCGCATTGGCGCTCTGCGGTTTTACGGCACACGAGCTGGGGCTGTTTGACCGGTGGCTTCAGAGGCCGTCTCCCGATCCGGCGCAAACCGTTCAAAGTGCCATCGAAGGGCAAGCCGATAAAGCATATACGATTTGTGTGCGTGTGGATGAGATCGAAGTGGATAAGAGCGAAACAGCGCGTGTCGTTAAAATGTACGCCGGCAGCGAACTCGCCGCGTCAAGAGGCTGGACGGACGAGTATCTGGCAGAGCATTTTGTCGTCGTCCGGGCAAAATACTATGTGGCGTACGACCACACAAAAACGTTTATGAACGACGGCTGCACGGAGCAGCACTTCTACTTGACGCAGGATGCGAAAACCGGGAAATGGGAGATCATCGACAACACCTCGCCGAACATACGGCCATAAAAGCAATGCGCGGCCGACCCTTTTCCGCGGCATATTCGCGCCCGTTTCCGTGGGATATATCGGGTGCAGACACAAAAAGAGCGCTTAGGCGCTCTTTTTTCATTGCGTACTGCGAAGGCAACCTCTGCCTTTCGAGCCCCTCCTTCCTAAAGAGAGGCGTGTTGGATTACTTTAGGAAAACGCTGATTCTGCGATTGAATCAGCGTTTTCCCCAGATCCTTCGGCTCAGTTCTCACTGTTCTACCTTTATATTTTTAAACATCCGACATTTCACTCCGCTCAGGATGACGCGCGAACGCCAGTTTCTTATTTTTAATTCCTAATCACCAGCTATCAGTCACCAGTCCGCCAGCCACACTACAGTCCCAGCTTCACACGTCCATAGATGACGAAAGCGGTAAGGAGAACAGTCAGTGCCATGACAGCAAAGTCTTTCCCTTTCGGCGCGACGCTTTCCATGAAGGTACGCTTCGAGCCGCCGAAGCCGCGGAGCTCGAGTGAGAGTGCCATGGTCTCGCTGCGTCCGAGCGAACGGAGCATGAGCGGGCGGACGATGGACATGTAGCGTTTCACCTGCTTGAAAAAATTCCCTTTCACTGCCAGACCGCGGCAGGCCTGTGCTTCGGAGACCGCTTTATTTTCTTCGATAAAGTCCGGGATGAAGCGAAGCCCCGCCGTGAACATGAAAGCGTATTCGTACGGCACCTTCAGCTGGCGCACCATGGAAGCGGTGAGGTCCTGCAGCTTCACTGTCCCAAGAAGATAGATGAAAATGATCGTCATCCCCAGCATACGCAGGGCCGCGACATTACATTCCTTCACACTCCCGCCGCCGATATACTCGATCACGCCCAGCATGACCGCAAAGATGACAAGAGCAAGGAGGGCTTTCAGATTCTTGATGAGTTCGCCGGACACAAGGAGGATCAGAAGCTCAAGGGCGCAGAGGGCGGCAAGGCTCGTCGGCTCAGAGAGGACGATCGCCCAGATGGCCGTCCCGAAGGTGAGAAGGATTTTGGTCAAGGGTACCAGATTTCTCATTCGATTTTTCCTCCTTTCAGTTCATAAAATGCACGGCAGAACGCATTCATATCCTTGCAGTAGGGACTGCCGGGGAGCTTACGCCCCAGACGGACAGCCGGCGGATAGGCAAGTCCCCAGTCTTCCGGACGGTTCTCCGCAGAGAAAAGCTCAGAGGGATGACCGTCGAAAGCGATCTCATGCTCTGCGATGACGATGACGCGGGTGCAGTCTTTCGCGACGATATCCATGTCATGGGTGACAAGGATGATGGTGATGCCCTTCTCCTGCAGACTTTCCATGAGTTTCATCAGGCGCTGTTTTTCTCGTCCGTCCTGTCCGCTCGTCGGTTCATCGAGCACGAGATATTCGGTATCCATCGCAAGTGCCGAGGCAATGGCGACTCGCTGCTGGTCGCCGCGAGACAGGATGCGCGGATACTCCTCCGCAAGAGCTTCGGTGTCGGTATCCTGCATGGCGCGAGCTACAGCTTCCTCGAGCTCCGCACCGCGTTTCCCCTGCTGATAGGGGCCGAAGGCGATCTCCTCTCGGACCGTCGGCATAAACATCTGGCGATCCGGCTGCTGGAAGACGTAGCCGATGAAGCGGCTGCGCTCAGAGGGTTCTTCGCGAGTCACATCTTTCCCATGATAGAGGATCTGCCCCGAGGCTGCTTTCTCAAGTCCCGTCAGGAGGCGGGTCACAGTCGTCTTGCCGCAGCCGTTTCGCCCTGTGATGGCAACAAATTCTCCCTTGTCAAAGGAGAGGGAAATGTCTTTCAATACGTCCGGCAGCCCTTCCGCATAGCGGAAGGTCACATGAGACAGCTCAAGCATCTTTCTCTCCTCCTTTCGCAAAGGAATGAATGACCGAGGTTTCTGCATCGGCCAGATTCAGGAATGGCTTCTCGAAGGTCATCCCCACCTGCTCGAGTTCGAGCTGTGCCTTGTACATATCCGGAATGGCTTCTTCATAAATATGTTCGGTATACATGCGGCGCATCACTTCTTCCGGCGTGCCGCTTACGATGATTTCGCCATGATTCATGAGAACGAATTTCTTCGCATAGGGGAGCGCGGCTTCGAGATGGTGCTCGTATCCTCGGGTGCGGTGGCGGTCGGCACGGCAAAGCTCGGTCTGGCGGAGAGACCGAAGGAGCTGTCGGTCAAGCAGGCGGCAGCGGCTGTCGGGCAGTGTGAGCTGATGCACATTTACGACAAGATGTTTCTGGAATATGGCATTAACGTGGCGCAGATCCTGCTGACGCGCGAGAATATCGTCGACACCGAGCAGCGTCAGAACATCCATAACACGTTTACCGCGCTGACCAAGATCGGCGTTGTGCCCATCATCAACGAAAACGACACGGTTGCAACTGCCGAGCTGAAGCACATCGAGAACTTCGGTGATAACGATACGCTGTCCGCAGTCGTGGCACGCATGTGCGATGCCGATCTGCTGGTTATCTTCTCGGATATCGACGGCCTGTACGACTCCAACCCGCGCACCAACCCGCAGGCCAAGCTGATTAACCACGTCGGCAGGATTGACGCAAAAATCCGCCGTATGGCGGGCGGCGCCGGTTCCGCGCACGGCACGGGCGGCATGGCGACCAAAATCACCGCCGCAGAGCTTTGCATGGACGCAGGCATTCCCATGATGGTCGCCAACGGCGATAAGCAGGGACTTTTGTATGATATTGTGGACGGTAAAGAGGTTGGAACTCTGTTCC
>OOCQ01002037.1_pt1 | contig 10388 bp, 9 predicted proteins | sample 1671121 | NCBI WGS metagenome assembly OOCQ01 (sample SAMN06348124, study PRJEB24527) | human gut metagenome | biome: human gut; feature: ankylosing spondylitis patient; material: feces | host: Homo sapiens | place: China | collected 2015-10 | reverse complement strand
CTGATTTAAAAGTATTGTCTCCCAGCCATCGTGAAGAGCCTCCCTCGGGTACTCTTTGCCGAGCAGCTTTTGCGCCGTCACGGACAGCATTTCGGCATTTTCATAAAGGAATTCGCTTCGGCGGTTCAGCTTTTTATTCTGTGCCATGGAGGTATAGGTTCCGCGGTGATATTCAAGATACAGTTCGCCTTGCCAACAAGGAGTTTTCGGATTTTTTTCGGCTCTCTTTTTAATTCGTTCAAGGAATGAGCCGGCAAATTCCATTTTAGCGCACGGTACTCCCGAAACGCCCTTTTTCAGCACATCGTAATATTCAAGGTCTTTTCTTATAGGTCCGCCGCCGCCGTCGCCGTAACCGAAGGTTATCATCACTTCGTTGTTTATATCCTTTTGCTGATAGCGGTCATATCCGCCTATGAGCTGGCAAGGATTGAGTTTTGCGTTGTAAGTGACGTTTGTCGCCGGCTTTTTACCTCTGACCTTATCCTGCGCGGTCATAAAATACGTGAATATATCGGTACCGTCTATCCCCTTCCAGAAGAAGGTGTCATACGGCATTTTATCGGTCTCGCTCCAGCCGATTTTGGAGGTTACGAATTTATCAACGCCGCTTTTGCGGAGGATTTGCGGCAGTGCCGCGGAATAACCGAATACATCGGGGAGCCAAAGCACCTTTGAATCAACGCCGAATTCGTTTTTGAAGAAGCTCTTGCCGTATAATATCTGCCTTACAAGGCTCTCGCCCGACGACAGATTGCAGTCCGCCTCGACCCACATGGCGCCCTCGACCTCCCATCTGCCGAGGCGTACCATTTCTTTTACCTCGGCGTAAAGCTCGGGGCTTTCCTCTTTCAGGAATTTATAGAGCTGCGCCTGACTCGACATAAACTTGTATTCCGGATATTTTTTCATAAGCTCAAGTACGGTCGAAAAAGAGCGCAGCACCTTTTCCCTCGTCTGTGCAAGAGTCCAAAGCCAAGCTACGTCTATATGCGTATGGCCTATGCAGACAGCGTTTACGTCTTCTTTTTTGCAGTATTTGCCGTAGAATTCCCTGTCAAGATATGCTTCGGCAGTATCGACGGAGTCAAGGAATTCTTTTGAACCCGGCACTCGCATATCAATTAGATTTATTGCGCCGACAACGTAGTTTTCAATATCGACATAGACCTTTTCATACGGCTCGTGATAAAGCGTAACCTCATACGGCACGGCGATTTTATAATAGAGGCGGCGTGCGTTTTCGTAATACGCGTTGAGAGTCACGTTAAAATCAAGCAAGCAGTCGTTTCTGCCGGAATAGGCGTAAAGGAATATATCATATTCGCCCTTTGCATTATCAAGGAATATTTCGCGGTGATTCACATCAAGCCCTTGCTGCAATTTGCCGTCAACATACGCTATAAACTGAGGATTTACCGCGTCCCAGCCGTCAAGCTGAGTGGAGACGGTAAGTTCGAGATTTTTGCCTGTCAGTTCTTTCGGAACAATCAGTTTTTTATAGAACCATGCGTGTGCATCATATTTTCCGCCCCAGCGGTCATTTTTTTCAAAGCTCTTAAAGCTCTCATCAACAACGGGCAATTCGTTACCGACTTTATATTCGCACGGCTTATATAAAAAGCCTTCGATTTTTTCGCTGTAAGCCACGGTATTTTTTTTAAACTCCTCAAGGAACACCCTGAGCCTGTCCTCATAAAAGTCTGTCTGCATATTTGCCTCCCGGTATTGCTTTTTATTGCTGATATTTTATCACAGTAAAACGCGTAATACAACATATAAACAGCGTTTTACTAACGTTTTTTATGCTCCGAATATACTGCCGTAAAGTCTTTTTGCAGCCGGCAAAAAATCTTCGGACGCCACGGACGAGCACAAGAGCAAAATCTGCGGATATTTTTTCCCCGTGCCGCTCTCCTTTACCGCCACGCCGCTTATAAGGGCTCGCTCCGCGATTTCTTTTTCCGACATAGCGCATTTTATTTCGAGTCTTAAAACAAAGCCCGTTTCGCCGATGTAGATATTGGCTTTATCGCCGAAAACCTCTTTCAGAGCTGATGTCAGCAGTTTCATTTTTTGGGTATACAGTCTTTTGATTTTTCTTATTCTTATTGACAGATTTCCGTCGCGGATAAAGCTGCACAATGCTATCTGTTCGGTCTTTGAGGCGGTTTGGTTATACAGCTCCGCCTTTTTTTCGTATTCGCCGAGCAGCGCGTCCGGAAGTATCATAAAGCTGAGTCTGATAGACGGTAAAAGCAGTTTTGAAAACGTACCGATATAAATTACATTTCTGCCGCAGTCAAGTCCCTGGAGGGATGGTGTGGGGCGATTGAAATATCCAAACTCGCTGTCGTAATCATCCTCGATTATAAGCTTGTTTTCTCTGTCCGCAAGACGGATAAGGCGTAGTCTTTCACTTGTCGGCATAACGTCGCCGAGGCGGTTTATATGCGACGGACTCACATAAATTATATCGGCCTCTTCTTTTGTACGGCATGATTTAAAGCCGTGGTCGGAAAACACCGCTGCGCCCTGTTCAAATTCCGACTCTCCGAAAAAGACCTTTTGCGAACGCGGCAGCACGGCGCATATTATATGTAAAAGGCTTTGCACGCCCGCGCCTATGACTATGTTATCCGGTGAGCAGACCGCATTTCTGTGCTCCGTGATGTATTTGCAAAGAGCCTCCCTAAGCTCGCGTTCCCCCTGCGCCTCACCGTAGGACAGCAGTCTTTCGTCCTGCCTCAAAGCACTTTTGATGTATCTTCGCCACAGCGTGAAATCAAAGCTCTCCCTGTCTGCCGAGAGAGAAGTGAAATCATAGTCGGTTTTCGGCTCAAGCTCTTTTTTTCCTCTTACCGTGCCGTCTTTTTTTTCACGCCGCGCAACATCCGTCACAAAGTACCCGCTCTGCGGCTTTGATACAACATATCCGTCCGCCGCAAGCTGAAAATACGCCGCCTCAGCCGTAGTGCGGCTTACCGACAGCTCCTTTTCACATCGCCGTATCGACGGAAGCCTTGCGCCCGGTGACAGCTTGCCCTCGGTGATTAAATCCTTATAATATTCGTAAACTCGCATATACAGCGGAATGTTTTCCTTATTCAGTCCGGAATCCACAGTATTCTCCATAACTGTCCCCTAAAAAATTTTAGTTTTTGTGTATTTCAATAATGACACATCGGGTATATTATATATTAAAATCAGGAGTTGGGCAAGTATTAAATACCGACTCGTATTTCGGCGAAAAATCATCTCGAAAAAACGGAAGGGTGTTAAAAACCATGAAAAAAATAGCCGTTATAAACGACCTTTCCGGCTTCGGCAAATGCTCTCTCACGGCGGCTATACCGGTTATATCGGCTCTTGGGCTTGAATGCTGCCCGATGCCGACGGCGGTACTGTCAAATCAAACAGGCTTTGAGAGCTTTTACTGCGATGATTTTACCGATAAAATGGATTTTTTCACAAGCGAGTGGAAAAAGCTCGGCGTTCGCTTTGATGGCATTCTTACAGGCTTTATAGCGTCGCACCGTCAGGCGGAAAAAATATTTCGTTTTCTTGACGAATTTCAAAATGACGACACCGTTTTTTTCTGTGATCCCGTTATGGCGGATGACGGAAAAATTTACGATATATACGACAAGGCTATGTGCGACGCCGTAACGCGTCTTGCAAAAAGAGCCGACATTATCTCTCCGAATCTCACGGAGCTGTGTGTTCTGACGGGGGAAAGCTACGAAGCTCTCTCTTCATCGGAACCGGACGATATAGCAAAAGCCGCATCGTCCCTTTTAAACGATACTCTGAGCACGGTCATTGTTACCGGCATAAAAAAAGACGACACCGTTTTAAACGTTGTCGCCGATAAAAGCGGTTTTAAAACTGTTTCATCCAAAAAATACGGCGGAAGCTTTTCCGGTACGGGTGATCTGTTTGCCGCGGCTGTTGCGGGACTTACCGTAAAAGGCGAAGCTCCGCTATGTGCCACCGAAAAAGCCGTAGAATTCCTTGAAGGCGCCATAAGGGATTCTTACGAAGAAAACACGGATCGTAATTTCGGGGTAAATTTTGAAAAATATTTGGGGAAGCTTATGTAAAGCATCTCACAAAGAGCCGTATTGCGCCATGCAGTCCGGCACCGCGAGCTTCTCGGATATTTCACTACGAAAGAATATGGGGACCACTATGAACACAAAATCAAAATCAAAATCAATGACAGCGCTTTTAAACCTTGTTAAAGCTGCGGTTTTTGCCGCTCTTATTGCCGTAATGACGGCATACATCAAATTTAACACCGGTATAAACGACGGTTATCTCCACTTCGGCGACAGTATGATTTACCTTGCCGCATGTATTCTTCCGCTTCCGTACGCAATGGCGGCTGCGGCAATAGGCGGTTTTTGTGCCGATATACTTGCCGGTGCTGCCGCTTGGGCTCCGTTTACGGCAATAATTAAAGCTCTTAACGTTCTGCCGTTTGCACTTGTTTATACCTGCCACGCAACGAAGAGCCCCAACAAAATTCTTAATAAGACCACCGCGTTTATGCCTCTTGTTTCCGGTCTTATAACAATCTTCGGTTACCTTCTTGCGGAGGGACTTTTATATTCGTTCCCCACGGCATTAACCTCCGTTCCGTTCTCGATTATTCAGGCAGTCGGCAGTGCAATAATCTACTATATTGCTGCTCCGGCGCTTGATAAAGTTAAATTCAAAACAAAATTATCCTAAAGGGAGACTTTTTAATGGCTGACATAGTTTACACATTTGAGGGCAGCGTATACCTTAACATCACAAATTCCTGTCCGTGCAAATGCAAATTCTGCATTCGCAACAATTCGGATTCGGTAGGTGACGCGGACACACTTTGGTTCTCGGGTCACAACCCCTCGTTTGATGAAATTAAAAAAGCTATTGACGAATACGATTTTACCGGCTACAACGGCGAGGTTATATTCTGCGGCTACGGTGAACCGACTTTTGCATATGACAATCTCATAAAGACGTGCAAATACATTCACGAAAAGCTCGGCTTAAAGGTTCGTCTTAATACGAACGGCCTTTCCGACCTGCTCAACAAAAAGCCGACAGCCAAGGAATTATGTGAAAATACCGATAAAATCTCGATAAGCCTTAACGAATACAGCAGCGAAAAATACTGTGAGCTGTGTGCTCCGGCATTCGGTGAAAAATCGTTTGACGCCATCATCAAATTTGCAAAAGAGTGTAAACAGTACGGTCAGGATCTGCGTTTTTCGGTGGTCGATGTTATCCCACAAGAGGATATTGAAAAATGCAGAGAGCTTGCCGACAGTCTCGGTATCCCGCTTAGGGTCAGAGCCTATGTTGCCGACTGAGAATAATCGTCCGTCAGCTTTTTTCGCATAATCGCAAGCACGGCTCTCTCCTTTCTTGAAACCTGCACCTGCGACATTCCGAGTTTTTTGGCTGTCACACTTTGCGTAAGCCCCTTGAAATATCTGAGCCTTATAAGGGTTTGGTCTTTTTTGGGCAAAGCTTTTAAAACCTCTTCGAGAGCCAATTTATCCTGAATGGCATCTTCGCCCGAGGGCACGGGAACATCGGTTTGACGTTCATTGTCATCGTCCGACGCAGTGAGCGACACGGGCGGCAAGGAAATATTTAAAAGTTCCGATACGGCAAAGCAGTCTATCCCCAGAATTTTTGATAATTCTGTTACGGTAGGCTCTCTGCCGTTTTCTTTTGTCAGCTTTTCGCTGAGCTTAACGGCTTCGCGCGAGCGTTCCTTTAAGGAGCGGCTGACCTTTACCGCTCCGCCGTCTCTGAAAAGTCTTCTGATTTCACCCAAAACCGCAGGTACGGCATACGTTGAAAAAGCAAAGCCGAGCTCCTCGCGAAAGCCGTCCGCCGCCTTGACAAGTCCGAGACACCCTGCGGAATAAAGCTCCTCATATTCTATTCCTCTGCCGCGGAACCTGTTTGCACAGGCGTGTACCAAGCCGAGATTTTGCTCAATCAGCTCTTTTCGGTCCATTGCTCTTTACCCTTTATCGTTTTATATAAGGTTACAGTTGTGCCTTTTCCGAGCGTTGACGTCACTCTCACCTTATCGGAAAAGCTCTCCATCACGGAAAACCCGAGACCCGACCTGTCGCCGCCGAGCGTTGTAAACAGCGGCTGACGGGCTTTTTTTATGTCTTCTATTCCGCGACCTCTGTCGCGTATTTTCGTCACAGTTTTACCGTCGCCGTAAATTTTGACGTCTATGTATATTTTTCCGCACGAATTTTTGTAGGCGTGGACTATACAGTTTGTCACCGCCTCGCTGACGGAGGTCCTTATATCGTTCAGCTCCTCTATTGTGGGGTCAAGCTGTGAAATAAACGCCGACACCGCCGTACGTGCATATCCTTCGTTTACGGAACGGCTCTCCAGTTGCATTTTGAGTTCATTAAGCGGTTTCACTTTTCTCCGCCTCCTTTTTCTTTTTCAGCACCGCGAGATTTTGAAGCCCCGCGAGGCACATTACCTTATATGCATGGCGTGACAGGCCGTGAATTTCGAGTGAGGCTCCCATACTCTCGCATGTCTTGTATCTGCCCATCACAAGTCCTATTCCGGAGCTGTCCATAAATGTGACTCCCGAAAAATCAAGCACGACTCTTTTAGGGTGTGCCGAAATAATTGCCGCGTCTGTTTTTTCGCGTATGGGCAAGGCGACATGATGGTCGATTTCACCTGATAAAAATGACGTAACAACATCTTCGTCTGTCTTAATTTCAACGGACATATTTTTTCATCCCTTCCGAGTTTTCTTTCATTTTAACGGACAAGCATTAAAAAAGCTGTCGCAATATGGTAACGAATACCGTTTTTTCAAAATATAATGATATTGTATATATCAGAGCAAAGGAGAGAACAGCCTTGGAGCATAAAAAAAGCCTTGCCTTTTTGCCTGTCGGTGAAAAAGCAAGGGTGTTATCGGTTGAAAACGAAGGAAATATGAAAAGACGGCTTCAGGATCTCGGAGTTATAAGGGACACCGAAATCGGTTGTGTTCTCGACAGCATATCCGGCGACATAAAAGTCTACATGATACGCGGTGCATACATTGCGATACGAAAGTCCGACGCAGAGCAGATACTTCTTAAATAGGGTGATAATTTGAAAAAACAAAAAAATCCCAATAAAAAAGTAATAGCACTTGCCGGCAATCCGAACGTCGGAAAAAGCACGGTATTTAACGCGCTCACAGGTATGCACCAGCACACCGGTAATTGGACGGGCAAGACGGTAGACTCCGCAGAGGGCAGGCTTCTTTATAAAGAAAGAGAATATGTTTTGGTCGATCTGCCGGGTACATATTCTCTTTGCTCACACTCCGAAGAAGAGGAAAATGCAGGTAAATTTTTGCAATCTCAACGGTATGACGCCGTAATCGTTGTATGCGACGCGGTCTGCCTTGAGCGCAATTTAAATCTCGTCCTGCAAGCCATGGAAATAACAGGCAATATAATTGTTTGTATAAACCTGTTAGATGAGGCGAAGAAAAAGGGCATAGAAATTGACACGGAAAAGCTCGAAAAACGACTCGGTGTTCCGACAGTCGGCATTTGTGCACGTACAAAGCAGGGGTTTCCGGAGCTTTTGGCCGCGGTTCAAAAAATGTCGGCAGATAAAAAAGCACCGATTTTTCCCGTAAAATACAGTGAAAGCACCGAAAAGGCAATAGAAATTCTCTGCGACACATTAAGAAAAAATACAAATCTTCCGCTGAATGAAAGATACATGGCTCTGCGTCTTTTAACAGAGCCGAAAAAAAGCACGGAGGAATTTAAGAAGATATTCGGCGACGACAAATTAAAAGGCCGCGACATTTCGGACGCGCTGGAAAGAGCGTACCGTGTGTGCGGCGGAAGAAAAAACATAGAAGACGATATTCCCGAAAGCATAGTTAAAACAGCCGAAAATGCAGTTGACGGCGTTGTAAAAACAAATCAAAACAAGAAGCATGACTTTGACCGCAAATTAGATAAGCTTTTCACAAGCAAGCTTACGGGAATACCGATAATGTTGCTGCTTTTACTGCTCATATTTTGGATTACCGCGGTGGGTGCCAATTACCCGAGCGAGCTTTTACAGCGTGCAAGCGGTTTTCTCATACAAAAGCTTATGCTCCTTTTGACAAATGCCGGCGTTTCTGTTTGGCTGCGCGAAATGCTTGTAAACGGAATGTTTAAGGTCTTATGCTGGGTCATATCGGTAATGCTGCCTCCCATGGCAATATTTTTCCCCCTGTTCACCCTGCTTGAGGACTTCGGATACCTGCCGAGAGTTGCGTTTAATCTTGACCACGGCTTCAGAAAATGCGGTACCTGCGGCAAACAGGCTCTCACGATGTGTATGGGCTTCGGGTGCAACGCAGTAGGGGTCACCGGCTGCCGCATAATAGACAGTCCTCGTGAAAAGCTTATAGCCGTTATAACAAACTGCCTTGTCCCCTGCAACGGGCGTTTTCCGTCGCTCATAAGCATTATAACCATATTTTTTGCCGCCGGCAGCTTCGGCATATGCCGTTCGGTATTTACCGCCGCACTTTTGACGCTTGTTATTGTATTCAGCGTACTTTTAACCTTTGTTTCGTCGCGTATACTGTCAAAAACACTTCTTCGCGGAGTACCGTCGTCATTCACTCTTGAGATGCCTCCGTACAGAAAGCCGCAGGTCTTAAAGGTCATAGTGCGTTCGATTTTTGACAGGACCCTTTTTGTTCTCGGAAGAGCCGCCGCAGTTGCCGCTCCGGCAGGCATTATAATCTGGCTTGCGGCAAATGTAACTGTTCGCGGTGAAAGTCTGTTATCTGCTTTTTCGGGTGCGCTGGACCCATTTGCAAAGCTTATAGGGCTCGACGGAGTCATATTGACAGCCTTTATACTCGGTTTTCCCGCTAACGAAACAGTTGTACCGATAATGATAATGGCATACACAGCAACCGGTACGCTTACGGATTTTGACTCGCTTTCAGGGCTAAAAGACATTCTCATCTGCAACGGTTGGACTTATACGACCGCTGTTTGCTTTATTCTGTTTTCCCTGATGCATTGGCCGTGCTCAACAACTCTTTTGACAATAAAAAAAGAAACGCACAGCCATTTTTGGACCGCCGTTTCCTTTATTTTCCCGACTCTGATGGGATTTATTGTGTGTTTCACTGTAAAACTCATATCCGTAATATTCTCTTTTTAAGCTCTTCAGACAGAATTTCCGGGTTCTCATCGCTGTATTCAAACTGCTTTGAGAGATATTTCACGCTGTTTATCCTGTCGTCAAGGTCAAATTTTCCGCGCTCCGCAAAAAGCAATACGTCGGCATAAAATGTAATCGCCGTAACGCCGACGCAAAAGCAGAATTTGCCCAAGATATCACCATCATACACGGCTTTAGGGAAATGGCGGAACACAAGATACGATAAGAGCTTTTCGTAGTCAGCCGTTCTTTCGCCGAGATAAGATATAAAAGTCTTTCGGGAAAACAAAGCCTCGGCTTTGTTTTCGCACAGGCACTTTAACAGATGAGTAAAATCAGCGTCATACGCCTCTGTTTTTTTCGACGCTTTAATTAAAATGTCGTAAAATTCATTCTCGCTCGGAAAAGCAAAGTTGATTTTTCCGTACTGCTTTAAAAGTAAATTTTCAAATATTGAGTGAATTCTGTCATGAAGAGTCTGTGTTCTGTCACAAAGCGTATGTAAAGCACTTTGCCTTAACATATATAGCGTTTCGGAATCAATCAGGCCGTCATCAAAATATGCGGCATCATCGCACGATTCTGCCTCGGTAATCAGCTTCAGCGGAGATGTATTGAGAAAAAGTAAGCTTGCAGCTTCCTCGCAGCAAAGCCCCTCACCCATATCGTAAAAATCGCCGTATCGCGCGTAAAATCGCGGATGTTCACGGCATATTTCACACAGCATATCCTCGCCCTTTGTCAGTATCAGCTCACACAAACCGTCGCTTTTGAGAAACGGGCAGCGATCGTCTTCTGTCAGGATAAAGCATTGCTTCTCTCTATCTGTAAACCTGTTTAGCTTTACAGATAGAGAGTCGTTTTCATTCTCATATTTTCGCATTGTTTCATCATCAATGTCTATTTCCCAGCCTATACAGCACGAATCCGTACATTCACCCGCCCTGCATTTAAAGCTGTCATAAAAATCCGGTTTAGTTATAAGCATAAAGACGACTCTCCTTTTACTTTTCCCTGAAATAATATCACAAATCGACTGTATCTTCAATAAATTATGCGGTGCACTTGATAAGCTGCGATTTTTCTGCTAACATTATATAGTGTAAATGATAATTCGTTTTAATTTAGGTATAACAAATTGAAAAGCTGCAAAG
>OOCQ01002031.1_pt1 | contig 10403 bp, 7 predicted proteins | sample 1671121 | NCBI WGS metagenome assembly OOCQ01 (sample SAMN06348124, study PRJEB24527) | human gut metagenome | biome: human gut; feature: ankylosing spondylitis patient; material: feces | host: Homo sapiens | place: China | collected 2015-10 | reverse complement strand
CTTTGTTAACCTTAAATCTAATACTATGAAAAACACATTGCAAAGATACGGACTTCTGATAAATCTGCAAATTATCCAACTAAAAAAGTATGTTCTATAACACAGATTAAGAAAAAGGGACGGATATGTAAACACATACCGTCCCTCTTTTAACATTTAACGTGTCGGATTATTCTTCATCCAACAAGATTTCCAATATCTGGCAAGCAGCCTTGGCAACCGGAGTACCGGGGCCAAAGATGGCAGCTACACCTGCCTTGTAAAGGAAGTCATAGTCTTGTGCGGGAATTACACCACCGGCAATCACTACGATATCCTCGCGTCCCAACTTCTTGAGCTCTTCGATAATCTGCGGAACCAATGTCTTGTGTCCGGCAGCCAATGAAGAAACCCCTACTACATGAACGTCGTTCTCAACCGCTTCACGGGCAGCCTCGGCCGGTGTCTGGAACAAGGGTCCCATATCCACATCGAAGCCACAGTCGGCATATCCGGTTGCAACAACCTTGGCACCGCGGTCGTGACCGTCCTGGCCCATCTTGGCTACCATGATACGAGGCTGACGTCCCTCTTTCTTCGCAAACTTCTCCGCCAATTCACAAGCACGGTGGAAGTCGCTGTCATTCTTACTTTCTGATGAATACACGCCTGATATAGTTCTAATTACTGCTTTATAACGTCCTACAATCTTTTCGCAAGCATAAGAGATTTCCCCCAAAGTGGCACGGACACGGGCTGCCTCGACTGCCAGTTCCAGCAAGTTTCCCTTACCGGTCTTTACACATTCAGTAATAGCCTCCAATGCCTTGTCCACTTCCGCCTGGTTACGTCCTTCCTTCAGACGCTTCAGGTTCTCAATCTGTTCCTGACGGACAGCCGTATTGTCGATTTCAAGAATATCAATCGGAGCTTCTTTCTCCAGACGATACTTGTTCACGCCGACAATGGTCTGCGAACCGCTATCGATACGGGCTTGTGTACGTGCAGCAGCCTCTTCGATACGCATCTTGGGAATACCGGTTTCGATGGCTTTTGCCATACCGCCCAGCTTCTCTACTTCCTGAATCAATTCCCAAGCCTTGTGAGCCAACTCATTAGTCAAACTTTCCACATAATAAGAGCCACCCCATGGGTCTACATTCTTGCAAATGTAAGTTTCTTCCTGAATATAAATCTGCGTATTACGTGCAATACGTGCAGAGAAATCCGTCGGCAAGGCAATAGCCTCGTCAAGAGCATTGGTATGCAGTGACTGAGTATGTCCCAATGCAGCAGCCATCGCCTCGATACAAGTACGGCCCACATTGTTGAACGGGTCTTGCTCTGTCAGCGACCAGCCGGAAGTCTGGGAGTGCGTACGCAAAGCCAGCGACTTCGGATTCTTCGGGTTGAACTGCTTCACAATCTTTGCCCACAACATACGTGCGGCACGCATTTTGGCAATTTCCATAAAGTGGTTCGTTCCGATGGCCCAGAAGAAAGAGAGACGCGGTGCGAAAGCATCGATGTCAATACCCGCAGCCGTTCCGGCACGCAGATATTCCAAACCGTCTGCCAGGGTGTAAGCCAACTCGATGTCTGCCGTAGCACCCGCTTCCTGCATGTGGTAGCCGGAGATGGAGATAGAGTTGAACTTAGGCATTTTCTGGGAAGTATATTCAAAGATGTCAGAGATAATCTTCATAGAGAATGCAGGCGGGTAGATATAGGTATTACGCACCATGAATTCCTTCAAGATATCGTTCTGGATAGTACCAGCCATTTCTTCCAACTTGGCACCCTGCTCCAGACCTGCGTTGATGTAGAATGCCATAACAGGAAGTACGGCACCGTTCATAGTCATAGAGACGGACATCTTGTTCAAAGGAATTCCATCGAACAACACCTTCATATTCTCCAAGGAACAGATAGATACACCTGCCTTACCAACGTCACCCACTACACGTTCGTGGTCGGGGTCGTAGCCACGGTGAGTGGCCAAGTCGAAAGCTACGGACAAACCTTTCTGTCCGGAAGCCAAATTACGACGGTAAAAGGCATTTGACTCTTCCGCTGTAGAAAAACCTGCATACTGACGGATAGTCCAGGGACGCAATGTATACATTACAGAGTACGGACCACGCAAATAAGGAGGAAGTCCGGCAGCATAACCCAAATGTTCCATTCCCTCAAGGTCTTCTTTTGTATAAACAGGCTTCACCTCAATGTGTTCCGGCGTTTTCCAATCAGCATGGATGCCGTTAGCCTTTTGCCACTCAGCACCGTTGACGGGCTGAAAAGCGGCATATATATCTAAGTTTTTAAAATCTTTTCGCATCATGTTATTTACGATTTGACGATTTACGATTTACGATTGAAGTTGCTTACTTCAAAAGTTTGGCGTTGAATTCTTTTAATGTCTCTAATACGTTGACACGGACATGGATAAAGTTCTCGATACCGGCAGCCTTCAAGTCGTCCATGCAAGCAGGAGCACCGGCTACGATAAACATGGCACGGCCATTCAGAGCCTTGAAGGCAGGAACAGCATATTCTGCATATTCATCATCACTTGAACACAATACCACGATGTCGGCCTTGGCAGCCATAGCTGCTTCTATACCTTCTTCTACGGTGGGGAAACCGAGGTTATCCACAACTTCGTATCCGGCACAAGCCAGAAAGTTGCAAGAGTACTGTGCACGTGCCTGGCGCATGGCCAGATTACCGATAGTCAGCATAAACGCTTTCGGGCGTTTGCCGGAAGCCTCTGTTTCGAGACGCAACGCTTCAAATTCACTGGCAGCACGGTCAAAGTTCAGTGTCGGAACATCTTTTTCGCACGTATGTCCGCCGCCGCAACAGCAAGTAGCCTCAACCGGTTTCTTATCTCCCGCCTTTTCATTAAAGTTGGGGAACTGGTTGGTACCCAGCAACACTTCCTTACGCTTGGCGACTGCAGCATGACGGGCCTTGTTGCTTTCGTTTACGGCAGCCTGCACTTTTCCGGCTTTCACGGAAGCATAGAAACCACCGTCTTCTTCTACAGTGAGGAAGAGGTCCCAAGCCTGCTTGGCAATAGAGACGGTCAAATTCTCAATATAGTAAGAACCTGCAGCTGGGTCAATAACTTTATCGAAGTGCGATTCTTCTTTCAACAGCAGTTGTTGGTTACGCGCCATACGCTCAGAGAATTCGTTAGGAGCATCATAAGTCTTGTCGAACGGAGTAACCGTCATTGAGTCAACGCCGGCAAGGGCGGCACTCATCGCCTCAGTCTGCGTACGCAACAAGTTTACGTGTGCATCAAACAAAGTCAAGTTGAATGAAGAAGTTTCCGCATGAATCTTCATCTTGGCTGCACAGCGGCATTCGTTATCCTTACCCTTGTTGTCGCAGTCGCGCAGACACTCGGGACTGTAAGAAGCCACAATATTAGCCCACAGCATACGTGCAGCGCGGAATTTGGCTATTTCAAGGAAGTAGTTGGAACTGATACCGAAATTGAACTTAATCTTCTTGGCTACCATTGCAGCCGGCAGACCGGCATCAACCAGCTGATTCATATATTCATTACCCCAAGCCAAAGCATAACCCAGTTCCTGAAAAATATAAGAACCCGCATTGTTTAATGTCAACGCGTTCACATTCAATACACGGTATTTCGGAAGGGAAGCGGTAGCCTCGAGCAGCGCCTTGGCTGTTGCCACCATATCACCTTTTTCTTTACCTTTGGCCAGCATCTTGTTGAAGTAGTCATAGTTGATGGAGCCTTGCAATTTCGTCAAGTCATAATCCTTCTTCTGGAAATAAGCGACAAGAAGTTCTGCAAGTTCCACCACATGCCCCTGGCAGGTAGAGAAATTCAACTCGACACATTCCGCGCAGATATCTTTCAACAAAGTTTCAATATACTCTGCGTTCAATTCCTTGGCCTTTACATGGAAAGAGAGTGAATCTACACCTTTATTCAAGATGTCCAACGCCTTGGCATTGGCCTCTTTGGGGCATTCCACTTTGATTTCCTGACGCACAAGCCATTCATTGTTGTCTTTCTTGGTACCTCTGAGATAAGGAAACTCGCCGGGAAGGGCATCTGTCGTCTTCAAACCTTCCAGGTCCTCCATACGGTAGAAAGGTTTCACCTTAAATCCTTCGTTTGTCTTCCAAACGAGCTTCTTCTCGAAATCCGCCCCTTTCAGGTCTGCGGTAACTTTCTCCATCCACTGCTCAGTGGAAACGGGAGAAAAGTCGGAGAAGAGTTTTTCTTTACTGTCTGCCATAGTTTATTTAAAATTAAAATAGATGAATAGTATTCATTTTGTCATCAAGAGACTTGCAAATATAACGAAATACTTAAAACAAAAAGTTTTTTTAGGGAAAATTGCACGCATTGATGACACTGTGACTGCCTTTATTCCGGGGATTCTTCTTGCCAAAACCTTCTTTTTGCAAAGTTGGTATTGCAAAAAGTATCACAATCCCTTTGCCACCTCCTCTTTATTAAGTAATTTTGCGCAAAATTTTAAAAAGCAATAAATAAGGTACTATGAATTGGTTAGAAAGCTTGCTATGGGACCCTTCATCTGTCGCTCACATCGTTTGTTTGTATGCATTCGTAATATCTGTGGGCGTATTGCTGGGTAAGATTAAGATTTTCGGGGTATCGTTGGGGGTTACATTCGTCCTCTTTGCCGGTATCCTGATGGGCCATTTTGGCTTCACGGGCGAAACACACATTTTGCATTTCATCCGCGAATTCGGTTTGATTTTATTTGTATTCTGTATCGGTCTGCAAGTCGGGCCCTCCTTCTTCTCTTCCTTTAAGAAAGGGGGTATGCGGCTGAACATGCTTGCTGTCGGCATCGTATTGCTGAATATCGCAGTAGCATTGAGCATCTACTTCATTGACGGAGGAATAGACTTGCCAATGATAGTAGGTATTCTCTATGGTGCCGTAACCAATACTCCGGGTCTGGGTGCCGCACAAGAAGCCCTGAACCAGATAAACTATACGGGAGACCCCATTGCACTGGGATATGCCTGCGCCTATCCGCTTGGTGTGGTAGGTATCATAGGTTCCATCATAGCCATCCGCTATATCTGCCGGGTGAACCTCAAGAAAGAGGAACAGGAACTCAACACGCAGGAAGCCGATGTTAAGCATCAGCCGCACATGCTTCACCTCGAAGTACGCAATGAATCAATTTCCGGAAAGACCCTGCTCCAGATAAAGGATTTCCTGGGACGTCCGTTTGTATGTTCGCGCATACGCCACGAGGGGCACGTCAGTATCCCCAATCATGAAACAATATTCCACGTAGGAGACCAGCTCTTCATCGTATGTTCCGAAGAAGATGCCGAAGCGGTGGCTGCCTTTATCGGAAAAGAAATACACGTAGACTGGGAAAAGCAGGACACTCCGATGGTTTCCCGCCGTATCCTCGTCACCAAGTCCGAAATCAATGGCAAGAAGTTGGGAAGCCTCCACTTCCGCAGCATGTACGGTGTAAATGTAACCCGTATCAACCGTTCGGGTATGGACTTGTTTGCCGATCCCAATCTGGTACTTCAGGTAGGTGACCGCGTAATGGTGGTCGGCCAGCAGGATGCCGTAGAACGTGTAGCCGGCGTATTGGGTAATCAGTTGAAACGTTTGGACACTCCGAATATCGTAACTATTTTTGTGGGAATCTTTTTGGGAATCCTGCTGGGTAGTCTACCTATCACATTCCCGGGTATGCCGACACCGGTTAAGTTAGGTTTGGCTGGTGGTCCGCTGGTAGTGGCCATCCTCATCGGACGTTTCGGTCACAAAATGCATCTTGTGACATACACCACCATGAGTGCCAACTTGATGTTGCGTGAAATCGGTATCGTGCTCTTCCTTGCCAGCGTCGGCATAGAAGCCGGTGAGCATTTTGTGCAGACCGTGGTAGAAGGCAGCGGATTGCTGTATGTGGGATATGGTTTCCTGATAACCGTTATTCCTTTGTTGATAATCGGTATGATTTCCCGCTTCTACTGCAAGGGGAACTACTTCACGTTAATGGGTCTGATTGCCGGTAGTAACACAGACCCTCCTGCATTGGCATATGCCAACCAGACATCGGGCAATGACGCTCCGGCAGTAGGTTATTCTACAGTATATCCGTTGACTATGTTCCTGCGTATCTTGGCGGGGCAGATGATATTGCTGACAATGATGTAATAGGAAATGCAATAACCTCCTTAAAATAAAACCTCCGGTCTTTTCAAAACTATAATATGAAAAGACCGGAGGTTTTATTTTGAAGATTATCCATCAACGGCAACGATCAAAGAAAGATTCTATCGCCTCCTTATCCACAAAGTAGCCTTTCACCCCGCATACCATGCGGTTGTTCATAAGCAACCCTTCATACCCATTCCGGTCCACATCCAGCACCTCCTTCTGATAGGTTTCTGAAACGGTATGCGCCTTTTCGTCAGCAGGCAATTGCTGGTAAGTACCAATGTACCAATTGCCGTCAAACAGATTGTTTGTAGAGCTTATCATAGAGAATCTGCTTGCCTCGGCAGCATAGAAAGTATTCTGTTTGAAAAACGTGTCATCGGCCAAACCATCCCAAGAATCGGAAGTAATCATCGTACGGTCCACGTTAGCAGCCAGCTTTGCATTGGCATGAATAATATTGTGTTCTACCAGCGTATGTTTCGCAGGACCGGCAACATGTATGCTCGGCGAAAACATCCCTGCACGGGTTTCTTTGGGACGAATACCATCGCCGATACTGATATTATAGCGTACCACGTAGAAGTCCTGCCCATTGTCCCAGGAGTTACCGGTGTCCTTAGGGTCGAAATATTTCATGACGTAGACCATGGACAAAGAAGCGGCTGCGCCACCGTACCAATTGCCTTCCCCGCCCTTGCCGTTCCACGACATGCCGGGTACAAACAAAGTGCTGTAAAGCCGTGGGTCACGGTTGGCAAAATGGGCGGCATTGGGGCGCGTCACATCCAATGCTCCATTGTTCATTTCCCCGTAGTTACGGTCGGTCACCGGAGTACCGTCCGTCAGGTAATAGTCATCCACCAGGTTTAGTGTACCATTCATTGATTCGATAGGAGTATTCCAGTGTGCATTGAAAGACATCCGGTCCACACTTGCCGAAGTCTCGGAACTTCCGTATACCTTTATACCCGGCAGAAAGAACACCCACAACAGTAAGAGGAATCTCAATCGTGACATACCGAGCACTCAGTTTACCTGAGATTGAGTTTCTGTTTCACAAATTCCTCTATGAAATCCGTCGTTCCCTCAACTCCCAATACAGAGGAATCGATACACAAATGATATGTCTCGGCAGCCCCCCATTTTTTATAGCTGTAGTAGTTATAGTATTCGGCGCGTTTCTTATCCGCTTTGTTCATCATCTCCTCCGCTTCACGCTCAGAAATGGAATGCATTCGGCAAAGGCGTTTGATGCGCTCTTCATTGGAGCAGGAAATGAAAACATTGACACAGCGTGGATTATCCCGAAGAATATAATCAGCACAACGTCCCACGAACACGCAGGACTTCTCCTCCGCCAATCGGCGTATCACGTCACTTTGCACTTTGAACAGAGCATCATTACTCAGGCAATTCGTAGCAGGGATAGCCCCGTCACTGACAAAAGGGAAACGCATGCCGAAGAGCCCTCCAATAATGCCTTGTGAAGCTTTCTCATCAGCTTTTTCAAAAAACTCACAACATAGTCCACTCTCTTCGGAAGCCAGCCTAATCAGCTCCTTATCATAAAAATCAATTCCCAGACGGGTAGCCAGCTTCTCGCCTATCTCCCGTCCACCACTACCCAACTGACGGCCTATATTGACTATAAAATTATTGTCCATATGCTTGTTAATCTATTAGTTTGCAGATAGCAAATATAAATATTCTTACGGAATATCTACAGAAAGCATATGAAAAATTTTATTTTAATGTGCTGCAGCAGTCTTAAACTTACGGAATTGATAAACCAGCATCACCAGTGCTATCAAGCTTGCAAGTAAATCGGATACCGGCATACTATACCACACCCCGGCCACGCCAAAGAAGTGCGGCAGAATAAGCAGACAAGGAAGCAGAATCAGCATCTGCCGCGTAAGTGAAAGGAATATCGCCTTGCCCGCCATCCCTATACTTTGGAAGAAATTGGAGGTTACCATCTGGAAACCGATAATGGGGAAGAACATCACCGTAATACGCAATCCCGTAGCCGAAAGTTCCGTCAATTCTGCGTCTGATGTAAAGATACCCACCACCAGATTAGGTGCCAGCATCCCTACCAAGAAGCCAAAGGTTGTCACACAGGTGGCATAGATTATTGTCAGTTTCAGTACCTTGTTCACCCGGTCGTACAACTTTGCTCCGAAGTTATATCCGGCAATGGGCTGCATTCCCTGATTCAAACCCATCACAATCATAACGAAGAGGAATACCAGACGGTTGACAATGCCGAAAGCTCCGATAGCCAGATCCCCTCCGTGCTGTTTCAGCCCCTTATTAATAAGGATGACGATAAAGCAGGCGGCAAGATTCATCAGAAAGGGAGCCATACCAATGGCCAGAGAATCAAAAACAATCTTCTTTTTCAGTCGGAAAATGCCTTTATGAAAATGCAGGAGTTCGTCCTTATTACTAAACAGCTTGAACTGCCAGAGAAGTGCGATGACCTGTGCGGTAATCGTAGCGATAGCCGCACCCTGTATTCCCCAGCCAAAGCCGTAAATAAAAATAGGATCGAGTATCGTATTAATGACCACGGTAGCAATCGTAGCATACATCGCCTTCTGTGGATGCCCTGCGGAACGAAGTACCGCATTCAGGCCCAGGTAAAGATGGGTGATGACATTTCCCCAGAGGATAACCACCATATAGTCGCGGGCATAGCCGACAGTCGCCTCACTTCCCCCGAAGAAGTAAAGAATCGGATCGAGGAAGATCAGGGTAAGAACCGTAAAAGCCAGTCCGATGATAATATTTAATACCAGCACATTGCCAAGTACCCGTTGTGCCGTATCATAATCTTTCTGTCCCAGCTTCACCGATACCAGTGTAGCCGCTCCCACACCTACCAGCGAACCGAAAGCCGCTGCAAGGTTCATCAGCGGAAACGTAAGTGCCAGCCCCGAAATAGCCATTGCCCCCACCCCGTGACCGATGAAAATACTATCTACCATATTATAAAGAGAAGATGCCGTCATGGCGATAATTGCCGGAATGGCATACTGCATTAAAAGCTTCCCGATCTTTTCCGTTCCCAACGCAGTGGGTGTCTTTTGTCCTGTCATACCTATTAGTTTGAGGGCGCAAAGATACAAAAAAGAGACGGATTACAGGATATATGAGAAAAGTTTCGTATTTTTGCCCACAAAATTGAGTTAATACGTAACGAAATGAATATATTAGAACTAAGTGAACAGGAAATTATTCGACGTAACAGTCTGAATGAGCTTCGTGCAATGGGTATTGATCCATACCCTGCAGCAGAGTATGTAACCAATGCTTTCTCTACAGATATTAAAGCTGAATTTAAAGACGACGAAGAGCCACGCCAGGTTTCCGTAGCCGGTCGTATCATGAGCCGCCGCGTGATGGGTAAAGCATCTTTCATCGAATTGCAGGACTCTAAAGGTCGCATTCAGGTGTATATCACCCGCGATGATATCTGTCCGGGAGAAGACAAAGAACTGTACAACGCTGTATTCAAACGCCTGCTCGACTTAGGTGACTTTATCGGTATCGAGGGCTTTGTATTCCGCACCCAAATGGGCGAAATCAGTATTCACGCAAAGAAGCTGACCGTACTTGCAAAATCCATCAAACCGCTTCCTATCGTAAAATACAAGGACGGCGTAGCTTACGACTCTTTTGAAGATCCCGAACTCCGTTATCGCCAACGTTATGTGGACCTGGTAGTAAACGAAGGCATCAAAGAGACATTCGAAAAGCGTGCCACCGTAGTGAGAACACTGCGCAACGCCCTCGACGAAGCCGGATATACGGAAGTAGAAACACCGATCCTGCAATCCATCGCAGGCGGAGCAAGCGCACGTCCGTTCATCACTCACCACAACTCGCTGGATATAGACCTCTACCTGCGCATCGCAACGGAACTTTATCTGAAACGACTCATCGTAGGTGGTTTTGAAGGTGTATACGAAATAGGAAAGAACTTCCGTAACGAGGGAATGGACAGAACCCACAACCCCGAATTCACTTGTATGGAACTTTATGTACAGTACAAGGATTACAACTGGATGATGAGCTTCACCGAAAAGTTGCTGGAACGCATCTGTATCGCCGTAAACGGAAGCACCGAAACCGTTGTAGACGGAAAGACAATCAGCTTTAAAGCTCCTTACCGCCGTCTGCCTATCCTCGACGCCATCAA
>OOCQ01002029.1_pt1 | contig 10408 bp, 9 predicted proteins | sample 1671121 | NCBI WGS metagenome assembly OOCQ01 (sample SAMN06348124, study PRJEB24527) | human gut metagenome | biome: human gut; feature: ankylosing spondylitis patient; material: feces | host: Homo sapiens | place: China | collected 2015-10 | reverse complement strand
GTTTTGGGTTAGCATCCGTACACCCTCCCCACAGGGTTTGTCGGTTGCGCCGAAAAAGCTTGACACCTTATTATAAATACACTATATTTGCAAAGTAAATGTGTTGACAAGTTGACGAGTTAACGAGTTGACGAGTAGACAAGGAGATTTGCATTACAAGTTGACGAGTTAACAAGTAAACGAGACTAATATCCTCGTCAACTCGTCAACTATTGAGACAACCGGAAAAACAGAACATAACCTTTTCTATAAAACTATAAAAAACAACAAGATAAAGAAAAATGAACAAAGTTTCAGTACGCGGACACGAGATGCCTGAATCTCCTATCAGCAAGCTTGTTCCACTCGCTGCCGCAGCAAAGGAAAGAGGAACGAAGGTCTATCACCTGAACATCGGACAACCGGACCTGCCTACTCCAAAGGTGGGACTCGACGCTTTGAAGAACATCGACAGGAAGCTTCTGGAATATTCCACTCCGGAGGGCTATCTGAGCTACAGAAAGAAACTCGTGGACTACTACAGGAAGTTCAACATCAACGTGGAAGCCGACGACATCGTTATCACCTGTGGTGGCAGCGAAGCTGTGCAGATTGCATTCATGGCTTGTCTGGACCCGGGCGACGAGATTATTCTGACCGAACCTCTCTATGCCAACTACCTTGGCTTCGCCATTCCTGCCGGAATAAAGGTGCGCACCATCACTACAAAGATTGAGGACGGATTCGTCCTGCCTGCCGTGGAGAAGTTCGAGGAGCTTATCAACGAGAGGACAAAGGCTATACTAATCTGCAACCCGAACAACCCTACCGGCAGCCTTTACACTCCGGAGGAGATGACGCAGATTAGAGACATGGTGAAGAAGCACGACCTGCTGCTCTTCTCCGACGAGGTGTATCGCGAGTTCGTCTATACCGAGAACCCGTATATCAGCGCCGGAAGCCTTGAGGGAATAGAGCAAAACGTGGTGATTCTCGACTCCGTGAGCAAGAGATACAGCGAGTGTGGAGTGAGAATAGGCGCTCTCGTGACGAAGAACAAGGAGATTAGAGACACAGCCGTAAAGTTCTGTCAGGCACGCGTCTCCCCACCACTCGTAGGACAGATAGTAGCCGAGGCTTCGGTTGACACGCCGGAGGAATATTTCCGCAAGGTGTACGACGAATACGTGGAAAGGCGCAACTGACTCATCAACGGACTGAACGATATCCCAGGCGTCTTCTCTCCTACTCCGATGGGAGCTTTCTATACCGTGGCGAAGCTGCCGGTGGACGATAGCGACAAGTTCTGCAGCTGGTGTCTGGAGAAGTTCAGCTATGAGAACGAGACCGTGATGATGGCTCCTGCAAGCGGATTCTACATCACTCCCGGAGCAGGACACAACCAGGTAAGAATAGCCTATGTGCTGAAGAAGGAAGATTTGGAAAGGGCGCTGATAGTACTGAGAAAAGCTCTTGAGGCGTATCCGGGAAGAGTGGACGAGTGAAAGAAATAATATCGCCATACTAAATAAAAAAATGAACAGACAGCCACAAGCAAATAATATGTTTATGGTTGTCTGTTTTTTTGGTATTTCCCCTCTATCCTGCTTCTATATTATTTCAGGTCGGGGATTACGTATACAGGCTTCTCGCCATGATGAGAGCAGTCGTGGTGGTCGCAGGATTCGAGAGAGTCCTTCAGCTCGCCGTTGCGGAATGCCTTCAACACTTCTTCCACCTTGCCGTGGCAGCCTCTTACCACGCTGATGCCGTGGGCGTTGAGCTTGTTGTATGCTCCCATACCCATATTGCCTGCCAGCATAAGCGTGATGCCCATTTCCTGCATCACCGAAGCGATGTTCGACTTGCATCCGCATCCCTCCGGGGAGTCCAGACGCTCTCTGCCGACGACTTCATTCTGTTCGTCAAGCGTTACTACCGTGTAGTAAGCACAATGTCCGAAATGATCGTCCACCATTTCATCTCGTGTAGGTATTGCTATTTTCTTCATTTTATTTATTGTTACTTTTATTCTCAACACCCAACAAATGCGGCGAAGATATTATATTCTCTGCGCTAAATTACAAATAAAATCCGAATAAAGACCACTTTGAAAACGAAAAGTTTCTTTTTCACCCGAAATCTATCTGATGGAGGATGCCGGTAAGATGAGCTATCGCCATTCCGTAGTTGGTAATGGGCACGCCTTGCTCCTCTGCCCTGCGGATGCGCTCCAGCACGTAGCGGCGGTTGAACATGCAGGCGCCGCAATGGATGACGAGCTGATAAGGCGAGAGGTCTTGGGGGAAATCGCGGCCGCTGACAAAGCTTATCTGCAGCCCCTCGCCTATCCGCTTGCGCAACAGGCGCGGCAGCTTCACCCTGCCTATGTCTTCTCCGGCTGGCACATGGGCACAGGCTTCGAATATCAGCACACGCGAGTGTTCCGTCAGCCGGGATATGCTCTCCGCTCCCCGTCGAAGCACACGGCCATCGCCCTTGTAGGCAGCGAAGAGCACAGAGAAGGAAGTCAGCCGACTGTCGGCAGGCTTCTGTCGGAACACCTGCGGAAAGACCTGCGAATCGGTAATTATAAGCTCCGGACTCTTATGGAACGACGCCAACGCCTCGCCCATCTTGTCGGGTGTGCAGCAGACGGCGATACAATGCTTGTCGAGCAGTTCGCGTATCGTCTGCACCTGTGGCAGTATGAGCCTTCCCTTTGGAGCCTCCTTGTCCTGCGGCATTACGAGCAGCACCCTGTCGCCCTCCTTTGCCAATGAGCCTGTTATAGTTTCCTCGCCGAAATCGGGAGGCAGGAGTTGAAGCAACAGTTCCGTGAGTCTGTCCAATCCCATTCTCTTCCAGACACTTACCGCCACGGCAGGAACCTTCAGTTCGCGCCCCATGCGCTCTGCCTCCTGCTCCGCATCGGCTATCGTGTCTGCCTTGCCAAGTGCAAGCATCCAGGGAGTACCCTTGCGCCGGAGCGAGACAGTCCATTCCCGTTCCTCTTCGGTCAGGTCAACGCCGCTTGCCACCACGATCACGATGTCAGCCTGTTCCACCGCCGTCTGCATCCGCTCTATGCGCAGCCTGCCCAGCTGACGGTCTGTATCGTCGAAGCCAGGAGTGTCGAGCAGCACGCAAGCTCCCAGTCCGGGAAGCTCTACCGCCTTTCTCACGGTATCGGTCGTAGTTCCGGCTACGTCAGAAACGACTGCCACGTCCTGCCCCACCCATGCGTTGAGCAGAGACGACTTGCCTGCATTACGCCGTCCGATGAGTGCGATGTGCAGACGTGAAACTTGTGGTGTATTTTGCATATGTGTGTTTTTTTAAGTTGACGAGTTGACAAGTTGACGAGTTAACGAGGAGATTAGTATTGCTCAACAGTTGACGAGTAGACAAGTTGACGAGTTGACGAGGAGATTAGTCTCGTCTACTTGTAATGCAAATCTCCTTGTCTACTTGTTAAACAAATCTCCTTGTCTACTCGTCTACTTGTCTACTTGTCTACTCGTCTACTTGTTTAAAATCTAAAATCTCTCAGTCCCTGCCTTATCTCTTCCAGACGTTTCGTGGCTATTGCCTTAATCTTGGGGTTCGGTATATGTTCTATCGCCTTGGCAATCTCGCGTATACCCTTTTCCTTTGTCTCCGGCGAAGCATAGTCTTCGAGATACTCCTGCAGAGTCATCAGAGCGTTGGGTGCGCAACAGTTGGCTATCTGTCCCGACTTGACGAGCGACATGAAGCGGTCGCCCGTGCGCCCTTCCCTGTAGCAGGCGGTACAGAAGCTTGGTATGTGGCCCAGGTCGAGCAGCCAGCCCACTATCTCGTCGAGCGAGCGGTGGTCGCTCACGTCAAACTGCTCCGTATGCTCGGGCTGTCCGTCAGCATATCCTCCCACACTTGTGCGCGAACCTCCGCTAATCTGCGAAACGCCCAGCTCCAGCACCCTGCGGCGCACGGCTTCCGACTCGCGTGTGGAAATGATCATGCCGGTATATGGCACGGAGATACGGATAACAGCCACGAGACGCTCGAACATCTCGTCGGAAATGGCATCCGGGAAATCTTCGGTCGATATGTCGTCGGCCGGACAGATGCGCGGCACGCTGATGGTATGCGGCCCCACTCCGAACTTTGCCTCCAGATGCTCGGCGTGCATGAGCAGTCCCACGAAGTCGTAGCGGTACAGGTTCAGTCCGAAAAGCACTCCTATCCCCACATCGTCGATGCCTGCCTCCATAGCGCGGTCCATGGCTTCGGTATGGTATGCATAGTTGCTCTTGGGTCCTGCGGGATGCAACTCCTCGTAGTGCTCCTTGTGGTAAGTCTCCTGGAAGAGTATGTATGTCCCGATTCCTGCATCCCTGAGCCTGCGGTAGTTCTCCACGGTAGTGGCTGCAATGTTCACGTTCACGCGGCGTATGGCACCATTCTTGTGGTGTATGCCATAGATGGTGCGTATGGACTCCAGTATGTATTCTATCGGATTGTGGCGCGGGTCCTCGCCTGCCTCCAATGCCAGCCGCTTATGGCCCATGTCCTGCAGAGCCACCACCTCGCGCTCTATCTCCTGCTGCGTGAGCTTGCGGCGCGCTATGGTTTTGTTTTTGGCATGATACGGACAATACACGCATCCGTTCACACAATAGTTTGACAGATAAAGCGGCGCGAACATCACGATGCGGTTGCCGTAGAAGCGTTGCTTTATCTCTTTCGCCAGCTGGAAGATGCGCTCTGTCAGTTCCGGGTCGTCGCATTCCAGCAGCACGGCAGCCTCCCTGTGGGTCAGTCCGCCACACTTTGCCGCTTTCTCGAGCAGAGCTTCAACCAATGCCCTGTCGTTCCTGTGTCCCGACGCGTATTCCAGCGTGTCAAGAATCTCTTGATGATTGATAAACTCTTCTGCCCAGCCTGAGGCTGGATTATAATTCTTGTCCATTCTATATGTTCCTTTCTACTTGTCTTCTGACAAATATCCTTGTCTGTTTGCCTGTTCGTCCGTTGCATGCGTCGGGCTGCGATAGTCTCCCCGTGCCGTAGAAATGCGGTAGCCTATTCTGTCCAGTTGATGCCTCAGCAGGGCCAGTCCTTCTGCCGCCTCCGTTCCTTCCGCCGCCTTGTTGTCGTACAGGGCATAGCTGGAGCGGCATGCAGCCGGCGAGAGGTTCGGCATAACCACATTTGCCCCTGCCAGTATTCCCCGTTGCTTGCCGTCGGGCAGGAGTGTTGAAAGGGCTGTGGTGGCAGGAATCAGAGCCTCGGGAAACATAAGCCGGAAGATGGAAAGCAGCCGTAGCGTGAGATCGGCGCTGCCCGGCGGCCAGTTGCGGAAGGGCGTGTCCTTCTGGGGTATGAATGGTCCGATGCCTATCATCTGCGGACGGAAGCGCTCGATGAAGCAGATGTCCTCCACCAGATGGTCAAGCGTCTGTCCCGGACTGCCCACCATAATGCCCGTGCCTGTCTGATAGCCTGTTTCCTTCAGCCATTGCAGACATTTCAGTCTGTCTTCGCGCGACATCGTTTCGGGGTGCAGCATGCGGTAATGCGCGGCGTTGTATGTTTCGTGGCGCAGCAGATAGCGGTTGGCTCCTGCGCGGAACAGTCCTTCGTATTCCTCTCTCTCCATCTCGCCCAGCGAGAGTGTGATGGCGCAGTCGGGATATGTGCGCCTGATGGTGCTCACCACATCCTCCCACTTGGCATAGCAGCCCTGCTTCTCGCCTCCCTGCAATACGAAAGTACGAAACCCCAGCTCGTGCCCCTTCCGGCAAGAGTCCAGGATTTCGTCCTTAGTCAGTTCGTAGCGCGCCACCGATGTGTTGGCAGCCCTGATGCCGCAATACAGACAGTTGTTGCGACAGCGGTTGCCCACCTCTATCAGTCCGCGTATATATATGTCATTGCCAAACTTAGAGTGAGCCACCTCTCTCGCCTGCCTGTGCAGATAATCCACAGCCTGGGCATCCGCAGTTGCGAGCAACCGTCGGTATGCTTCGGGGGCGAGAGTGTGCTCGCATCGCAGCCTGTCAATCCATGTCTTCATAGGTCTTTGTCTCCTTGCCCAGTTCTTTCTCGAACTTGCGCTTTCCTGCCCTCAGCTCGTTGTGCACGCAGGGACCGGTGATGCAGCCTCCCTCGCACGCCATCACTTCGAGGAACTTTGCCGGAGCCTTGCCCGACTTGCCGTAGGCGCGCAGCATGGCGATGTTCTTCTTCGACAGGTTTGCCACAGGCAGCACCTGGAAGGAATTTGCCTTCTCCTTGAGATACGACTTCACGGCTCCTGCCACTCCGCCTGCCTGGGCGAACGAATGAGCCTCGCGTACCGACTGCACCTCCACTTCATAAGGAGCCGACGTGCCGGGGTCGATACCCAGTCCGTCAAGTATAGAGGATATCTCCTCGAAAGTGAGCACGAAATTCACTTTCTCATCCTGCTGTGCCTCCTTGCGCTTTGCCACGCACGGACCGATGAACACCACCTGTGCATCTGGATGCTTCTGCTTTGCCAGCCGGGCGGTATAATACATCGGAGAACGCGTATCGGAAACATACTTCGCCATCTCGGGCGCATGCTTCCTTACCATCTGCACATACGACGGACAGCAGGATGTGGTCATGAACGGCTGTCCCTCTTCCAGCTTCTCCAGCAGCTCGTTTGCCTCGTGCTCCACGGTCTGCATGGCTCCCTGTGCCACTTCTATCACATCGGCAAAGCCCATCTCGCGCAGAGCACCATAGATCTGCTCCTTGCCCACCTGGAACTGTCCCAGTATTGCCGGAGCCACGATAGCCACAAGCTTCTGCTTGTTTCTTATCCTGTAGAGCACGTCGAACACCTGCGATACCTCCATGATGGCTCCGAACGGGCATGCGTTGAGGCATTTTCCGCAATATATGCACTTGCTCTCGTCGATATGCTCCACTCCGCGCTCGTCCTTGCTGATTGCCTTAACGGGGCAGGTCTCCTCGCACGGCACCGGTATGTACACGATGGCATGATACGGGCAGCTGTCGTGGCAGATGCCGCAGCTGATGCAGGCGTCGTGGTCTATCCATGCCTGTCCGTTCTTCTTCAGATGCACGGCACCCTTCGGACAGTTCGTCATACAATGGCGGGCGATACATCCGCGGCACAGGTTCGTGATTTCGTAATTTATCTGCACGCACGAGGAGCACGCCTCGTCTATCACGCACAGGATATCTTCTTTCGGAACACCGCCTCCGGCTCTCTTCATCGCACGGAAGGCAAACTCTGACAGCGGCGTCAGCTCGTCGGTCTCGTCTTCCATCGTCATACCCAACAGCGGAAGCGACTTGTATCTCCATACTGCCCTCTCCTTATGCACGCAACAGCGCCCCTCGTGCTTGGAACGACGGGGACTAAGCTCTATAGGCAGACGGTCGATTCGCTCTATAAGTTCATTCTTTTTCCACAATTTCACAAGTTCTGTCAATAACCTGTGTCGGACAATCATGATATTGTTCGTAAAGGCCATAATATTTTTTAAGATTAACAGGTAAAACATCAGCCAGAACAGTCCGGCTAAAACTTGCGGCAAAGGTATAAAAAAGCTTTGTTTGTCCAAAGAGAAATACGATTTTTATATGGTTTCGCATGTTTTCTACAGCAAAAGCTGCTGACAAACAGACAAACAAAACACGGAAGTCTCTCCTTTTCTACAAAACAACTCTTCGTTTTGCCTAAAACAATGCTCACGACTTGTTTACATATGTTTTATAACACATAATATGATTCTTTCAATTTAATAAAAGTTAATTTTAGGGATTGTACACAAAATAACCACATTATTTTGAAACTTTTTTAAAATAAAAACCTATCTTTGCAATGTCTTAATCCAACAGAAACCTCAACGGGTGGAAGATGGCGACAGACATTTATATAATATAAAGGTGTAACTGCAAAGTTTCTATCTATTGGCAGACTCTCTACCATAAGGACGGGTACGTACAGAATGGGCTCCACACCTTTGTTTATATAAAATAAGCCACACAACTTTTACACCGCATCGTGGGAGCCAAGATGCCTAAAACCAAAAACAATGAGACGAATTTTATTTTTGGCAGCATGCCTTACAATGGTAGTCATGTCTGCAAGTGCACAGAAGAATTTTACCGTATGGTATGGTGCTAATATTGCCAGCATGAGCATGGACGGCACAAGTCCTGACTCTGAGGCTAAGTTCCTGAACGTAGGTGTTGACTACACCGCACCTATATGCGACGCTTTCGACTGGAGCGTAGGTGCTGCCTACACAACAAAGGGATGCAAGGACTGGGATCCGGGCTTCATTCAGATTGACGCAAATGCTGGCTGGAACTTCCTGAAGAACGACGACTTCAAATTAGGTATCCTCACAGGTCCTTACGCTGACTTGATGGTTGTAAAAGACGATGCTGAAGGAGAAAAGACTTTCTCTATGGGCTGGCAGGCTGGCGCAAAGGCTACCTACAAGGACTTCTCTCTGAAGGTTGGCTATGAGTTCGGACTTACCGACGTTCTCGACGGTGGCAAGAGCAAGCTCAACGGAGTTTATTTCCGTCTTGGATACAGCTTCTAAAAAGAAACTTTATATTTTATAACCTGAACCGGCAATATGTCTTATCAACATATTGCCGGTTCTTTGTTATTTTATTCCAAGTGAGGAGGCATAGGATTTCATGACGCATGCCATGGGATTCGTGACGCACACACAGAATTCTGACGTATGCCTTATATCAAGAATCATGTCACAGGACAAAGACACATGTCGCCAACTCCTTCATTTGCCCATTTGCTTCATCCCCCTTTACTCCTACTTGATAAGATTTGAGAGTATCCATTCGCAATGTCCCCTTTCGGTGGAGTCGCTGGTCCAATGCTCGTTGATGGGAGTGATGAGCGAAGACTTGGGACATTGGAGCACATTCCATACGGCATAGCTGGTTGTAGGAGGACAGGTGTTGTCGTTATACCCCCACGTCATGCGCACCGGACAAGAGATATGGCGCGCGAAATTCACCACATCATAATACTGCAACGTCTTCTCCGTACGCTCGTTGAGCACACCGATGCGCTGCATGTGCGGATAGCCGCCCGTACGTCCCTTCTCGCGGTAAGCCGCCATGTCGGCAAGAGCCGGATGGTTGGCGCAGCAAAGCGTAACACGACTGTCTAAAGCTGCCGCCACAAGACTCAGAGCACCACCCTGACTGCCGCCCTGTACAGCAACGTTCTTGCCGTCCCACTCAGGAAGAGAGGTAAGGAAGTCGATGGCACACACCAGTCCCAAATACACATGCTTCATATAATAATCATCGCGCGAATCCAAACCCTGACACAGATAACCATTGGCTCCGGTATTGAAGGCTGTGCTGATTTCCTTAAACTGCCCGTCGGTCATCCGCGGGTCGAGTCCATGAATCTCCGTCTCGAAGCGTATGCATCCGTTGTCGGCATAATAGCGGTGGCGAAGAGGTTCCTTGATAGTCTTCACACCGGCTCCTGGAGGGGACAGTACCACAGGGCAGCTTCCTTTACCGCAGCCCTTGGGAACGAACAGATAGCCATAGATACACTGCTTCTGCCTGTTTACCACGAGGCGCACGAGATAGGCGTCCGCCTTGTCGGTATCGTATTCGTGCGCCGGCTCCCGGGTATAGCTAAGCGGCACACTCTTCAGTTCGTCCAGCTCCTTCTGCCAGAAGGACGTGAAGTCAGCTGGTTCCTTGGTGTAGGGCTGAATCTTATCCACAGAGAAGCCAACCTTTACATGATGCGTGGTCGTCTGACCGCCGATATTGGCAGTCAGGCAAAGGTCGAGAAAGCCTGGGTCGCGGCGTGTACCCATGTCAACCACCGCCTTTCCACGCTTTAACACCACCTTACCCATACGCCCGGCATCAAGCATGTCGCGGCCTATGGTATACGTCACCTCACCGTCCTGTGCCACTCCGTATCTGTACAGCTGCACCTCCACCTGTGCCTTCTCGCCAGTCTTGTAGAGCCAGTCGGCATGGTTCGGAGCTGTAACCCACAGGAAATCGCTACGATAAGGATAGTTTTCTGCGCACACATTACATATTGCCATCACCAAGAGTAAAGCAATAAGGAAAAAATTTCTTGATTTATTTTTCATATTCCATTAATTTGTAGATTAATTTCAACGATAGTAGTTCCTGCTTGTTTGCGCATGCAAACTTACATAAAATAATTCATATATGCAAATCAGAATGGAAATTGCCATACCAATACAAAGTTACGTATTACACATACCAATCCCATTCCCCTGTCTGCATTACAGAACAGTCTGCACTATATAGCCAGACTGATACGGAAAGAACGAAGTGAAAGTCGGGCGCAACCGACAAACCCTGTGGGGAGGGTGTACGGATGCTAACCCAAAACTGT
>OOCQ01002026.1_pt1 | contig 10429 bp, 10 predicted proteins | sample 1671121 | NCBI WGS metagenome assembly OOCQ01 (sample SAMN06348124, study PRJEB24527) | human gut metagenome | biome: human gut; feature: ankylosing spondylitis patient; material: feces | host: Homo sapiens | place: China | collected 2015-10 | reverse complement strand
TTAAAGCGGTACGCGAGCTGGGTTCAGAACGTCGTGAGACAGTTCGGTCCCTATCTGTCGTGGGCGCAGGATATTTGAAAGGCGCTGTCCCTAGTACGAGAGGACCGGGATGGACGAACCTCTGGTGCACCAGTTGTCACGCCAGTGGCACAGCTGGGCAGCTATGTTCGGATCGGATAAACGCTGAAAGCATCTAAGCGTGAAGCCGGCCTTAAGATAAGATATCCCACTGAGTCAATCAGGTAAGACCCCTTGAAGACTACAAGGTTGATAGGCACACAGTGTAAGCGGAGTGATCCGTTCAGCTAGCGTGTACTAATAGGTCGAGGGCTTGACCCCATCTTGATCAGATACTCTGTTTGCTAAGAAAGCGGTTCGATATTCAGTTTTGAGGGTACATCCTCAACAAAAGAGAAGCATGACAAGCGCCATGTATATGGCCGGTGTCGATGACGGTGAGGTTCCACCTGTTCCCATTCCGAACACAGAAGTTAAGCTCACTTGTGCCGAAGATAGTTAGCTGGAAACGGCTTGTGAAAATAGGTAGTCGCCGACTTGAACAGAAAGCTCTGAGAGAAATCTCAGGGCTTTTTTGTTGCACAAAAATATGGAGCGGATTTTGGTCGAAATGATAACAGGACAAGACTTGACAAAAATACTACTATGCAATACAATATAGGTAATCTACTATGTATTACATAATAGGTAAAAGGAGGTATCCAGTGGAAAACAACACACAATTGCTCAAGGGCGTTTTGGAATTCTGTGTTCTGAAATTCATTAGCAGAGAGCCGACCTATGGCTATGAGATCGTGATGCATCTAAAACAGGTCGGGTTTTCTGACTTGAGTGAAAGTACACTCTATCCGCTGCTACTGCGGCTGGAACAGCAGGGAAAGGTCACGGTGGAACGCAGACCCTCCCCCAAGGGACCGAGCCGGAAATACTACGTTGTAACGGAAGAAGGGCGGCAGGCGCTTCTTGAATTCCGACAAGATTGGAGCCAGCTATGCCAGCTGGTGGAAAAAATTTTTAAGGAGGAGCCAGATGAATAAGTATTTTGCACTGCGAAAAGCGAACCGGATGCGTACCAGACTGCTGACAGAAAAAAGTCAGGAGCAGCTTAAGGAAGTGATCCGCTATCTTCGTCGGGTCAGCTGGGACTTCTGCGGGATTGAACTTGTGCGCAACGATCTGCTTGATATTTCCATCCAAGCCAATGCGAAAAATCAGGAACTGTTCGATTCGATTTCGGATGCAAAAACCTTCGTAGAGGAGGTCAAGCCAAGTTTGAAAACACTGAGAGCTGCGGATTACTTCTGGTTTGTTGCACCGCTGTATTTCTTTTTTGGGTGGGGAGTGGAAGGGCTGCTGCTTTACCCGGTAATTGGTGATTGGGTTTTTGAACTTTCTGTAGGCTATCTGATGCAGCTTGTTGTTGCAGTGACGGCTTTTTGTGCACTGTTCCGCCGGATGATGGAACAGGTAGGCTTTCCGCCGAAAGAGCATTGGCTGAAATATGCTACATGGCTGGTGCTTTATATCGTGACCCTGTATGGAACGGGCTGGTTCTTTACCCAGATCGCGGGTAAGATCGTACTGCTGCGGCTTCCGATCCTTAGCTATTCGATTTTTTGCCTGCTTCTGGGTGCAGGACTGTATGCAATACATTTTTGGAGATATGGAAAAGACCCGCGTCTGAGTGCTCGCATATAAAGTAAAAAGCGCCCCCGCTGCACTGTGCATAACGGTGCAGCGGGGGCGCATACTTTATTGGGTGGTGTACCGGTCAGGATACGAGCTTCTGCTTAGCCCTTGCCGGCGCAGCCGAACAGCTCGATCTTCTCCTTGCACTTGTCCTCGATGGCCTTTGCACCAGGAGCCAGCAGCTTGCGGGGGTCGAAGCCCTTGCCCTGCAGATCCTTGCCGGCCTCGATGTACTTACGGGTAGCCTCAGCAAAGACCAGCTGGCACTCGGTGTTGATGTTGATCTTGGAGACGCCCAGACTGATGGCCTTTGCGATCATCTCATCGGGGATGCCAGTGCCGCCGTGCAGGACCAGAGGAATGTTGTTGGTGGCCTTGTGGATGCGGTCCAGAGCCTCGAAGTCCAGGCCCTTCCAGTTTGCGGGGTAGACGCCGTGGATGTTGCCGATGCCGGCAGCCAGGAAGTCAACGCCCAGAGCGGTGATCTTTGCGCACTCTTCGGGGTCAGCGATCTCGCCGGCACCCACGACGCCGTCCTCGACGCCGCCGATGGAACCGACCTCGGCCTCGATGCTCAGGCCCTTTGCATGTGCCAGAGCGACCAGCTCCTTGGTCTTTTCCACGTTCTCCTCGATGGAGTAGTGGCTGCCGTCGAACATGATGGAAGAGAAGCCGGCCTCGATGCAGGCCTTGCAGCCCTCATAGGTGCCGTGATCCAGATGCAGGGCAACGGGAACGGTGATGCCCATGGAATCGACCATTGCGCTGACCATGGCAGCGACGGTCTTGAAACCGGTCATGTACTTGCCGGCACCCTCGGAAACACCCAGAATCACAGGGCTCTTCATTTCCTCGCAGGCGGTCAGAACGGACTTGGTCCACTCCAGATTGTTGATGTTGAACTGAGGCACACCGTAGTGGCCATCACGTGCTTTGATCAGCATTTCGGTTGCATTTACCAACATTATTCATTACCTCCACAAAATCATTGGGGTCTTGCTCGTTTCATATCCGCTTTGTGCACGGTTTAACGAACCTACAGAATTAGTATACCCCAAACAGCGGCCAAAATCAATCCAAACCGGTGTTTTTCCTGTAACAATGCGGGGATTCTGTTTCTGGCAGGGTGCAGGGGGTTACTGCCAGAAGCGCGTACATTCGATAGAATGCAACAAATTTCCATATAATGTGCAACGAGCGGCCGAAAGACAGAAAGCTTGATGAAGGACGGATTTTCAACACAGATCCACATTCGTCAAAATGATATTGGGCAATTTGGCAAAAGCGGACAGGATGCAGTTCAAAAAATTGTCATATTTCCGACTTGTATTCTACAAATTGTACGCAGGAAATCAAAAAAGGTCGAACCAAAAAGTGGAAAACCTTGTGGAAAGTGTGGAATTCCACAGGCAAAACAGGCTTTAAAGCTGGACTTTTGAACTTTCTCCACAGGGTTTTCAACATGTGGAAAAATAATCGCTCTTCTACGGATTGTATACCGCGTTTTTGTGGAAAACTTTTTTCTCCGGCAAAACAGAGGGATATCTACCCAGCGGCCGGGTAAAGCTGATGCAGGGCGGCAGAACATTTCTGCAAAAAAGCGGAAACGGTCTCCGGCACCACGAACAGAAAAACTTTTGCAGGACGCGGATAAAAAACGGTAATTTGCTGGCAAACAAGTTCGGCTTATGCTATACTTCAAGATGAGTTATCATCTTCAGATTATACCGGTGCGCGGCCCAGAGTGCGGCGCGCCTTTTGGAGGGTGTGCACAGCACCTTCCGGTGATACAACGGAAGGAGAAAATCATCATGGAAGAAAAGAACCAGCCGCGCCGTCCGCGCCGCAGCCCGGAAGAGCCGCTGCAGAAGAACGAGAGCCTTGTTTATGGCAAAAATCCGGTGACCGAACTGCTGAAAAGCGGTTCCGGAGTGGACACCGTGCTCATTGCTGAGGGCATGGCTCCGGCCGTGGCGGCTTACTATACCGCATTGGCAAAGGAAGCGGGTGCCACGGTGAAGCGGGTGCACCCAAACAAGCTGCGCCTGATGACCGGCACCGAGAGCCATCAGGGTGTGGCGGCATTTGCCAGCGAGATCGAATACGTGACGGTAGACGACCTGATGGCAGCAGCCAAGGCCAAGGGCGAAGCACCTTTTCTGGTGCTGAGCGATGGCATTGAAGACCCGCACAATCTGGGTGCCGTGATGCGCAGTGCTCTGCTGTGCGGTGCGCATGGCATCGTGATCCCAAAGCGCGGCGGCGCATCGGTCACGCCTACCGTCATCAAGTCCAGCGCAGGTGCCGCAGAACGCCTGCCGGTGGCTCGTGTGGCCAACATCGGCGAGACCATCCGCCGCCTGAAGGAGCAGGGTGTGTTCGTCTACTGCGCCGATATGGACGGCGTGTCTCTGCGCAGGAACAACCTGACCGGCCCCATTGCACTGGTGCTGGGCAGCGAGGGCAGCGGTGTTTCCCAGCTGGTGAAAAAGCTGTGCGACGGCGTGGTGCGGCTGGATATGGCAGCACCGGGCACCGGTGTGGACAGCTACAACGTGTCGGTGGCTGCGGGCATTATTCTGTACGAGATCCAGTCCCAACGCGCAGCACAGCAGGCATGATCCGGCATTCGGGCCGGAACCTCAATTTGAATTACAGGAGGGACAAGAATGCCGAAAGATAAAAATAATGGCCGGGAAATGACCCCGGATGAAAAGTTCCGCTCCTTTTTCAGCACCACGGCGGTGGATATCCCGGAGGAGATGACCCGGAGGGACGAAGACCAGCCGGAGGAAAAGCCGGAGAAACGGTTTGGCCTGTTTGGCCGTGGTAAGGCAAAGCAGGAGACTGACGAAGCTGCAGCAGAGCAGCCGCAGGAAATGCCCACCGGTGAGGTGCGGCTGGGTGAGGATGCGCAGCCGGAACCGGAAGCGGATCTGGAACTGATGCTGAAGCCGGAGGCAGACCCGGAACAGGAACTGGCCCCGTGGCCTTTTCTGGAGAAGGAAGCAGAGGATGCACAGCCGGAAGCACCCGCCAAAAAGCCGGAGGGAAAATCTGCACCGCAAACGGCGGAACCCCCGGCGGCAGTGAAGCCGGAAACACCCCGGCAGAGCGCTGTCCCGGCGGCTAGACCCGCAGAGCAGCACAGCACGGCAAAGCCTCTCCGGCACCCCAAGAATGCGCCGGAGGTGCTGCTGCCGCAGGAAGAGCAGGAGCAGCAGGAGATGGCACAGCTCAAGGCGATGATCAACGGCCTGAGCGACCAGAAGCCGGAAAAGCCTGCACCGAGAGCCGAAGCAGCCCCGGCAGCAGAAACTGAACCGGCTGAGAGCAAAAAGAAACCGTCCGGTGCACCGCTGCCCGCGGCTGTGTTTGCAGCGGTAAAGGAGACGGCACCGGAGCTGCAGCCGGAACCTGTGCCGCAGCCGGAAAAAATGGAGCAGCCGGAAAAGCAGCCGGTGGCCGATTTCTTTGGCAAGGCACAGAGCGAGGACGCACCGCAGGCACCTTTGGCCCCGGCAGAGGAGCCTGCCGCAAAAGAGGACACCATGAGCCTGCCGCTGCTGCCGCTGGACGGTGAAGAGCCGCAGCAGGCACCGGAGAAGGCACCCGCTGCGCCACAGCCGGAACTGAAAGCTGAGGCGGAGGACGCGGTGTCTCCGGAGGAACATGCCGAAACGGAGCTGACCGAGCCGGAGGCTACGGCGGATAAGCTGCACCGTATGAGTGCAGAGCTGACGCTGCGCTGCGTGCTGGGCGGCATTCTGGCTGTGGTGCTGCTGCATTTTGGTTTGGTGTCGGATGGGCTGCTGCCCGCCATGGCGGCGCTGGACCCGGATGCTGCCCCGGCGGCATTCTATGGTGCAAACCTGCTGCTGCTGGCAGCAAGCCTGTGCGTGGGCTTCCCGGTGCTGCGCGACGGCCTGAACGGCCTGCGCGGACGGCCTTCTTCCGAGACGATGCCGGCGCTGGCCGCAGTAGCAGCGCTGGTGCAGGCGGTCACAGCCATGCTGAACGCAAATGTTTACCGCGGCACCACCGGCATCTCGCTGCTCAGCGGCATGGCCGCGCTGGGGCTGTTCCTTGCGCTGCTGGGCAGCCGGGTGATGCTGGCTGCTGTCAAGGGCGGCTATGAGCTGGTGACCAATGGTGTGGAGTTCGAGGGCGCCTACCGCGCCAAGGACAAAGACCTGCTGCGCGCCCTTGCACGGGATCTGGAACAGAAGGACCCCTGGGTGCTGCTGAGCCGCCCGATGAAGGAAGCTGACGGCTTTGTGGAGCAGAGCTTGAGCGAGCGCGCAAGCGAGCGCCGTGCCCGCAAAGTTTCGTACATCCTGCTGGGCGTTGCCCTGCTCAGCGGTGTGCTGTTCCTGCTGGCAGGTGCCGGCTGGAACAAAGCTGCGGCTGCCATGGCCGCTGTGCTGTGCATGGGTGCACCGCTTTCCTCTACCCTGATCGCGGGCGTTGCCTCACTGCGGCTGCAGCGTGCGGCTGCGGCTGTGGGCGCAGTCGTGCCCGGTTGGCAGGCCATTGAGCAGCTGGGCGGCATTGATACGCTGCAGATCGATGCAGACGACCTGTTCACCGCCGACAGCGCACAGCTGGAGGATATCCGCATCTTCAAGGGCGGCCGCATCGACCGCGCCATCCTGTACGCGGCCAGCGTGCTCAACCAGAGCGGCGGTACTCTGCAGGGGCTGTTCCGTCAGATCATTGAGGACCGCACCGACATCCTGTTCCCGGTCAAGGATCTGGAGATCCACCGCGGGCTGGGCTTTGCCGCCTGGTGCGACAACAACCACATCCAGATCGGCACCCGCCGTTTCCTGGAGCAGGAGGGCGTGGCCCTGCCGGACGAGGACTACGAGAACCAGCACTCCAAAAACGGGGAGCTGCAGATCCTGTATCTGGCAGTGTCCGGCAACGTGCATGCCATGTTCGTGATCCGCTATGTGGGCGGCCGCAACATCGCCCGCAGCCTTGCTGCCCTGCAGCAGGAGAACATCCGTCTGCTGGTCACCAGTCTGGACCCCAGCCTGACCGCAAAGCATATCACCGAGGCCTACCGCCTGCCGGAGGGCATGGTCACCCTGCTGGATCAGGAGCAGTGCGCCGCCCTCGAGGCCGCCCCGGCCGAGGATGCGCCCTGCTGCATGTACCATCAGAAAGGCTTTGCCAGCCTGACCGGCGGTCTGCGCGCAGCCGACAAGGCCCAGAACGCCGAGACCACGGCCACCACGGTGCAGATGGTGTCGGTGCTGTTCTCGGTGGCCATTGCGGTGCTGCTCACCAGCGCCCGCAGCATCTGGCAGCTGCCGGTGACCTATGTGCTGATGTATCAGGCGGCATGGAGCGCCCTGAGCATCGCCGTGTGCGCTCTGAAACAGCATAACTGAAAATGATTCTCAAAATAAATAGGAATGATTCTTGATTTTCTTCACCGTTTGTGGTATACTCTGTTCAGAGACAAGGACCTGAAGCCCCGCAGTGGGGCTGCCGATACAGACACCGAATAACAAAAGGAGAAGAGAGTATGGAACTCAAGGGTACCAAGACCGAGAAAAACCTGTGGGAAGCCTTTGCAGGCGAGAGCCAGGCACGCAACAAGTACACCTACTTTGCCAGCATGGCCAAGAAGGAAGGCTATGAGCAGCTGGCTGCCATCTTTGAGGAGACCGCCGGCAACGAGAAGGAGCATGCCAAGATCTGGTTCAAGCTGCTGTGCGGCGGTGCCATCCCCGACACGCTCACCTGCCTGGACATGGCCGCCGGCGGCGAGCACGACGAGTGGACCGAGATGTACCCCCGCATGGCCAAGGAGGCCAAGGAAGAGGGCTTCAACCAGATCGCAGCCCTGTTCACCATGGTGGCACAGATCGAGAAGGAGCACGAGGAGCGCTACCGCGCCTTGGCCGAGAACCTGAAGAACCAGAAGGTGTTCGCCCGCGAAGAGCAGCAGCTGTGGCAGTGCCGGAACTGCGGCTACACCTTCATCGGCAAGTCGGCTCCGCTCAAGTGCCCGGTGTGCGCACACCCCCAGAGCTACTTTGAGCTGAAGAAGATCAATTACTGATGTGACCCACCCCAGAGGGACGACGGCAGTCGTCCCTCTTTTGCTGTTCAGAGCAGCGGCCGTTCCGGCAGAAAGATCATTGTCCCGCGGGAAGAATAGATCAGCCGCTGCACGGCGCAGCCGTACAACAGAAACAGCACCGCCAGCACCAGCACGGCCAGCATCAGCCCGCGCAGCCAGTGCCGGTGCCGTGGGCGGAAGGAACGGTGTGCTCCGGGCCGGTATCGCATGGTCTGCGCCTCCTTTTTTGCATTTGCCCATCCTATGCAGGGCCGCAGACGATTGTGCAGGCGGGGCCGCTGTGGTAAGATAAAAGAAGAACCATTCATCCAAAGGAGTTTTTATGCTGACGATCACCTTACTGGGCACGGCGGCCACCATGCCGCTGCCGGACCGCGCCCTCAGTACGGCCTTTGCAGCCTGCGGCGGCCACGGCCTGCTGTTCGACTGCGGCGAGGGCACCCAGACTGCCGCGCGCCGGGCCGGGGTCAGTATTTTCCGCATGGACGCCATTCTGCTGACCCATTACCACGGGGACCACATTTTCGGCCTGCCCGGCATCTGGCAGACGATGGCCGCCCAGGGCCGCACTGCCCCCCTCGTCATGGCTGGGCCGCCGGGCTTGACGGATGTGGTGCGCACCTTTTACGCCGTGGCCGGCCCGCTGCCGTTCGAACTACGGCTGAAAGAACTACCGGACTGCAAAGGCGAGTTTGAAGTGCCCTCCGGGTGCGTGCAGGCGTTCCCCCTCAAGCACCGGGTACCCTGCTGCGGATATGCGTTCACCCTGCCGCGGGCGGGCAAGTTTGATCCCCAGCGGGCAAAGGCGGCGGGCATCCCCGTGCGTTACTGGTCCACCCTGCAAAGCGGCCAGCCGGTGGGCGGCTTCCTGCCGTCCCAGGTTCTCGGCCCGCCGCGCCGCGGGCTGAAAGTTGTCTATGCGACCGACACCCGCCCCTGCGCTGCGCTGCGCCGCGCTGCACAGGATGCCGATCTTTTGTTGATGGATTCCACCTATGCCGATGACGCCGACCTGCCCAAAGCGAAGTTATACGGCCATTCCACCTGCCGCGAAACGGGAGTCCTTGCCGCCGAAGCCAACGTGTGCCGCCTGTGGCTGACCCATTACAGCGCCGCCGTAACGGACCTTGCCCCCGGCCTTGCCGCCGCGCAGCAGGCGTTCCCCACCGCAGCCGCCGGGGTTGACGGCATGCGGCTGACCTTGAATTTTGACCCTGATTAAATGAGGTTTTCCCCTTGAAAAAATCTACCCGTCTGAACATTTTGTTTGCCATCATCATTCTGCTGGCCGCCGGGGTGCTGTGGCTCTGTTTCGGCCATCCGGCTGCCGGGTCCGGTCTGGTTGCCGTGCTGACCTATGGCGATGACAGCACCCAGCTGCGCATCCCGCTGGACACCGACCATCGCTATGATATTGATACCGGCTATTACACCATCCATCTGGTTGTGGAAAACGGCGGCATCCGCTTTGTGGAAAGCCCCTGCCCGGACCACACCTGTGAATCCTTTGGCGTACTGACCAAACAGGGCGATTGGGCCGCCTGCCTGCCCGCCCGCGCCAGCGTTACCGTTGAATAACCATACATTACGGAGGTTCCCCATGAAACCCACCTACAAGCAAGTGACCAAAACCCGCTATATTGAGCAGATCAGCCAGCTGGCGGAAGAAATTTTTGTTCAGCATTACACCAAGCTGACCCCAAAAGTAGCCCGCGCCCTGGCGGAAAAGTACCAGAGTGATATCCTGACGGATGACGAGATCCACAGCGGAACTGTGAATTATTTCATGATCTATCTGGGCAGCGATCCAGTCGGCTATTTTGCGCTGGATCTTACCCCCACGGGGGCCATGTGCCTGTCCCGCCTGTTCCTTTTGGAAAAAGCCCGCGGCCAGGGCATTGGCCGCAGCATTGTGGCCTATGCCCAAAAACTGGCCGAAGGCGATGGCCGCAGCCGCCTATATCTGCGGGTATGGGACAAGGACCTGAAAGCTGAAGGGTTCTGCAAAAAGTGCCGCTTCCGCAAGGCCGAGACAGCCCCCGTGGAGGTCCTGCCCGGCACCACGCTGGACATCACGACCTGGGAGAAGCTGTGGTGGTAAACGCAAAATCTGGAGATACACCATGAAATTTCTGCACCTTGCAGACCTGCACCTGGGCAAACGGGTCAACGGGTTTGATATGCTGGAGGATCAGCGGTTCATCCTTGAACAAATTCTGACCCTCTGTGAAAAACACGGCGTCGAGGCCGTCGTCATCGCGGGCGACATCTACGACACGCCGGTGCCGCCCGCCGCGGCCTGCACGCTGCTGGACTGGTTCCTGACCCAGCTGGCCGCCCGCCGCATCCCGGTGCTGGCCGTCTCCGGCAACCACGACAGCGCCGAGCGGCTCGACTTTGCCAGCAGTCTGCTGGCCGAACAAAACGTACACATTGCCGGGCGTTTCACCGGCTGCCCCAAGCAGGTCGTACTCAATGACCGCCACGGCCCCATCGAGTTCACGCTGCTGCCCTTTGTGCGGGCGGCCACGGTGCGCCACTACCTGCCCGACGCCGACATCACCGACTACGACTCCGCCGTCGGCGCGGCGCTGGCCGTCTGTGAGCCCGCCGCCCCGCGCCGGG
>OOCQ01002022.1_pt1 | contig 10456 bp, 8 predicted proteins | sample 1671121 | NCBI WGS metagenome assembly OOCQ01 (sample SAMN06348124, study PRJEB24527) | human gut metagenome | biome: human gut; feature: ankylosing spondylitis patient; material: feces | host: Homo sapiens | place: China | collected 2015-10 | reverse complement strand
ACCAGAAGTATCTTAAACAAGTACAGAGCGACAGAAAGAAACTTTTCCCATTCTCAAAGGCCAGCAAGCAGCCTGAACTGGAAAAGGACGGCAGCATTCAGAATGTCCTGAAAGTGGGACAGGAAGTGCTGGTGCAAATCGTTAAAGAACCAATCTCTACCAAGGGGCCACGACTCACGGGAGAAATCTCCTTCGCAGGTCGATACTTGGTACTCATGCCATTCGGTGACAAAGTTTCTGTCTCGTCGAAGATTAAAAGCGGTGAAGAACGCTCTCGACTCAAACAGCTCCTGCACAGCATCAAACCTAAGAATTGCGGCGTTATCGTACGCACTGTGGCAGAGGGCAAGAAAGTAGCTGAGCTCGATACTGAGCTGAAAGCCCTGGTGAAGCGATGGGAGGATGCTATCGCCAAGGTGCAGAAGACCCAGCAACGCCCGCAACTCGCCTTCGAGGAGACCGGAAGAGCCGTCGCTCTCATCCGAGACTTGTTTAACCCATCTTACGAGAACATCTACGTCAATGACCCTGACGTGATGAACGAGGTGAAAAACTATGTTTCTCTAATAGCCCCTGAAAAGGCGGGCATAGTTAAGCTCTACACCGGTAAGGTGCCTATCTTCGACAACTTCAACATCACCAAGCAGATCAAGTCTGCCTTCGGTCGAGTGGTGAACTATAAGCATGGCGCTTATCTCATCATCGAGCATACCGAGGCGCTGCACGTTGTCGATGTGAACAGTGGCAACCGCACTCGTGAGAAAGGTCAGGAAGCGAATGCTCTCGACGTGAACCTCGGCGCTGCCGATGAGTTGGCACGACAGTTGCGTCTCCGTGATATGGGAGGCATCATCGTGGTCGACTTCATCGACATGAACCTGGCAGAAGACCGCCAGTTGCTCTATGAGCGCATGTGCAAGAACATGCAGAAGGACCGTGCCAAGCACAACATCCTGCCTCTAAGCAAGTTTGGTCTGATGCAGATTACCCGCCAGCGCGTTCGTCCAGCCATGGACGTCAACGTAGAGGAGACCTGCCCTACCTGCTTTGGCACGGGCAAGATCAAGTCGAGCATCCTCTTCACCGACCAATTGGAAAGAAAGATCGACCGCCTAGTCAACAAGATTGGCGTCAAGAAATTCACTTTGTATGTAAACCCTTACGTAGCCGCCTTCATCAACAAGGGCTTCATCTCCTTGAAGCGCAAATGGCAGCTCAAGTATGGTTTCGGAGTCAGCGTGATTCCTTCCCAGAAACTGGCGTTCCTCCAGTACGAATTCTACGACAAGGACAACCAGTATCTCGACATGCAGGAAGAGCAAGAGACTAAGTAACTCTGCATACAAAAAACACAAACTAGAAAAGCTTCACTCGCAATACTGAAAGCGAGTGAAGTTTTTTTCATTATTGATATTTTCTCATATACAGAATTAGCAAATATTTTTGGGATACTGCAACCTTTTCGCCTTTCATTTCGTCTAAGCTACAAATATTAGTAAGAAAATAGTATAAACATTAAAATAAAAGAAAGGAAAAGAATTATGATTTTAAGTACCACTCCAACCATAGAAGGTCACCCTATCCGTGAGTATCGTGGCGTAGTAACAGGCGAAACCATCATAGGTGCCAACATGTTTAAGGATTTCTTCGCCAGCATCCGTGATGTGATAGGTGGCAGAAGCGGCTCCTACGAGAGCGTGCTCCGTGAGGCCAAGGACACCGCCCTACGCGAGATGAGCGATCGTGCAGCCTCCCTAGGCTGCAATGCCATCGTAGGCATCGACTTGGATTACGAGACAGTAGGCAGCAATGGCAGCATGCTGATGGTAACCTGCAGCGGCACAGCCGTCATCCTATAGCGCATTCAGCATGTGTGTATTTCATAAGGGGCGAACAGGAGTAAGATAGGCTTCTGTTCGCCTCTATTTTATTTTACAAAACCTTACTCGCTGTATAAGTCACCTCCATACGAAGTGCCATCGCTAGATTTTGCTTCATTCTTTGCGCAGCTTCTGAAGAGGAAGTCGGCGACTTCTTCCATTCTGCTAATTTGCGGAGCATTCTCTCCGTACTTTCCTTGTGAAACTGATTCAAATATGTCATATCCCATTATTATTTAAATTAACGATATGCAAATATAATACTTTTTCGTTTAGCAGCAAAAAAAAATAAAACCATTTTTATACTTTAGTAACAAAAGGTCAAGCCCCATATTAAAATTTCATTCTCACTAAATGTTAAAAAAACTAACTCATAGTTTTAACACTCCTAACTCTATGAGTTATGGGGTAGAAAACTATGAGTTGTCACAAGAGAAACTATACGTTAATGTCATTTCCCCCAAGCGGCGAACAAGTACAGAAAAAAATAAATGGGACAAATTGAATTTGTCCCGCCCCAATGTCCCAGGCTATATAACTCATAGTATATCAACCCATTAGATAGAGATGGGACAAACTTTGGGACAAATTCAATTTGTCCCATGTTTTTTCTTATACCTTATGTAATTCTTACTCAAAAACAAGGCAACAATCTGATGTACAGACGTTTCTCTTTACCAGAGCGCATAACGACTCATACAATGTGGTGCAGAGTAGTTAAAGCCCCCTTATCCCGTCCATCTCCGAAGGAGGATGTGAGTTACAGGTCTCCGAAGGAGGCCAACCATGCGTAACCGCAGGCTGAACGACCGAAGGGAGTGAAGCCTGCGGAGAGTGAACATACACTCAGCGAGCGTCCCCAAAGTGGGCGAACAGGAGCTATAAGAGACTTCTGTTCGCCCACTTTTCATAGAAGACTTACTCCTCACTCACAGTCCAGCCAAATCAACGGACATTATCGAGGACATTAGGGAATTGATCACCCCATTGCGTACATACAGCGAAGATTACACCATCCTTGGTTTGCAGGAGCTGACTATCATCAGTGAAGTATCGCCCCATAAATTCATAACCATTCTGCTGCTTGTTTTTGATAAACGACATTCTGGCTATAACACCATAGCTACCCTGCAACTCTCTCGGAAATGCTTTTTCCAATTCCTCGTAAGTTACATTAGGGTATTTGTCCAAATACATTTTCACCGCAGCATACACAAACTGCCGCTTGTTATAAGGTCCTTGACCATTCAAGCGAAACATGGCTCGCTTGCCTTTCTTCTTGGAAGAAGAGGAAGTGTGGTTGCAAACATAGATGTTACCATCATCATCCCTGATGGTTAGTCCCAATTTCATCTCGGCAGAGATTTGGCGCAATACAGTAACCTTAGTATCATTCGACATATTGGTATACACATACATTGCTCGATGCTCTGTCCATTATGCACTTCATCAGCCCCCAGGGTTCTCTGCATCATGCGAAGAATACTCAGCACATCATTGGTAGATTTGTCTTTCTTCATATTGGCAATGCTATCCGTATCCACCACGGCTATCACATGGCTCTTATATGACTGAACGGCATTCTTAACCTGCTCATAATGATAATCCATCACTTCCTCGAAAGGTTCTGGCTGTTCATCCATCTTAGCCTTCATGATGTCCATGGCATCCAAGAATGGGATAGACTCTGCCCTACCATCATCATGCACCCAATAATACTCTATCTTTTGTGGAGAAGAGAGATAAACGATAGTGGAATGAAGTAAGTTCTTTTTCTGTCTGCCCTTTACCAAGCCTTCGTTCACCCTAGGAGTCTTGCATATCAACAGTAGGTCATCGTATCTTGCCGCCGTCTCTCCACGGAAGTTGTGAGCCTCATCCACGATAACCATGTCATACTCCCCTTTCTCTCGGAAGTTACCTTCTCCATGAATGATTTTACTCAGGCTGCCATTGCTTACAAACTGGGCATATCGCTTGATACCAAAGAGTTTGAAAGTATCCTTCCAGTTCTTCTCCACAGCAGGTGGATACACTACCAGAATATTGGTATATCTACCATTCGCCTCGATAAATCACAATGAATATTAGAAGCTTATGGTGAAAGGACAATTTGGGCAATGGGCGATGAGACAAATAGAAAGGTGGCAAAGGACAAGGGACTATCAATGGACTCAATGACCATCCGTATGGCTACAAACGTACGGTGTAATGACTGCAAGTGTACAGGATAATGGTGATAAAAATGCCTTCTGCACATCTTTTGGCGGTCGGCGTGAGATTGTGTGGCGGTCGGCGTAAGATTGTAGGGCGGTCGTCCGAAGTTATTATTGCGGTCGGCAAAAGAACGCGTGGCGGTCGGCAAAAGATGTGCGATTCAAAGTTTTCACAGCACAAGAATGGGGAAATGAAGGCATTATCCCCTACAACGAAAAGGGTGAAGCCATACAGCTTCACCCTATGAGATACGTCACACAAGTTCGTAACTAGTACTTCTACCACCCTCATCAGTCTGTCTTAAGATGCCTTTCGCTATCAAGTCCTTGATATCACGATTGGCGGTATCTTGAGAGCAATGGTTTATCTTATACCATTTAGAAGAATTTAGCTTGCCCTCAAAACCATCCAGGAGCATATTGAGCACCTTGCGCTGGCGATCATTGAATGACAACGATTGATGTTCGCTCCAGAAATGAGCCTTGCGAACTACATTCTCGGTCTTCTGCAATGCTACCTCTACTGCCGACTTCAAGGTTTGCAAGAACCATTCTATCCATGAGGTTACATCTAAATCGCCTTTCTGTGCCTGTTCCAAATGCTCGTAATATGCCTTACGATGATTCAATATCTCGGAAGAAAGACTATAATAGCGCTGCGATGTCTGGTCGGCACGAGAAAGAAGAAGCTCCGTGAGCGTTCGGCAGATTCTGCCATTGCCATCATCAAAAGGATGAATCGTGACAAACCAAAGATGAGCCACTGCAGCCTTGACCAAAGAATCTATATTTTGCTCCGTATTTACCCACTGCAGCAATTGCTCCATCATCTGGGGAACAGCCTGTGTATCAGGTGCCTCATAATGCACTTTTTGATGTCCCAATGGTCCAGACACAACCTGCATGGCCTCCTCTCCTTGTCGCCAAGCAGCCACTGTTATCTTGTAAAGACCGCTCCTGCCCGTAGGAAACAAAGCACCATGCCAAGAAAATAGTCGCTCGGCATCCACTGAGTCTGCATGATGCTGCACGGCATCCATCATTACTTGCACTACCCCCTCGGTATAATGGTCGGGCGTGGGCAAGCCTTCATACTGCAAGCCCAAATGCATAGCCACAGAAGAACGCACACTGTCGCGATTCAAGTCTTCACCCTCTATCTTGGCAGAATGCACTATCTCTTGGGTCAGAAAGTCAAGCATGGATAGGTTTTGCTCCTCAAATCCAAACATGGAAACCCTGCCCAGCAACTTGCCTCTTAGCAGATTTACCTCTGCCAAGATACTACTGAAACATTCATCCCTCCATACCATGTGGGGCCAGCCAGGCTGTTGCCAAATGTATTTTGTCATTCCATTCATCATATTCTTGTGTCTAATTGTGGCTGCAAATATACATTTTTTCCCTTAATCCTGCAAGTTTTGCGGAGATTTTTTGCATTATTCTCCGCATATTTTGCGGAGAATAGACTGATTATTCTCCGCAGAAGCAAAAATCTTGTCTCCTTTACAATGCAGAAACTTGATATTTTGGGAGCCAAATCCAAATATCTTATAATATTTTTGGAATTGGGGAATAAGAAAAGGGCTTCCAAAAGACCTATGGAGATGGTCTCTTGAAAGCCCTAAAGATGAACTTTGAATGATTTTTTATATATCTTACTTCAGTTTCTTATAACCATATACGGCACGTGAGCCTAGCTGCTCCTCGATGCGGATAAGCTGGTTGTACTTAGCCATACGGTCGGTGCGGCTCATACTACCTGTCTTGATCTGACCAGAGTTGGTGGCTACGGCAATGTCGGCGATGGTGGTATCCTCTGTCTCGCCAGAACGGTGAGAGGTAACCGTGGTATAACCATGACGATGAGCCATCTCTATGGCATCAAGCGTCTCGGTGAGCGAACCTATCTGGTTTACCTTGATGAGGATAGAGTTGGCTGCACCCATCTTGATGCCCTTCTCCAGGAACTTCACGTTGGTTACGAAGAGGTCATCACCTACCAACTGGCAACGGTCGCCGATGGCTGCGGTGAGCTTCACCCAGTTGTCCCAGTCGTTCTCATCGAGGCCATCCTCGATAGAGTCGATAGGATACTTGGTTATCAATTCCTCCAAGAACTTAATCTGCTCAGCAGCAGTCAGTTTCTTGCCATTAGGATCCTTCTTCTTGCCATCCTTCAACTGGCGATAGTCATAGTACCACTCGCCATTCTCCTGTACGGCAAACTCGCTGGCTGCGCAGTCCATGGCAATCTTCACGTCCTTGCCAGGCTCATAACCTGCATCCTTGATGGCCTGACAGATGCTATCGAGTGCATCCTCGATACCATTGAGCGCAGGGGCGAAACCACCCTCATCGCCTACGGCTGTAGAGAGACCGCGCTTCTTCAAGAGCTTAGCCAAGGCATGGAACACCTCGGCACCCATGCGGATAGCTTCCTTCTCTGAAGGTGCACCCACAGGACGAATCATAAACTCCTGGAAGGCGATAGGCGCATCAGAGTGGGCACCCCCATTGATGATGTTCATCATTGGCACTGGCAAGGTATAGGTGTTGCAACCGCCGATGTAGCGATAGAGAGGGATGTGGAGATACTCTGCGGCGGCATGGGCTGCGGCGAGAGACACACCAAGGATGGCATTGGCACCCAGATTTGACTTGGTCTTGGTACCGTCCAGCTCCAACATCTTATAGTCGATGGCTCGTTGCTCCAACACCGACATACCCTTGAGGGCAGGAGCAATGATATTGTTGACATTCTCCACAGCCTTGAGCACACCCTTGCCCAGATAGCGGTTCTTGTCGCCATCACGAAGTTCGAGTGCCTCGTTCTCGCCGGTAGATGCGCCAGATGGAACAGAAGCTCTGCCCACAATGCCTGACTGCAATGTTACCTCAACCTCAACTGTTGGATTGCCACGTGAATCCAAGATTTCTCTTGCATGTACTTTTTCGATTTTCATAATTTTATTTTCCTTTTAATTACTTAAAACTTGTCTTTTTCCGACTGCAAAATTAAAAAGAAATCACGGATTATCCAAATCTAGGGTATCATCATTAATGAGTATTTTGGAAGGCTATCAAAATACCCACTTATGGGGATTAAAAGAAAAGTCCTTTCACCGGATATAACTCACACCAAGCAAGTTACACAAAAGGTGAAAGGACTTTTGGAATGCAATATCTTTTTTAATTTTGTACGATTTTGTCATTTAAATGCTTCTATTGCACTATCTTGAAGCGAATGCGCAATGAATGAGATGGCTCATCCCAGTTGGTTCCGAGCATCACAAACTTGCCGATCTGCGCTGTAGAGCGAACGTGCTTGCCGATGCATGGGCACACATCGTAATCGCCAATGCGAACCAGACGAAGCGTCTCGCTGGCATCCTCTGGCAGGCGGTCGAGCTTGACCTCTGCCGGAATACGGTCGCGATCCACAAACTCGTAGGTTACAGGCATATCCTCCTCTATCAAGCGATTCATCTCAGCCTCTATCGCCTTCTCTTCCTGGCGACTAGGCTTGTGGTCGATGACGAAGGTCATCTTACTCTTCTTGCGCTCGATATGGGCATTCTTGCTACGCTCGCAACCAAACATGCGAACCATCAACTGGTTGAGCAGATGCTCAGCCGTATGAGCAGGAGGGAATTCCTCCTTATGATGCTCATTCAATATAATATCACTTTCCTCCATCTTGACATTGAATTTATAGATTCTTACTCCGTTGGCATCCATTGATATCGGGAATACGCCATCCTTCTTCAGTTCAACCTTCTTCTTGCCACCCGAGAACAGTTCGGTAACGAGAACCTCCTCTTCCGTAATCTGGAAGAAATCAAAGGCATGACTTGGAATGCAAACCTGCAGCTGGCGAGCCTCCTGGGCAAAGTTGAGCACGATGAGCATCACCTCCTGATCCTTCTTGCGAAGGAAGGCAAAATTGGTACGTGGATCAAAGTCTTCAGAACCTGGATTCACATACATCAGGTCGAAGGTATCACCCTCACGAAGTGCCTTCTCCTCATTGGCAAGACGGAGAAGCTGGCGATAGGTAGCAGCCAGATATTTCTGCTCTGCAGTATATGTTTCCTCCTCTCCTTCCTGATAAGCATGGGTCAGGGTCTCCGGACTCCAGTAGTCGAATATCGTAGTACGGCCATCTCTGCCGCTGAATCCTTCCTTATCCATACCCTTCTCGCCAAACTCCTGTCCGCTATAGAGCATGAAAGGATTCTTCTGGAAGAAGAGACTCATGGCTGCCGCAGGAATCGCATTCATGGCGCTGCCGCAGAAGAAGTCGCTGGCGATGCGCTGCTCATCATGATTCTCCAGGAAATAGAGCATGTGCTCGCGGATATCATCCACCACCTGCCACTCGTGAGTGATACTGGCTGCCGGACGCTCACCACGAATCACGCCACGAAGACAATCATACATGCCCACCTTGTCGTAGAGATAATCGAATCCCGCCTTCACGTAGTTGCGATACTGGTTAGGATCATATACCTCGCCGATAACGATGATATGAGGGTACTTAGACTTCAGAATCGCTGTAGCGTATGACCAGAATGCCGTAGGCACCATCTCAGCCATGTCGCAGCGGAATCCATCTACCCCCTTGCTTGCCCAGTAGAGCAGGATATCCGTCATCTTGCCCCAGGTGCTTGGCACCGGTTCGTAGTGATAGCTTCTGCCACCTGCATCACAGTAATCCACACCATAGTTGAGCTTCACTGTCTCATACCAGTCGTTGCAACCCGGGCGGTTGTCGAAACGGTCGTTTCCCGTAGCTCTTGCCGGACTCTCCTCGTATGGCTCATAGATTTTGGCATCCTTAGCATTATAAGCCTTGAACTCCGGTTTAGAGCGGCGAACTTCATTCAGGTCGAGATCGCCCCATGCATAATAGAAATTATTCTTCGTAGAGAAGTGCATATTGGTATCATCATCTTCTCCTAAATCTCGTACACCTGCCGGCTTGCAGATGGAATGATACTCACGAGCCACATGATTCGGCACAAAGTCCATGATGACCTTCATGCCAGCCTTGTGCGTACGCTCGATAAGACTCTCCCACTCCTTCATTCTCAGACTGACGTTTACGGCCAGATCGGGGTCGATGTCATAATAGTCGGTGATGGCGTATGGCGAACCCGCCTTACCCTTTACCACCTCAGCATGTTGGGTAGGAATTCCATAAGATGAGTAGTTTGTCTGTGTGGCATGACGAATCACACCCGTAAACCAAATATGAGTAAAACCCATATCATGAATACGGGTCAAAACCTCATCAGTAAAGTTATTAAGCTTTCCGCAACCGTTTTCTTCAATGGTGCCATTCTCCTTACGGGTGGTATTCTTGTTACCAAACAATCGAGGAAGCACCTGATAAATAACTATTTTTTCCTTCATTAAGCGGTCGTTACTTAAATGATAATACGCTTTACCTTCCCGGCAACGCCTTTGCCGAGAAGATAAAACGCATGATTATTCTGATAGATGATTATGCAATACCGTGATTACTTACAGTCTTGTCGATGCGGCCAATCATGCCCTGCAAAGCCTTGCCAGGACCACACTCAGTAAAGTCGTCAGCACCATCTGCAATCATTGCCTGAACAGAAGCAGTCCAACGTACTGAGCTTGTGAGCTGAGCGATAAGGTTCTGCTGAATCTCAGCTGGATCTGTATGAGGCTTACCGTCTACGTTCTGGTAAACTGGGCACTTAGGAGCTGAGAAAGTAGTCTTCTCGATAGCTGCCTGAAGCTCGTCCTTAGCAGGCTGCATCAATGGAGAGTGGAAAGCACCACCTACCTTCAAAGGCAAAGCACGCTTAGCACCAGCAGCCTTCAACTTCTCGCAAGCAGCATTGATAGCGTCTACGTTACCTGAGATAACGAGCTGACCTGGGCAGTTGTAGTTAGCAGCTACAACGACATTGCCCTCAGAGCTAACCTCAGCACAAATCTCCTCTACCTTCTCATCAGGCAAGCCGATGATGGCAGCCATAGTACCAGGGTTAGCCTCGCAAGCCTTCTGCATAGCGTTGGCACGGGCAGCTACGAGCTTCAAGCCATCCTCGAAAGCCATAGCACCTGCAGCTACGAGGGCTGAGAACTCACCGAGAGAGTGACCTGCTACCATAGTAGGCTGGAACTCATCGCCCAAGCAGAGGGCTGAGATAACAGAGTGGAGGAATACAGCAGGCTGAGTAACCTTAGTTTCCTTCAACTGCTCGTCAGTACCAGCAAACATAATATCAGTAATCTTGAAGCCGAGAATCTCGTCGGCCTTATCGAAAAGTTCTTTTGCCAATGCGTTGTTATCGTAGAGGTCCTTACCCATACCTACGA
>OOCQ01002020.1_pt1 | contig 10461 bp, 11 predicted proteins | sample 1671121 | NCBI WGS metagenome assembly OOCQ01 (sample SAMN06348124, study PRJEB24527) | human gut metagenome | biome: human gut; feature: ankylosing spondylitis patient; material: feces | host: Homo sapiens | place: China | collected 2015-10 | reverse complement strand
CCCTTCTCTGAAATGATCCGATACGGATAATAAGTCCAAAACACACCTCGTTTTGGACTTATTATCCATGCGGTTGGACGTATTTATATTTTTGTAGAAAATTCGGTATCTCATGAATGCCTGCTGCGTCTACATAGTAGGCTTTTTCTCCGCTCCTGCGTTTTAACACAAACACATCACTGGCCGACACCATCTTTAACTTTTGGATATCAAACCGTCTGTCGACGCTATGCTGCTGATACAGGTCGTCAATCGTGACACAGGGAGCCAGCATTGCCGCAAAAGCCTTGCGGTAATTAACGCCGCGAAGTGTAACCTGTGGGCGTCCACTCTCTGTGAAGGTGCATTCCACCTTGTCTAGCTGTTCAATTTGATAAATCTCATAGTGGCCGCTCTCAGCAGGGAGCAGCGTCCGGTCTGCTGGCTCGTATATCACACCAGCCTTTTGCGAAAACCATGCAAATCTATGGAGATAGGTTACTGCGCCGTCGATCTTCGCATGGAGATCGTCAACGTAGCTGCATTGACGCAACTTCTTATTACCGTTCATCCAGATCATAACAATGCTGCTCCCGTCCGGAATGGAGAACAGCGTATTGTATTCCGGATCAATAAAACGAATCATACGTACAAGCTCGTTTGCTTTACATTGGGATGCCATGTTCTCAGTGTCGGCCAACTTATGTGTTGTCAGCGTGCTTCACCTCGCTCTTTCGGCTTTTGCAGTCCCTTCAAAAAGTTCGGCACCTCCTGAAAGCCCACAGCATCCACATAGTAAGCCTTTTTCTTGCTGCCGCGCTTGACTATGAGCACATCACTCTCAGATAGCGAGCGCATTTGTCGGCAGAAAGGCCGTGTGTCTGCATTGTGCTTCCGATATAACTCCTCCAGCGTCATGTTGGGGGCCAGCACTCCGGCAAAGGTTTTGCGGTAATGGGCGGCACGCAGCTTGCCTTTGGCGCGCTCATATCGCATAAAGGCATAGTCCACCTTACCCACGTTGTCGATCTGGTATATTTCATAATAGCCAGTCTCCGCAGGCAACTGCTTTGGATCAAGCGGCTCATATACCGTGCCTGTCCGCTGCGCTGCCTCCGCAAACTCGCAAATATGATAGACATTGCTGCCGACCAACGTGTGGTAGTCGTCGATATAAGTACAGGGCCGTATCACGCTGCTGCCATCCATCCGCGTCATAACGATACTGGCGCCGTCCGGAATATAGAACAGCGTATTATACTCCGAATCAATAAAGCGAATTCGGCGTTTGCTCTTATCTGGCTCCGGAAAGGCGATAACCCCCATGATGTTCACCGGCTCACGGTCACTCATCGTTCCTCACCTCGCTCTTTTTTCGGCGCAGTACGGCTCTTTTCATACTCCGCCAGTTTTTCTTTTGCCCAATCAGGCAGCTTTTCACGGTCAGCAACGCCAAGAACATCGGTAATATCCCACCGGCATTCCTCACCGGAATACAGTTCCTTGAAATAAACCGCACGTCCACGAGCGCCGGGAGCACAGCCAAAGCCGCCCAGCGCATACCCAAGCTGGCAGTCCGCAGTGCGGTACTCCGGTGCAAGGCTGGTGGGACGGATGATTATCAGTTTTCCCTTCAAGGATTCTTCTGTGTATGGCAGGCAATGCTCCCGTTCTAAAACGCTCACAGGTATTGCGCGTCCTGCCTGAAACACCTTTACCTTCTCGGTCTGCTCCTGTAAGCGCTGTAAGAACACGTCCATGATCTCAACATAGTTTTCGCTGCCGATGGCCTCTGAAAAATGCTCATTGCCCCAAAAGTCGTAATTCTGATAGCAAGTCATGTAGGTGGCATCCCCCGGATTATAGCCGATCAGCATTGTCGCGCCACCCATGCGAAAGGATTGCATGATCTCATAGTCACCGGCCATCTGCACATTCTCTCTGTCTGCCATATGGCTTCACCTTTCCTTACCCTTCGATAGTCTCTGCTTTGCTTCATGTTCCTTGTTCTGCTGGCACTCTTTTTGTTCCTGATACTCACCGCTTGCCCGCTCACAAAAATCCTCGATCATGGACGCACGGCCTACGCCGTAATGGCCCCAAAAGTAATTGGGCGGGCCGTCCCCGTCGTTCTTGCAGTTGCGCTGCCAGGTAGCAAACGGGGCAGGTGCTTTCGGGTGTTCACCCAAAACAAACTCAGAGTCTCCCACACGCACCCGCGCCGTGATCTTATAGTCTGCGTTGATGATCTCACCAATGACATAGCTGCCGCGTTCCAGCTCCACGGTGTAGCTGCCGTTCTGTGCCTGCTGTGCCTTCACCGGCATGGCGGGTACACCGCAGACCAAATCCGGCTGCATGACAAACTGTGACTTCGCGCTCATCAACTCTTGGGGAAGTGCCGATACCGGCAGATACATTTTTGCTTTCCCCAAGACCTCATACCGCAGCAGGAAATCATCCACCGGATAGTAGATGCTCATAACCGGGTCTTTGATATGGCCCTTTGCCATGATCGCGTTCACATATCTGGCGTTGTCCAAATACCACTGCGGGTCTGCTCCCGGCAGGTTCCAGCCGAACATGGAACCTGCGCTCATGGCGGCCTCCTGTATGTCAGAAATACCGCGCCGCCGATTATGCGCTTGGGCAATCTTTTGATTTTCCTCCCGATTTCCGGTATCCCACCCAGAGGCGTAGTAACCACGCACACCCTTTTTGAGAATGATAAGCTGTCCCGTAGAGGGTATGGTGAAAAGGCAGAAATCGGGCAATTCAGTTCTTCTCATCATGGGCCTCCTCATCGTCCCTGCTCCTGCTGCCTTCTCCGGTGCCAGCCCTCCAGCAGCTTAACGATGACCTCCTCCATCTGCTTGGGGGTATAGCTGGGCGGAAAGTATTTTTGCAGGCGGTCATTCCGCAGCGTTACCTTGCGCTCCAGCGGTTTTTCCTCCCGCATGATGAGGTCGATGATATTGTTCTCCAGCTTGCCCTCCGCGCTGATCTGCTTGAGTCGCTGAGCCTGATTCACGGACGGCGATACCTCATCCCGCTCCATGAGGAACTGGAGGTAGGTCTGTTCTTTTTCGGTCAGGTGGGAGATGTAGTCGGCTGCCGGAACGAATTTCAGTTTTCCCGTGTCCACCGCCTCCATCAGCGGCGGAATGAGGTTTGTCAGGCGGATATATCGCTGGATTTGCATCCGGCTTTCGTTCACTTGCTCCGCCAAAACCTCCACAGAAAACCTCCCTTGAAAATTCTGCCCAACTTGGGCAGAATTTTTTGAAGGCCGCCCTGCCTGCCGTTTCATAGCGTCCAGCTTCAGCTTGTACGCCTTGGCTTTCTCGCTGGGCAGCAGGTTTTCACGGTTTATGTTGTAATCCACCACCAGAATGTCCGCGTCCTCATCGCTGTAATTCCGCACGATGACCGGGCGGGTGTCCAGCCCCACCACATTGGCGCAGTAGTCGCGCCGGTGGCCGGAGATGATCTCATAGCCACCACTCTCGCGGGGACGGACGATCAGCGGCTCGGCAATGCCGGTGCGCTCGATGCTGTCCATCAGCCGCACCAGATCAGCGCTGGGCCGGTCTACGGAGTAGGGCTGCCGCGCATAGGGGAACACCTGCTCCGCGGGAACGATCTGCACCCGCTCCTGCTGGTCGGCTTCCCGTTCCGCGTCTGTCTTGAACAGGTCATCGTACTTGACCAGTTCGATGCCGTTTAATTTGCGGGCCAAGCTGCAACACCTCCTTCGTCAGCGCGGCATACGCCTGCGCCGCTTTTCCGTCCGGATCATGCTCGTAAATGCTGGTTCCCGTGGCGCTGATCTCCGCCACGCGAATGGAGCGGGGTATCTCGCTGCTGAACACACGGCTGCCGTAGTTCCTGCGTAGCTGCTCACTGACTTCTTTGGCCAGCGTGGTACGGCTGTCCATCATGGTCAGCAGGATACCGTCCACCGTCAGGTGGGGATTGATCTGCCGCTTGACGCGGGCGATGGTTCGCATAAGCTGTTCAAGCCCCTTGGCGGCCAGATACTGCCCCTGCACCGGAATGATAACGCTGTCCGCCGCGGTCAGCGCGTTGATGGTCAGCATCCCCAGCGACGGCATACAGTCGATGATGATGCAGTCGTAGTCCTGCCGATTGCAGGCAAGCACCTGCTTCAAGATGGTTTCGCGGCTCATTGCATTCACCAGCGACACCTCCGTTCCTGCCAGCGCGATGTTAGCGGGCAGCAGGTCAATTCCCTCCGGATGATGCAGTATGCCTTCGCCCGGCGCAATCGGGATGTCGTTCATGACCTTGGTCATCAGGTCTGCGATTGTGGGTGCAAGCTGATCCGGCTGCTGATTGCCGAGGCTGATGGTCATGCTGGCCTGCGGGTCAGTGTCCACCAGCAGAACTTTCTTGCCCTCCATCGCCAGCCCGATGCCCAGATTTTCACAGGTGGTGCTTTTTCCGACACCACCTTTTTGATTGGTGACTGCAATAATCGTAGCTTTCTTTGCGATAACATCACCCCGCTTTCGGAGAACCGCGCGCAAAGTCGTGGTTCGTCTTGTTCTGATAGTAGAGGTTCATGGTCGTGGGCGCATTGTAGAGCATTGCCAGCAGATATTGCTTCATGTTCCGCACCGGGGCGGTGTTTTCTGCCAGAGAATCCAGCACAAAACGGATGTGGTCGGCATTCAGCTTTTTCAGCCGACTGCGTACCACCTCGGCAGGCTTGTCATCTCCGGCAATCCGCAACATCTTGCGTTTGGTGGAACAGGTGTCCACAAGCAGGTCTACGATCTGGTAGATGGTGTCATCATCGTCCGGGCAGAGCCGGAGCAGAAGGTCTACCTCCAGTACCTGATAAAAATAATCTTCGAGCTGTTCACGAATGTTCCCTGAATGGATAGGGTCAGGATCGTTCCACTCTGTCTTATTCTTATCAGTCTTATTTGCTTGCGGTTTTGGCTGCACCAGAATTGCGCTTTCGGCAGCACCAGAATTGCTGTTTGGGCAATTCTGTACTTGCGCTTTGGGCAAGCCGGAGGAAAAGTCCTTGACGTAGATCAGGCTGGGTCTGCCCAGACCACGGCGTTTGCGCTCGATGAGGTCGATGCCCTCCAGTTCCCGGAACAGCTTGACCGCTTTGTGTTCGGCGCAGCAGAGAGATTCCTGCACTTCCCGGACGGTGTAGATGATATACACCCGCCCTTGCTCGTCCAGCCAGCCGTTCTTTGCGGACAGGCTCATGCGGTCCAGCAGAATGCCGTATAGCGTCCGGGCATCGGTGGAGAGCTGCCGGAAGCGGTGGTCTTGGAACAGTGCCTTGGGGATGCGGAAATAGGAGAACAATTCGCCCGACTGACCATAGAAGTAGTCCAGCGTCATTTGGTGTGACCTCGGATTTTCAACTGTGAGTGCTTATTCATGTGGAAAACCACCTTCTTTCAGAAATGAATGTAAAAACAGGTTGACATTTGCCAGCGAGAACGCTTACAATGGGAGATAGTAAAAGAGTCAACCCAAAACTATGTTGGATAGGAGGACAAACGGTGAAACTGCAAACAATTCGAGTGAAAAATTTCAAAAATTTCACTTCAGCAGCAGATGGTGGCTTTATTGAAATCGCTTTGAATGGTAAATCCACAGTCTTTTATGGCAACAATGGCTCAGGTAAATCGACTCTCCTCAGTGCAGTTTGCTATGCTGCATGGCCTTTTATCAACAGGCTGAACAATGCTCAAGGAACGGGATACCGAACATTAGATAAGGAACAACTGCATATTGGTCAGCGCAGTGGAAGTAGTGCGCGATATGGTACCGGTATTGTGTTACAGCTTGACGGAGAAACATTCGAGATCACAAAAGAAATGGAAAAAACCGCATCTGGTCGAGTGAATGCGGTCAATGCAAGTCAGCAAAGTAAGCAAGCGGTTGATTTAGCACAGTTTTTTAATGAACATTATCTGGCGGACGATGATACAGTTGCCGGAGATGATTGCCCGAAGCAGAATATGCCTGTGTTTCTAAATTACGGAACAAATAGACTTGTTCTGGATGTTCCATTAAGGATACGCAAAAAGCATTCTTTCTCCAAAAGAACAGCATTGGAAAGAGCATTGGAAAACAGGCTTGATTTCCGTACTTTTTTCGAGTGGTTTCGCAATCAGGAAGACTTTGAAAATGAGCAGAAAAGTATAAAACGCGATTGGGATTATCGCGATCCTGCGTTGGAGTGTGTGCGAAAAGCAGCCCTCTCAATGCTGGACGATGCTGAAGAAATCAAAGTGCGTCGGAATCCTCTCCGAATGGTTGTCATACGCAATGATAAAGAATATCGCGTAGACCAACTGTCAGATGGTGAAAAGTGTACGCTAGCCTTGCTGGGAGACATTGCTCGCCGCGTGGCAATGGCGAACCCCTGCCGTGAGAACCCGATGGAGGGAGAGGGCATCGTACTGATTGATGAACTTGATCTGCATATGCACCCTGCGTGGCAGAGGAAAATACTATCAGTGCTTCGGAAACTTTTCCCAAACATTCAGTTTTTGATTACAACGCACTCTCCGCAGATTCTTGGAGAAGTGGATAGAAGCTATAACTTGTTCATGCTTGAAAAAAATGCAACTGGCGAAAGTGAGCTACACGATCGTTATCTATACGGTAAGGATTCTGACAGCATTCTCCGTGCGGATATGAATGTTACTGTTCGCACATCCGAAGCTGAAGAATTGTTTGAAAGGTTTTATCATGCTCTCGACCAAGATGATTATACGGTTGCTGAAACCGTTCTCGACGAGATGAATTCTAAGCTGGGTGATGACCCTGAAATTGTAAAGTGTCGCACACAGTTGGATTTCAGCCGTATGTGAGGAAACATATGATACACATTGTGAAAAAACACGAGCCAAAGGAATTAAAGGAATACCGTGAAAGCGAATCCTGCACTGGTGTACGACCGACTTACGATTCCATGAGTAGCGACCTGCATGAGTATGTTTTGTCAAAGTTGGTGGAAGAACAGGGAGGACTGTGTGCATACTGTATGTGCAGAATTCCCGAAACCGACAAAAAAACAGGGAGTACATTGAAGTGTACGATTGAGCATATTGAACCTCAGAGCCTGACGAGGGGCACTGAAAACTGGAAAAAAGAATTGGAGTACAGTAACTTTCTTGCAGTATGCTCAGGAAATGAAAACAGAGGAGCTTTATGTTGCGATAAATCAAGAGGGAACAAAAAACTTTTTTTGACACCATTAAATCCTGAGTGCAATCATTTGATTCAATACTCTTACAGCGGCAAGATACTGGCTGCCGAAACGATACCTGCTAAAGAGGACCGGGATGAAATCAATCGTGAACTAAATGATATTCTGAATCTGAACGATGGTAAGGACTTGAAAACCAAGAGAAAAAATGCTCTTGATGGTATGCTGTCGGTATTGCAAAAGCAGCATAAAGATCAAGATATTGAAGAGTGCAGAAGAAAGTTAAGAGAGCTGGAAGCACCCAGAGGTCAAAAAGTTGAATACGTCGGGATTTTAATATTTTGGCTAAAGAAACATATTCAACGTCTTGAAAGCAGAGGATAATAGTTGAGATAGATTGGAATCTTGCTGTAAAATCATACATTTTCTAAACGAACAGGACTGCCTCACATACATTGCGTTGTGGAGCAGTCCTGTCTGTTTAGTATGTAATGGTCATTGCACCTTCATGGCATTCCTGCGCATAGGTGCGGAGCAGGTCAAGGTGCTTTGAGGATTTTCGGACAATGCCCGTTGCACGGTCGCCGGACATAAACTCAACGACCGCAAGCCGAGGAATCGTTAATGTGCCACGAATTTTGAATCCAACAAGGATCTTCTGATTGCACCATCGCTGTATGCTTTGTGCAGAGTAGCCCGTCAGTTCCGAAACTACCGGGGTGGTCAACAGATCATCATATCCAGCGGTGACCTTCTCCCACATGGTGTACAGCCCTGTTTTTTCCGGCTCTGTAAAATTGAAGCGGATAATCTCTGCGGCAGGCTTGTCCGGGTGCCGCTTGGAGCAGCCGTTCTTTCCGATATAAAAGCCCGTTGGCACTTTATACTTTTCGGGGTTATCTTCACGGTCACACAAGTAGGTGATCACATCGTGGGTCGCAATATGGTATTTGCGTGTTTTCTTTCCTGTATTGATACACGGAACGAGACCGGAATCCAGAAGGTATTTTGCGTGTTGCTTGTTGATGCGGGCAACACGGTAGAACTGGTCTTTCGTCATTCCGTTGGGGTATTCTTCGAGAATTTTATAGCACTCTAACAGCGTTCTCATGTTCATCCATCCTTTGCTGCTTTGATTTTGTCAGCGTCAGAAGCAACATATTGTGTGGATGGATTTTGGCTCCCGGAATCTCTCTCGCCCGTTCTCTCCAACGGGCGTAAAATCTCTCCCAATTCTCTCCAAAAGGCAGATTTTTCTGCGTTTTGGAAAGTGGGTTCAAATCCGCATGGAGCCTAGTGATTTTGGATCTTGACGAAATTTTGAGCGTAAATTCGATGGTTCGTATCTTCTGGCAAAGTAGGCTAATTCCCTCTATCTTCCACCAAGTGCCGTGAAGCAGGAAAAACTCGAAATCGTTTTGTCCTTAACCTGGCACGTGGGTTCGAATCCCACCATCTCCGCCAGAAGTCGCAGATTCAAACGGATCTGCGGTTTTTCTTTTGCAAAATCCGAGAAAGAATGATTTTCTTTTCATTAAAAACAGCCTCCGAGATGAGCGATAAATCTATAATTATACAGAGATTTTCGTCTCTCCCAAAACATTGGCGATAACGCCAGCAGGCCCCTCCTTGCTCTTGTGATCGAGATGTGCATAGATGTCAGCGGTGGTCGAGAAGGTGCTGTGACCCAGCCACTCCTGATCGTAGCTGATAAAGGCGGCCGTCTGGATGGATGCCTTGTGGATCTGGATCCCACTCGTTGAGATAATCCAGAAACAGCATCTCCGAATTTTGAGCGGGGCTATTTTGCAGCAGCCCCTCTGTGCATGGAAAAATGAGGCGGAGTGTGCTACAATAGAAGCCAGACGTGTGCCGCGGCGCACAGAAAGAGAGGGTGGAAACGAAATGTTTCGTGGAGCAAGACACTCTGATTTGGAGCAGATCTTAGACATCTATGCCCGTGCCCGGAAGGCGATGGCCGCTTCGGGCAACCCGACCCAGTGGGGCGACAGCTATCCGCCGAGAGAGATGCTGGAAGAGGACATCGACGCCAACCGGCTGTTCATCTATACGGTCAACGGCCGGCTTGAGGCGGTGTTCGCTTTCATTCTGGGGCCGGACCCCACCTATGCAAAGATCGAGGGCGGCAAGTGGCTCAACGACACCCTGCCCTACGGCACCATCCACCGGCTGGCCTCGGCGGGCCATCGCAAAGGCGTGACGGACGAGGTCATTACATGGTGTCTCGAGCACTGCGAGAGCCTGCGCGCCGACACCCACGAGGACAACAAGATCATGCAGCATCTTCTCGAGAAGAACGGCTTTGCCCGCTGCGGCATCATCTTAGCGGATGACGGCAAGCCCCGCATCGCCTATCAGAAGCTGTCTGCGACTCTGCCTCTGCGGGCAGAATAAGGAGGGACTGGACATGAAGATCACACAGGTAAAGCTGGGCCGCATCTCGACCCCGCTCCGCGTCCCCTTCAAGACGGCGCTGCGCACCGTGCGCAGCGTGGAGGACGTCATCGTTGAACTGCACACTGACACCGGCGCGGTGGGCTACGGCGAGGCACCTCCCACCGGCGTTATCACCGGCGACACCACCGGGGCCATCATCGGGGCCATCCGGGACCATATCGCCCCGGCCATCCTTGGCCGCGACCTCGACGAGTTCGAGGATCTGACCGCCGCGGTGCAGAAGGCCCTCGTGCACAACACCAGCGCAAAGGCGGCGGTGGACATGGCCCTGTGGGACCTGCTGGGCCAGAAGTACGGTGCCCCGGTCTACCGGATGCTGGGCGGCGCGCGCAGCAATATCGTCACCGACATCACCATCAGCGTCAACCCGCCGGAGGAGATGGCGCGGGACGCTCGCACGGCCCTCGAGCGGGGCTATGACTGCCTGAAGGTCAAGGTGGGCATCGACCCGGAGCTGGATGTGGCCCGTCTGGCCGCAGTCCGCGAGGCTGTGGGAAAAGAGGTCAGGATCCGCATCGACGCCAATCAGGCGTGGAATGCGAAGCAGGCCGTCCGCATCCTCGACCAGATGCAGGAAAAGGGCCTCGACATCGAGTTCGTCGAGCAGCCTGTGCCTGCCGCTGACCTCGAGGGGATGCAGTACGTCACCCGGAACGCCAGCGTGCCCGTGCTGGCCGACGAGAGCGTGTTCAGCCCCGCAGATGCCCTGCGCATCATGCAGACCGGCGCGGCGGACTTTGTGAACATCAAGCTGATGAAGTGCGGCGGCATCACCAACGCCCTCCGCATCGCCT
>OOCQ01002018.1_pt1 | contig 10470 bp, 5 predicted proteins | sample 1671121 | NCBI WGS metagenome assembly OOCQ01 (sample SAMN06348124, study PRJEB24527) | human gut metagenome | biome: human gut; feature: ankylosing spondylitis patient; material: feces | host: Homo sapiens | place: China | collected 2015-10 | reverse complement strand
TGGACTTAAACGCAAAATACATATTCGTATCTTCCCATATAAAGACAAACCAGAAATTAAAAGAGTGGTTCCCTAATTCAGAAAACTATGCAGAATATAAGATCTCGGAAAATAATATTGATACGATTGTTGCGGTTATCTGTATCACTCAGGAAGCAAGACATAGCCAATATTATAAAGCAAAAAGTATTTGTGAAAAGAAGAACATTCCTTTTATTAACTGTAACTGTGTGAATTTTGGAAAAATATGCGAATCGATTAGCGAAGGACTTGCTTGAGAAAACGGAACATTGTTCCGTTTCCCTGTTTTTCAGAAAAATTCCATATTGTCAGAGACAGATATCGTCAGAAAGGAGGCGGCCTGGTGGCCCAATACAGTTTTTGAACATGATAAAAACGTAAAACGGTATTGATACAGGAAAATATGCAGAAATCGAGTAGATTTTTTAACATCGTTACTATTGTTGGCATCGTAATACTTATAGCTGTCGCAGCTATTAATTACAAAGGTTACTCTATCTATGTCCCTGAAAAATCACAATCTTTTGCCGAGGAAGGGTCTTTCAACATCCTTTCAGAAAAGCAAGTCTTGTCGGTAGGAGATATTGTTGCAGTGGAACGGATACAGGATGAATATGATCTGCATCAGGTAATGGATATCAATGAAAAATCATTCCTTACGGAAGATGAGAAACTATACGATCTGTCAGAAACGTATATCATATCGGTTCTTTCTGTTCCATATGCAGGCTATGTATATAATTTTATTTTTGGACACTGGAAGATTTATTGCGTCGGCATTTTGATCTGCGCTGTATTGGCTTTGGTATTCGGCCTTTTGTGCGAAAAAGAAGATACAGGCAAAAAAGATTACAATGAAGATATTCCGATCCAGTCTCTGTCTGGAAGGATTACAAAAAAATAATTGTTTTGAAATAAGGAGGAAACGAAGAAATGTATTATCCAAACAAGTTATGGGTTGATCATGCATCAAAGATTGCAGAAAAGATCCAACAGATCAACTTAAAAGAGCTGTCTGATGGTCAGTTACGTCAGAAAACAGCAGAATTTAAAGAAAAAGTAGCAAAAGGAATATCTCTTGATGCTATCCTTCCGGAAGCATTTGCAGTTGCAGCGGAAGCATCTACCAGAGTATTAGGTCTGACCCCATACAAGGTTCAGTTGATCGGAGGCATAGCACTCCATCATGGAAAAATCGCAGAACAAAAAACAGGAGAAGGAAAATCCCTTACAGCAGTAGCCCCATGTTATCTGAATGCTCTTACAGGCAAGGGAGTCCACGTAGTAACGGTTAATGATTATCTGGCAAAGCGTGATGCAGAAAACATCGGCAGAGTCTATGAATTTCTTGGACTCAGTGTGGGATGCGTTCTTAGCGGATCCAATGTTTCTGAAAAAAAGACAGCTTATGGATGCGATATTACCTACGTGACGAATTCAGAGCTTGGATTTGATTATCTGAGGGACAACATGGTTATTTACAAGGAGCAGCTTGTTCAGAGAGGACTCCATTATGCAATCATCGATGAGGTTGATTCCGTATTGATCGACGAGGCGCGTACACCACTTATCATTTCCGGACAGAGCGGTAAATCCACCCGTCTTTATGAGGCATGCGATATTTTAGCACAGCAGATGAAACGTGGTGAGGATGTACCGGAGTATTCCAAGATGGATGCCATCATGGGTATTGAGCAGGAAGAGACCGGAGATTTCCTTGTCAATGAGAAGGACAAGGTTGTCAGCCTGACACAGGAAGGTGTGAAAAAGGTTGAGCAGTTCTTCAAGATCGACAACCTTGCAGATGCAGAGAACCTTGAGATCCAGCACAATGTGATTCTTGCCTTGCGTGCACACAACCTGATGTTCCGCGATCAGGATTACGTTGTAAAGGATGATGAGGTACTGATCGTTGATGAGTTTACCGGACGTATCATGCCGGGACGCCGTTATTCAGACGGTCTGCATCAGGCAATCGAGGCAAAAGAGCATGTAAAAGTAAAACGTGAGAGCAAGACGCTTGCAACGATTACGTTCCAGAACTTCTTTAATAAATTTGAAAAAAAATCAGGTATGACAGGTACTGCCCTGACCGAAGAAAAAGAGTTCCGTGATATCTATGGTATGGATGTTATCGAGATCCCGACCAACAGACCAGTCATCCGTGTGGACAAACAGGATGCTGTTTATAAGACCAAGAAAGAAAAATATCATGCAGTTGTCGAGGAAGTAAAAGCTGCACATGCAAAAGGACAGCCGGTACTGGTTGGTACGATCACGATCGATGTATCCGAGACGATCAGTGCAATGTTAAAGAGAGAGGGAATCCAGCATACTGTTTTAAATGCGAAGTTCCATGAACTTGAGGCAGAGATCGTAGCGGCAGCAGGACAGCACGGTGCGGTAACGATCGCAACCAACATGGCTGGCCGTGGTACCGATATCAAGCTGGATGATGATGCGAAGGAAGCCGGTGGATTAAAAGTTATCGGTACTGAGCGTCATGAGTCAAGACGTATTGACAATCAGCTGCGTGGACGTTCCGGACGTCAGGGAGATCCGGGTGAATCCCAGTTCTTTATCTCTCTTGAGGATGATCTGATGCGTCTGTTCGGTTCTGAAAAACTGATGGATATCTTTAATACATTAGGTGTTCCGGAAAATGAGCAGATCCAGCATAAGATGTTAACATCTGCGATCGAGAAGGCACAGACGAAGATCGAGGGCAACAACTTCGGTATCCGTAAAAACCTGCTTGAGTACGATCAGGTTATGAATGATCAGAGAGAGATCATTTACGCAGAGCGTATGCGTGTATTAAACGGCGAGAACATGCGCGATGTGATCTTCAAGATGATCACAGACCGTGTGGAGAGCTGCGTGGATACCTGTATTTCTTCTGAATTACCGAAAGAAGAGTGGGATTTAAACGAGTTAAACCAGCTTCTGACGGATATTATCCCGTTAGAGCCTGTAAATGCTGCTGATGTGGACAGTGTTAAGAATAATAAAGAATTAAAACATCTCTTAAAAGAGCGTGCAGTGAAACTGTACGAGGCAAAAGAGACAGAGTTCCCGGAGCCGGAGCAGTTCCGTGAATTAGAGCGTGTCGTACTGTTAAAAGTCATTGACCGTAAGTGGATGGATCATATCGACGATATGGATCAGCTCCGTCAGGGTATCGGCTTACAGGCATACGGACAGAGAGATCCGCTGGTTGAGTACAAGATGGCAGGATTTGACATGTTTGACGATATGATCGCAAACATTCAGGAAGATACAGTCCGTCTGCTGTACCATGTCAAGATCGAACAGAAGGTAGAGCGTGAGCAGGTTGCAAAAGTAACCGGTACAAATAAGGATGAGACGGCAACCAATACACCGAAAAAACGTACGGCTGCAAAGGTTTATCCGAATGATCCGTGCCCATGTGGATCCGGTAAAAAATACAAACAGTGCTGTGGAAAAATGGCATAAAATTTTAAAATAAGAAGAGGGCGTCATGTTTATGGAGTGATTCGTAAATGTGGCGCTTTTTTTGTCGTCCGAATCTTCACAAAAAAATAATTGACAAAAAATGGATTATTTGATATTTTAATAACAGTAATAATTACTATTATTAAAAATAGTAAAAGATATGCGATATGGAAGACGATGAAAATAAACATTTTATAAATCTGTATGCAGTTCATTGAAACATGGATAAGTATGTGGTATGATTTCACCGGAAAAGCCAATTATAAAATGGAGAGAAAGAAGGAGACGGATATGTATAACATAAGAAAAGTTACTGATGATATTACCTGGATCGGAGCAAGCGACCGCAGACTGGCATTGTTTGAAAATATTTTTCCAATCAAACGCGGTGTGTCTTACAACTCCTATGTTCTGCTGGATGAGCAGACCGTCCTTTTTGATACCGTGGATGCTTCCGTTGCGGGACAGTTTTTCGAAAACCTGGAAGCTGCTTTAGAGGGAAGAACATTAGACTACCTGATCGTAAATCATATGGAACCGGATCACTGCGCGATGATCGGTGATATTGTACGCAGATATCCGGCTGTAAAGATCGTTGGAAATACAAAGACATTTGGTATGATGAACCAGTTCTTTGGAACAGATTTTTCTGAACGTTCTGTTGTGGTGAAAGAGGGAGATACCTTATCTGCAGGAAAGCATACGCTTCATTTTGTGATGGCACCGATGGTGCACTGGCCGGAGGCAATGGTCACCTACGATGATGTGGACAAAGTGCTGTTTTCCGCAGACGGATTCGGATCCTTTGGTGCATTAAACGGCAATGTTTTTGCGGATGAAGTAGATTTTGACCGTGACTGGCTGGACGATGCAAGACGTTATTACACAAATATTGTTGGAAAATACGGTGCGTCCGTGCAGACATTATTAAAGAAAGCTGCAGGACTTGAGATCGCTGTGATCTGCCCGCTGCACGGACCAATCTGGAGAGAAAATCTCTCTTACATTCTGGAAAAATACCAGAAATGGAGTACTTATGAAGCGGAAGATCAGGCGGTTGTGATCATGTATGCATCCATGTATGGCAATACGGCATCTGCGGCAGATGCGCTTGCAGGGGCACTTGCAGTGCGCGGCGTGAAAAAGATTGCTGTGTATGATGTTTCAAATGCGCACGTTTCCGAGCTGATCAGTGAAATTTTCCGTGCAAGCCATCTGGTATTTGCGGCACCGACTTACAATGCCGGAATTTATCCGGTTATAGAAAATCTGCTTTCCGATATGAAGGCACTGGCTGTTCAGAAAAAGACCGTTGCAGTTATGGAAAACGGAACCTGGGCACCGACAGCGGCAAAGCAGGTTAAAGAGAAAATCAGTGAAATGAAGGATATGACGATCCTTGATACAGGACTTACCATCAAGTCTGCAATGCATGCAGACCAGAAGGCAGAGCTGGATGCACTGGCGGATGCGATTGTGAACAGTATGGTATAAAATAAACAGTGTAAAATAAAAGGCAAAGCATAGCATAGCAAAGCATGGGATAAAATATTGTCCTGTGCTTTGTTTTTGCAGAAAAACAGAACAAAAGTTCGATTTTTGCTGTACAATTTATAAATTGAATGATATACTGGAAACAGAATCATACTAAAATATTGATGTTAATTGTTTCCGGATAGAAAGTGTTTCTATATTTTATAAATAGGGAGAAATGAGGAATATCATGGATCATTTCAAATTACATTCAAAATACAAACCAACCGGGGATCAGCCTCATGCGATCGAGGAGCTGGTAAAAGGATTTGAGGAGGGCAACCAGTTTCAGACGCTGCTTGGAGTGACTGGTTCCGGTAAGACTTTTACAATGGCAAATGTGATCCAGGCATTGAATAAGCCGACACTGATCATATCGCATAATAAAACGCTGGCAGCGCAGTTATACGGGGAGATGAAAGAATTTTTCCCGGAGAATGCGGTCGAATATTTTGTGTCATACTATGATTATTACCAGCCCGAAGCATATGTGCCGCAGACGGATACCTATATCGCAAAGGACTCCGCAATCAATGAGGAGATCGATAAACTGCGTCTTTCAGCGACGGCGGCGCTGGTGGAGCGCAAGGATGTGATCGTGGTGGCATCGGTTTCCTGTATTTATGGTTTAGGCAGCCCGGAAGATTATCTTGGCATGATGGTTTCCCTAAGACCCGGGATGGAGAAGGACAGAGATGACGTGATCCGTGCGCTGGTCGATATTCAGTATACGAGAAATGATATGGATTTTCACCGAGGTACGTTCCGTGTGCGGGGAGATACGTTAGAGATTTTCCCGGCAAACTACGGAGATACGGCGGTCCGTGTGGAATTTTTCGGGGATGAAATCGACCGTATCACGGAGGTGGATGTGCTGACAGGGGAGATCAAATGCGAGCTGGAGCACTTTGCGGTGTTCCCGGCATCCCATTATGTTGTGCCGCAGGAGAAAATCTTAAAGGCATGCGATGCCATCGAACAGGAACTGGATGAGCGCATCCGGTATTTTAAGGGCGAGGACAAGCTGCTTGAGGCGCAGCGCATTTCCGAGCGGACGAATTTTGATATCGAGATGTTAAAAGAAACAGGTTTCTGCAGTGGTATTGAAAATTATTCGAGACATCTTGCAGGACTTCCGGCGGGGGCAACGCCGCATACGCTGATGGATTATTTTAAGGATGACTATCTGATCATCGTGGATGAGTCCCATATCACGATTCCACAGATCCGCGGCATGTATGCGGGAGACCAGTCGAGAAAGTCAACGCTGGTGGACTACGGATTCCGTCTGCCGTCGGCGAAAGACAACCGGCCGCTTAATTTTGAGGAATTTGAGAGCAAGATCGATCAGATGCTGTTCGTATCGGCAACACCGAATGTATATGAGGACGAACACGAGCTGCTTAGGACAGAACAGATTATCCGTCCGACCGGACTGCTCGATCCGGAGGTCGTGGTGCGTCCGGTGGAGGGACAGATCGATGATCTGATCGGTGAGGTCAATAAGGAAATCAAAGACCATCATAAGGTGCTGATTACGACACTGACGAAGAAGATGGCGGAGGATCTGACGGATTATATGCGTGAGATCGGTATCCGCGTGAAATATCTCCATTCGGATATCGATACACTGGAGCGAGCGGAGATCATAAGAGATCTGCGGCTGGATGTATTTGATGTGCTTGTCGGCATCAACCTGCTCCGGGAGGGACTGGATATTCCGGAGATCACGCTGGTGGCAATTTTAGATGCAGATAAAGAGGGATTCCTGCGGTCGGAGACATCACTGATACAGACGATCGGGCGTGCTGCGCGTAACAGTGAGGGACACGTTATCATGTATGCGGACAAGATCACAGACTCCATGCGTGTTGCGATGGAGGAGACGAAGCGCCGCCGTGAGATACAGCGGGCATACAATGAGGAACACGGCATTACACCGACAACGATCCAGAAATCTGTGCGGGAACTGATCAGCGTGTCAAAGAAGGTCGCAAAGGAAGAAATGAACTTCAAAAAAGACCCGGAATCCATGAACCGGGACGAACTCACAAAGCTGATCGCAGACATCCAGAAGAAGATGCAGAAAGCGGCAGCAGACTTAAACTTCGAGGCTGCTGCAGAGTACCGCGACAAGATGGTGGAGTTAAAGGGCATGCTGCGTGATATGTGAGGAAGCATTGTATTGTGAAGAGTGACGAAATAGTCGTCAGTAAGAAGTGTTTTTGGGAAAAGAAAAAGGACAGTAAATCATGAAGAAAAAAAGTGAAAGAAAATACATTAAGATCCGGGGGGCAAATGAGCACAACTTAAAAAATATTGATGTAGATATTCCAAGAGATGAATTTGTTGTGCTGACCGGACTTTCCGGTTCCGGAAAATCATCGCTTGCGTTTGATACGATCTATGCGGAGGGACAGAGGCGCTATATGGAGTCACTTTCCTCCTATGCAAGACAATTCTTAGGGCAGATGGAAAAGCCGAATGTGGAGAAGATCGAGGGACTGTCCCCGGCGATCTCCATTGACCAGAAGTCCACGAACCGCAATCCAAGATCTACCGTTGGTACGGTTACGGAGATTTATGATTATTTCCGCCTTTTGTACGCGAGAGTCGGTATCCCACATTGTCCGAAATGTGGCAGGGAGATCAAAAAACAGACGGTAGATCAGATGGTAGATCAGATCATGACACTCCCGGAGCGCACAAAGATCCAGCTTTTAGCACCGGTCGTGCGCGGAAGAAAAGGGGAGCACCAGAAGCTCTTAGAGCAGGCAAAGCGCAGTGGTTATGTGCGTGTGATCGTAGACGGCAGCATGTATGAGCTGACGGAGGAGATCAAACTTGACAAAAATAAAAAACACAATATCGAGATCGTGGTAGACCGTCTGATGGTCAAGCCGGGGATCGAGAAGCGTTTGTCTGATTCTATCGAAAATGTACTGGAATTATCCAAAGGGCTGATGACCGTGGATGTGATCGACAGGGAACCGATCCAGTTTTCGGAGAGTTTCTCCTGCCCGGACTGTGGAATCAGTATCGGGGAGATCGAACCGAGAAGTTTTTCTTTCAACAATCCGTTTGGCGCCTGTCCGACCTGCTTTGGACTGGGATACAAGATGGAGTTTGATGTGGATCTGATGATCCCGGATAAGCACCTTTCCATTGCGGAGGGGGCAATTCAGGTTATGGGCTGGCAGTCCTGCACAGATCCTTCCAGTTTTACCTACGCGGTGTTAAAAGCATTGACAGAAGAATATCATTTTTCACTGGAGACACCATTCCAGGATTATCCGGACGAGATAAAATATGTGATCCTGCACGGAACAGATGGCAGGGAGTTAAAGGTACATTACAAAGGCATGCGCGGCGAGGGTGTTTATGATGTGGCGTTTGAGGGACTGATCCGGAATGTACAGCGCAAATACCGTGAGACAGGATCTGATACGATGAAGCAGGAATATGAGCAGTTTATGCGCATCACGCCGTGTGAAACCTGTAAGGGACAGCGTCTGAAGGCGGAATCCTTAGCGGTCACAGTTGCGGACAAGAATATTTATGAGATCACATCCATGTCCGTAAAGAATCTTGGAAGTTTTCTAAATGATATGGAACTGAGCCATCAGCAGCATCTGATCGGAGATCAGATCTTAAAGGAGATCCGTGCGCGTGTCGGATTTTTAAATGAAGTCGGACTGGATTATCTGTCACTGTCCCGCGCAACCGGAACACTTTCCGGTGGAGAGGCACAGCGTATTCGTCTGGCAACACAGATCGGTTCCGGACTGGTTGGTGTGGCATATATCTTAGATGAGCCATCGATCGGTCTGCATCAGAGAGACAACGATAAACTGCTCGGCGCATTAAAGAACTTAAAAGACCTTGGAAATACGCTGATTGTTGTGGAGCATGATGAGGATACAATGCTGGCTGCGGATTATATTGTGGATATCGGTCCCGGAGCAGGTGCGCATGGTGGACAAGTGGTGGCATGCGGAACAGCAGAAGAAATCATGAAAAATAAAAATTCTGTGACAGGTGCTTATCTGAGCGGCAGAATCAAAATACCGGTTCCCACAGAGCGCAGAAAGCCGACAGGTTTCCTGACTGTCAAAGGTGCAAGGGAGAATAATCTTAAGAATATCGATGTGAAGATTCCACTTGGCATTATGACCTGTATCACCGGTGTGTCAGGATCGGGAAAGAGCTCACTGACCAATGAGATTTTATATAAGAGACTTGCAAGAGATCTGAACCGTGCAAGATGCATTCCAGGGAAGCATGACGATATCATCGGCATTGACCAGTTAGACAAGGTGATCGATATCGACCAGTCCCCGATCGGAAGGACGCCGCGTTCGAATCCGGCGACATATACCGGTGTATTCGACATGATCCGTGATCTTTTTGCGGCGACGCCGGATGCGAAGGCGAAGGGATACAAGAAGGGCAGATTCAGTTTCAATGTAAAAGGCGGACGCTGTGAGGCATGTTCCGGTGACGGAATTTTAAAGATCGAGATGCACTTTTTGCCGGACGTGTACGTCCCGTGTGAAGTCTGTGGAGGAAAACGTTATAACCGCGATACGTTAGAGGTCAAATACAAGGGCAAGAGCATTTATGATGTGCTTGATATGACGGTGGAAGAAGCATTGAAATTCTTTGAAAACGTGCCTGCGATCGCAAGAAAGATACAGACACTTTATGACGTGGGACTTTCCTATGTCAAGCTTGGTCAGCCGTCAACGGAGCTGTCCGGTGGGGAGGCACAGCGTATCAAACTGGCAACAGAACTGTCAAAACGCAGCACAGGCAAGACCATTTACATTCTGGATGAGCCGACGACGGGACTTCATTTTGCGGATGTGCATAAACTGGTGGAGATTCTGAAGAGATTATCTGAAGGCGGTAATACGGTAGTTGTTATTGAACACAATCTGGATGTGATTAAAACCGCTGACTATATCATCGATATGGGACCGGAAGGCGGAGATGGCGGTGGAACCGTGATCGCACAGGGAACACCGGAGGAAGTGGCAGAAGTGCCGGAATCTTATACGGGTTATTATGTGAAGAAGTATCTGGAGAAAGATAAAGAAAACCGTCAGGAATCCTGAAAAATGTACGAGTGGTAAAAATATCTAAAAAAGGATAAACTACATCACAAAAGGCGCTGCAATCGCAGCGCCTTATCACGTTCGGGGAGTACTCCCCGGAAATCCTTGCGGAAAACCGGGAAGCATGAGTTATGAAAAATTATACTGCCCGTCAGTAATTCTGACGGTTGGGTCCGTTTGTATCGGACTTATTAGCTAGTACTCTTAGAATATAAAATAGAAATGTGATGAAAATGTGATGACAAAATGAAAAATAAACAAAATAAATCCGGTTGTAACCGCAAATCTATCATGCTATAATGGGCGTAAACATCAACTTTGG
>OOCQ01002017.1_pt1 | contig 10472 bp, 10 predicted proteins | sample 1671121 | NCBI WGS metagenome assembly OOCQ01 (sample SAMN06348124, study PRJEB24527) | human gut metagenome | biome: human gut; feature: ankylosing spondylitis patient; material: feces | host: Homo sapiens | place: China | collected 2015-10 | reverse complement strand
ATCCTGACTCAAAGGACTTGTATGAGTATCAGGATTATCTTGATAAGCCGAACAGAGGTAATGCAGACGAATTGATTTTGCGGATTGCCGAAACCCATGCAGAGTTATTCGGTGACCGTGAGAAATATGTAAGCTACATTGCACAGCGACCGAGAGTAGAAAAAATATCTTCACACGGCTTATTTACTGATGACGGTGTGCCGATAGTTTTATCTGATGTGCAAAAAGAGGTTGCAGAAAGCAAGAGTAATGTGTGGACGCATATTATTTCTCTCAAGCGAGAAGATGCAGAACGGCTGGGCTACAACAATGCAAAAGCTTGGATGAATCTAATTCGTTCACAGCGAAATATGATAGCGGAGAATATGAAAATCACTCCCGAAAAATTCAGATGGTACGCCGCATTTCATAATGAAGGACACCATCCGCACATTCATATGATTGCTTATTCAACAAAGCCGAACGAAGCGTATCTGACGGAAAAGGGCATTGAAAACATAAAGTCAAATCTTGCAAAGGTAATCTTCCGTCAGGACTTGATAAGTATTTATCAGAAGCAGACAGAACACAGGGATAAGCTACGAGCTGAGGCTCGTGATATTGTAGAGAATTTGGTTTCAAAAATCAACTCTGAAATATATATAAGCTCATCAATTCAGCATAAGCTGTTGGAGCTTGCCGACAGGCTTTCAAAAACGAAAGGTAAAAAGGTTTACGGTTATCTTAAACCTGATGTAAAAGCAATCGTTGATTCTATTGTTGAAGAACTTGCCAATGACAGCAGAATTATAAAACTGTATAACCTTTGGTATGAGCAAAAGGAAAATACAATCCGCACCTACACAGATAAAATTCCTGACAGGATTCCGCTTGCTCAAAACAAGGAGTTCAAGTCAATCAAGAATGCAATAATCAAGGAAGCTATGAAATTGAATATCACCGAGGATGAAATTGAGGAAAGTGAGAATACAGACGAAGAACCTGTTTTAAATCCCTTTGAATATGAAGAAAACACCTCTGCCGAATCAGTTTTTGATTCAGACAAAGGTGTTCTGTATCCTCATTATTCAATTAAAACCAACCGCAACAGCGTTGCAGTTTCTTCTCTTTATCTCCTGCGCTATCTCTGCAATATGATTCAAAATAAATTAAGATTTGAAGAAAAGCAGAAAGCACAAAGAACGGATAAAAAGTTGCAACAGAAGATTAATGATAAAAAGCGGGCTCAGGGTTTAAAAATGTAATCAGAATTTGATGAAATAAGTTTATTAATGTGTGATTTATATAAACTTTTCTAATCGTAATAATCCTTCATCATCGGGTGTATCAATTCCATTTTTGTAATTATATCCCATTTTTATATAAAATGGAGTAGCAGTTATTGATGCAGGTATTTCAATTCGTTTTGCTCTTAAAAAGTATTCATCTTTTTCAAGAGTTTGGATAATTTTTCTTCCAATTCCTCTACATTGATATTCGGGCAGTACAAAAATATTAAACAAACTGCTTTCATCTTCTTTCCCCCAATATGGACCAATTGCTCCACAACCAACTATTTTATCATTGTCACAAGCAACATAAAAGTGTGTCCAACTTGCACGCTCTAATATATTTTGGGGTTGAAAAACATTTACATCATTTTCAATATCCTCAGATGAATAATTTTTTATATTTGTTGTTCGTAATGTTGTTACTATTAACGCTGAAACTGCTTCTGCATCTTTATCTTTAAATCTTCTTATTTCCATAATTTCTACCTCAAATCTCAATTTATCATTCAGTTATGTTGATATTATCATACCACACAAAAATTTAGTTGTCTATAAAAATCATCTCACCGCCAAGGAACAACTGCAACCCAACGCTGATAGGTGCCACCTGTCACAGTGATAAGAGAAGAACTACCCACTATAAGATATTACATCAGAAAAAAGAAATATTTAAAACTTTATAGAAAGGAAAAACAAATGTCAGAATATATATACTTTACAAAAGAACAAAGAGAACAGGCAAGGCGAACCGACCTTGCGAATTTTTTAATCAGCCAAGGCGAGAAAGTCAAGAAATCAGGTTCGGAATATGAATGGCTTGACGGCTCGCAAAAGGTAACAATCAGAGGTCACCTCTGGTATCATCAGTATGAACAGAAAGGCGGTGATGCGGTTGACTTCGTCCGCAGATTTTACAACAAGGACTATGCTGAAGCGGTGGAAATGCTTTTGAATAACTGTGGCGGTCAAATCATAACCTCACCGTCCATAGAAAAAAGCCACAAACCCTTTGAACTGCCGCCGAGGAATGACAGAATGAGCCGAGTTTTTTCTTATCTGCTGTTGACTCGTTGCATTGACAAGGATGTGCTTTATGAATTTGTGCGTAGGAAAATGATATATGAATCTGCTGATTATCACAACGCTGTCTTTGTAGGCTACGATTCAAGCGGCAAACCTTGCCACGCACACAAAAGGGGAACGGTGACGAGTAATTCGTATAAGGGAAATGTTGCAGGCAGTCAACCCGAATTCAGTTTTCACTGGCACGGCATAAGCGATAAAATTTATCTCTTTGAAGCACCGATTGATATGCTTTCCTACATTTCAATGCACAAGGAAAATTGGAAAGAACACAGCTATGCGGCATCCTGCTCCGTTTCGGATAGGGTGCTTTTTCAATGTCTTAATGACAATCCGAATATCAAAAATGTTTTTCTTTGCTTTGACAATGACGAAGCAGGACAGACCGCCAACAAACGCATAGCCGACAAACTGAACAAACTGAATATTCAAAATGAAATCCTCATTCCAACTCATAAAGACTGGAATGAGGATTTAACTTTATCAGAAAAAGGAGATGAACGAATATGCCATCAGGTATTGTAACTTTGATAATTGTAACAGGTTCAATGTTGGCTTTGTTTGTGATTATTACAACAGTTGGTAATAACTATTCTCTTAACCAAATAAAAAACAAAACTGTCGGACAAGGTCAGCACGGAACTGCTCGTTGGGCGACCAAAAAGGAAATCAAGAGAACATATATGCAAATTGATTTTCAGCCTAACGAGTGGAGAAATAATCCTGAAAGCAGACCAACTGAACAAGGAATAGTTGTCGGTTGCAAGAACAGTAGAAAAGGAACAACCGCAATGGTTGATACAGGAGATGTTCATGCTCTGATGATTGGTGCGGCAGGTGTCGGCAAGACCGCATATTGGCTTTATCCTTGTATTGAATATGCCTGTGCAACGGGTATGTCATTTTTATCAACCGACACCAAAGGCGATATTGTTCGCAACTACGGAACGATTGCAGAAAAGTATTACGGCTACAAAATTTCAGTCATAGATTTGCGTAATCCCACACGCTCCCATGGTAACAATCTTCTGCACCTCGTAAACAAATATATAGACTTATACAAAGCCGAATCCGAACAGCTTGTTTACAAGGCAAGAGCCGAAAAATACGCAAAAATCATTTCAAAAACGATTATTCTTTCAGGTATGGACTCGGCTTCATTCGGACAGAACGCTTACTTTTATGATGCGGCAGAGGGACTTTTAACAGCAACTATTCTGCTTGTTTCGGAATTCTGCGAACACGAAGAACGACACATAGTTTCGGTATTCAAAATCATTCAGGAGTTGCTTGCTCCGACCAACAAGAAAGGTAAAAATCAGTTTCAGCTATTAATGGACTATCTTCCCGACGACCACAAAGCAAAATGGTTTGCAGGGGCGGCGCTGAACACAGCCGAGCAGAGTATGTCGAGCGTTATGAGTACGGCACTTTCAAGGCTGAATGCATTTCTTGACTCCGAACTTGAACAACTTTTGTGTTTTGATACAGAGATTGACGCTGAAAAATTCTGTAATCAAAAGTGTGCAATCTTCATTGTAATGCCGGAGGAAAATCCAACGACATTCTTTATGGTTTCACTCATTATCCAACAGCTTTATCGTGAAATACTGTCAGTTGCGGATGAAAACGGCGGTGCACTGGAAAAACGCTGTGTGTTCTTCTGCGACGAGTTCGGAACCTTGCCGAAGATTGATTCGGCAGAGATGATGTTCTCTGCCTCCCGTTCAAGGCGTTTGCAGATAGTACCGATAATTCAATCCTTTGCGCAGTTGGAGAAGAATTACGGCAAAGAGGGTGCTGATGTTATCATAGACAACACACAGCTGACAATATTCGGCGGCTTTGCTCCCAACAGCACAAGTGCGGAAGTGCTGTCAAAAGCTCTCGGCTCAAGAACTGTTATGTCAGGCTCCGTCAGCAGGAGCAAAAATGATCCGTCCCAATCATTGCAGATGATTGAACGACCTTTGATGACTCCCGATGAGTTGAAGTCACTTCCGAAAGGCACATTTGTTGTTATGAAAACTGGCTTTTATCCGATGAAAGTAAAACTTAAATTGTTCTTCAAATGGGGTATTAAATTTGAAGAACAGTATGAGGTCATGGAAAACGGCAATCGTGAAGTTAACTATGCCAATCGTTCTGAGTTGTTCAACAACATAATCAAGACATACTGTCCTCACTATCTTGAACCGTCAGTAACTGATTTGGATTTCGATGAAGCAAGCGGTGAGAAAAAGAAGAAAAATGAAAATCTTAAGACCTCATCAAATGCGGAACAAGCCGACAGTGGAAATACTATCGATTCTGAACAGAAATATGAGCCAACAGAAGAACCTGAAAATTCAAGCGTTGAACAGAGCGCAGACAAGCAAAGAAAAGTAGTCATAAGAACCGAAAGACCAACGCAGGAGGACATCAGCAATGAGTAGATTAACTTTTCTATATCAAATGGACTTGCCTCACAGAGCTGTAGCTGTTTATACCTACCTATATGACCGAGCCAACAAAAACGGCGAATGCTGGCCCTCAGTAAAAACAATAGCAGGCGACATAAAGCTGTCGCCTGCTACAGTCAGAAGAGCTATTAAAGATTTGAAAAAAGCCGGATTAATCGAAACCGAGCAGCGTTATCGTGAACAGGGTGGTAAGAGCAGTTTGCTATATAGAATAAAAAATAAAATATTATAAAAGTATGATGGTAAGAACATATAATACATATTATTTTTTAGCCAAATACACATTAAAGGTATTAAAATCACATTTGAATGAATCAACCAACTCTAAATCAAAATTACTTTGTATATATTCGGGTGTTTTAGTTAATTCATTCTTTACAAACCAAACGGTATCGTTGGGCGGAATTTTATTGGAAAGTTCGTTTTTATTTATGCATTCTATATTATCAAATGCCACAAACCAAGGCTCACTGTAGGTGCAGATATGTGTGTATTCGGGAAAATAATAAGACATAATTCCAAATGAGCTGTCGCAATATATAAAAGTATTTGACGGAGAAATAATTTTGTCAAATCGGTCAAAGAAATTGTTCATTGATGAATTGTATTCGAACATTCCTGTGGCGATAGCACAAATAATGTTTATCACACAAAGTAATATGCAAAGTGATTTTTTGAATTTTACTTTTATGTTCTTTGTTCCAAAAGCAATTAACAATGCAAAAATACCTGAAACTACAACGCTGTACCGTGCTATGTATAACGGACGAATAAAAGCTGTAACAATCAAACCGATTATTTGAATACTTAAAATACTGATTATTGCAAATATTATCGGCAATTTGCGATTTCCTTTTTTAGTGAGAATTACTGCTGAAATTACAACTCCCGATATAAACACAATAATCGAAAGTGGTTCAACGCTTTTAAGCCAAAAGCTGCCGGAAGCTGACTCGGTTTGATATAGAAGCGGAAAAATCCAAGGGAAATACCCTATTATAATAGAAATATCGGAGAGGATTATTGTTTTTATCAGTTTTTTGCTTTTAGTGAAAATATAAATATTTAAAAATGCAAATATTATTCCGACTGCTAAAAGAGCATAAATGTGATTATATGCGGCAAACAGGGCGGCAATAACAAATATAATACAATGTCTGTATTTACAGCTTTTAATAAATAACAGAGCTTCTATAAAGCAAAGCGTAACAAAAAATATACACCACTCATATGACCTTTGCTGAACGCTGAAATATAGCGACATAGGAATTGCTCCTATGGTAAGTATATAGACCACTGATGTATCCGAACCGAAATGCTTCTTAACCACGGTACAGCCAAGCAAAAGCGTTGCAATGTAACCGAGTACCGAAAAAATTTTAGTTACTAAAATCGAATAACCGAAAATCTCACAGAAGAATTTCAGAGATATAAAGTATAGAGGAGGATGCATATCCGATTTTAATATTTCAATTACTTCGGAATAATTGTGCTGAATTAGCGACAGTGTATAAGCTTCATCAAACCATATATTATTGTTAAAAATCAAACTTATTGAAAACAAAGATAGTATTGTGAAAATTATATATGATAAATTGTTATAGCGATTTTTAAAACATTTCATTAGATATTCCTTTTCCTGATACTATAATTTGATTTTTAACATCAAAATTACATAAATAATTGTTGAAACAGACAATAGTATCAATGCAGATAGATTATATAAGTCTAAGAAAATATAATTTATTTCTAAAGAGCGATACTTAAGCACTTACATGATTATTATAAAAACTCGAAAAAGCCTAGATAAATCGTAACTGAACAGTTCTTGAACTCAACACAAACTGCCGTCAGTGTTGTTCCGTTGCTCGTTCTTTGCTGGTATCATAGAACCATCAAATGAAGGAGGCAACAAGCCATGAATACAGATAAAATCTATGCAGAACAACTCGCAAACGAATATGCACTCAAGGACACCTCCAAGGTGGTCGCTCTTCGCAAGCTGGATGCAAAAGCAAAGCTTCCCGCAACCGTTTTTACCTATACCTTCGGCATTATCACTGCGCTGGTAGCCGGTGTTGGAATGTGCCTTTCCATGAAGGTCATCGGCAGCGGTAGCACCACTATGTTTGTCCTCGGCGTGATTGTCGGCATTATTGGGCTACTGGGCATGGGCGTTAATTACCCCATCTACAAAAAATTGCTGGCACAGGGCAAGCAGAAATACGCTTTTGAAATCATGGAACTGGCAAAAGAAATCAGCGAGATGTAAACAACAACACGAAAGAAGGTGAGAACGATTGAATAGATCGGAAAGCAGATATTTTGCTACCGCAGCCAGAATGGACGAAGCCTTTCTGACACTTCTGGCAAAAAAGGATTTTGAGTATATTACAATCAAAGAAATCTGTGAAGTAGCAGGGGTCAATCGTTCCACCTTCTATCTGCACTATGAAACGATGTCAGACCTGCTCTCGGAGAGTGTCGGTCGTATGAACGAGCAATTTCTTGCTTCTATGGAGAAAGATTCGGATGCCTTTTCTACAAAGCTGCGGAATTGCCCGAGGGATGAATTATATCTAATTACGCCGGAGTATTTAACACCTTACCTCAGCTACATTAAGAACAACAAGCGACTGTTCCGCACAGCAACAGAAAATGCGGCGGTGTTGGGGATGGATAAAAGCTATGATAGGATGTTCCGTCATGTGTTTACGCCGATTCCATTACGTATGTTACAGGTGTGATTCAGCAGTGTGTAAAAATGCCACAAAGCGAAACAACGAACGCTGTTTGACAACTTCTGATTTATCAAAGAAGAAAACTATAAAATGAATATCGAAGAACAGGCAGCACAGGCTGCCGCATGGCAGGATGTGCTGGAGGGCTGCACTGCTCTGCTGGAAGAACTGCGCTGATAGGAGAATTACATGACGGAACGTTATTGTGAAGGAGAACGGTTTACTGGCCTGTCGTTTGCAGGGGAAATTTTTGAGAGTTGCGATTTTGCAGACTGCGTATTTGTGGACTGCTCCTTTACAAAATGTGAGCTGGACCATACCATGCTGAACGAGTCCTCGGCCCCGGGAGCCGGTCACCCTCTCCATTGACGGGAAAATTCTGAATTGAGGAAAGCGCTTTAACGCGGGGTTTTTTATAAACCCCAAAGGGAGTTCTGCTCGGACGTTCGTCCGTAACGGAACTCCCTTTTTTGAAAGACACAATTTTTTAACATCCCTTTCCGTTTACACCCCGGCGAAAGAAGTGTATAATAAAATAATGTAATTGTGCGGCTGTGCATTGCGAAATGATGTGAGAAGGGAACCGATATCGATGAACCAAAACAAGCAAGCGCCCCGGCGGCGGATGACCCGGCGGGAGTGGAGGATCCGGCGCTGCCTGCGTCTGGCACGGAACTGGGCCGTGTTTCTGGCGGCCTGCGGCGCGGCTGTTGCCCTGATGACCAGCGGCATTTTATGGCTGCTGCCCAAGGCCCACGCCCTGATCGCGGGGCCGGAGGACTTTGTGGCCAGAAATTACGATGGCACCGAATACCAGCTGAACCTTGCCGATGCCCGGCTGGTGCTGGTGAACGGGAATCTGCCGCTGGACGCAGAGCCGGCCCCGGCCCTTGCGGTGGCGGATGATGCCACGGGCCAGCAGCTGGAAGCGGAAGCCGCAGAGCAGTACCGCGCCATGGCGGCAGCTGCAGCGGCAGACGGTATCACGCTGGAACTGGTGACGGGCTATCAGGATGTTTCCGCACGGGAAGCGGCTTTTGATGCCCGGAAGCAGGTGTATCTGGAAAAGGGGCTTTCCGAAGAGGAGGCCGCGGCCTATGCCGCCTGCGTCTGCCCTCCGGCCAATGCCAGCGAGCAGGCCACCGGCTATGCGGCGGACATCCTCAGCCCGGACTGCACCGAAAAGACCACCCGCTTTGCCGATACCCGCGCCTACGAGTGGCTGACCGCCTACGCTGCGGAGTATGGCTTTGTCCTCCGCTGGCCGGAGGAGCGGCAGGCCGCCACCGGCATGGTATACGAGCCCTGGCACTGGCGCTATGTGGGGGTGGAAAATGCCCTCGCCATCCGCGCGTCCGGACTCTCGCTGGAGGAGTTCCTTGCGCTGGAGCGCACAAAGCTGTAATAAAAAGGAGAACGACTGTTGAGACGAACCGAGATCGCGCCCGGGGTCCATCTTTCCTGGGACCCGGCGCAGAAATTCAACCGCTGCCGGATCAGCATCCACTTTGCGTTTCCGGCACGGCGGGAGACGGCAACCGCCCACGCTCTGCTGCCTCTGTTGATGGAGCGGGGCTATGCGGATTGCCCGGATATGACCCAGATGACCAAAAAGCTTGCCCGGCTGTACGGCACGGACCTGACCGTGGATGCCCGCCCGCTGGGTGCAAACCACAACCTCTGCGTCAGTGTGACCGGCATCAAGGACCGCTTTGCACTGGAGGGCGAGGCCCTGACCCGGGAGTATGCCGCGCTGGCGCTGGGCACGGCGTTCCATCCCTATTTTGTGGGCGGTGTGTTTGACCCGGAGGCGGTCACCATCGAAAAGCAGATGCTGAAAAAGGCGCTGGAGGATGAGATCAACGAAAAGCGCATCTACTGCCAGCGGCAGGCCAACCGGGAGTTCTTTGGGAGCAGCCCCGCCGGTATCCGGCAGGAGGGCTATCTGGACGAGGTGGACGGCCTGACCCCGGAAACGCTGACAGAGGCTTATCGTGAGATGCTCCGCACCGCCAGCATCGAGCTGCTGGTGCTGGGCTGCGGGGAAGCGGAGACCGAGCAGGTGAAGCAGGCCCTGCTGGAAGAGCTTTCCCACATCGGGCGGGCCCCGCTGCCATTGTGCGAGAACCTTGCCATGCCCCGGCAGGATGCCGTGCGCAGGGTGGAATGCTTTGACACGGTGCAGGCCAAGCTCTGCATGCTGTTCACGCTGGGCGTGCCCATGCGCCCCGACCAGATGGCGGCGGTGCGGCTTGCCATGGCGCTGTATGGCGGCAGTGTGACCAGCCGCCTGTTCCTGAACGTGCGGGAGCGGGATCATTTGTGCTATTACTGCTCGTCCAGCTTTCAGAGCTTTACCGGAAGCATGGCTGTGAACAGCGGCGTGGAGCACGCCGACGCGGCCCGGGCCGAAAAAGCGATCCTGAAGGAGCTGGATGACCTGCGCAGCGGCCCCATCACGGCTGAGGAGCTTGAGGACTGCCGCCGCTCCCTGCTGAGCGGGATGGCGGGCATTGAGGATACGCTGGGCGGCATTGAGACCTGGTATTACATGGAGGTGCTGCGGGGCGGCCCGGTGCAGACCCCGGACGATGCCCGCGCGGCCCTGCAGGCTGTGACCGAGGAGGATGTCCGCACCGTCCTGCGGCAGCTGACCCTTTCAGTCAGCTATCTTCTGACCCGAGAGGAGGAGAGCGCCCATGCCTGAACAGAACACGAACCGTGCCCTGACCGAGGCCGCCGCCGATGAGTGGAAGGTGCTGCCTTCGGGCCTGACGGTGCTGGTGCGGCCCATGCCGGGCTATTCTGGCACTCATGTCATCTATGCCACCCGCTTTGGCTCCATCGACCGGGATTTCCGGGTGGACGGCAGGGAAGTGCACCTGCCCGCCGGTGTGGCGCATTTTCTGGAACAC
>OOCQ01002014.1_pt1 | contig 10482 bp, 7 predicted proteins | sample 1671121 | NCBI WGS metagenome assembly OOCQ01 (sample SAMN06348124, study PRJEB24527) | human gut metagenome | biome: human gut; feature: ankylosing spondylitis patient; material: feces | host: Homo sapiens | place: China | collected 2015-10 | reverse complement strand
TTACGCTGAGAAGACTAAGAAAGCTGACGCTTAAATTTTAAAGTTTTAGAAAAAACTATTCCAAACAAACAACATAGAAGCCTGCTCTCACCTAGAGCAGGCTTTCTTCGTATATATCCCTTTCGCACACCCCACAATCCTAAAATACACAAAATCTTGCCCTAACACAAAAAAAAGTAAGAAAACATTGCGCTATCCGAAATATTTTTTGTAATTTTGCCTTCAGAAAGTAAATTAAATAATAAAAAAGATATTTTATGCTTACACTTAAACTTATCAGTGAAGAAACTGAACGTGTAGTTAAAGGTCTTGAGAAGAAGCATTTCCCTAATGCTCGTGAGGCCGTAGAGAAAGTATTGGAATACGACAAGATCCGTCGTGAGGCTCAGCAGAAGCTGGACAACAACAAGCAGCAGGCTAACCAGTTTGCTAAGCAGATTGGTGCCCTCATGAAGGAAGGTAAAAAAGAAGAAGCTGAGCAGGCTAAGGCTCAGGTGGCTGCCCTCAAGGCTGACGGCAAGGCACTGGAGGAAATCATGGAGAAGGCTCAGCAGGATATGACCAACGAGTTGCTCGAAATCCCTAACATCCCTTGCGATGAGGTACCTGAGGGCAAGGACGCTGCCGACAACGTAGTAGTGAAGGAAGGCGGCGTAAAGCCAGAGCTCGGTCCTGACGCTCTCTGCCACTGGGATCTCTTGAAGAAGTACAACCTCGTTGACTTCGACCTCGGTGTGAAGATCACCGGCGCAGGTTTCCCTGTATATATCGGCAAGATGGCTCGCTTCCAGCGTGCGCTCGAGGCATTCTTCCTCGACGAGGCTCGCAAGAGCGGCTACTTGGAGATTCAGCCTCCTTACGTAGTCAATGAGGCTTCTGGTCTTGGTACAGGTCAGCTCCCAGACAAGGAGGGTCAGATGTATCACGCCAATCTCGACAACCTCTTCCTCATCCCTACAGCTGAGGTGCCTGTAACCAACATCTTCCGTGATGTAATCCTCGATGAGAAGGATCTTCCTATCAAGCGTTGCGCTTACTCTGCTTGCTTCCGTCGTGAGGCTGGTAGCTATGGTAAGGACGTACGTGGACTGAACCGTCTGCACCAGTTCGACAAGGTGGAGATTGTACGCATCGACAAGCCAGGCCACTCATACGAGTCATTGAAGGAGATGCTCGACCATGTAGAGGGTCTCTTGAAGAAGCTGGAGTTGCCATACCACATCCTCCGTCTCTGCGGTGGTGATATGAGCTTCACATCTTCTATCTGCTACGACTTCGAGACTTGGAGTGCTGCTCAGCAGCGCTGGTTGGAGGTATCTTCTGTGTCTAACTTCGAGAGCTACCAGGCTAACCGTCTGCACTGCCGCTATCGCCATGCAGATGATAAGAAGATTGAGCTTTGCCACACATTGAATGGCTCTGCCCTCGCCTTGCCACGTATCGTAGCCTCTATCTTGGAGAACAACCAGACTCCAGAGGGTATCCGTGTACCTAAGGTATTGGTACCTTACTGCGGATTCGAGATGCTCGATGACAAGAACTTCGACTAATCCAAGCATTAGCCGAATACATATTATCATAAAGATTAAGAGAATAACATGATTGTACGAGGATAACCTCGGCTGTCCAATAGGATGGCCGAAGTTATCCTTTTGCGTTTTTATATAGGGCGCAAGATGTGCAAGCAAGTAATCTTACAAACAACTAACAATACAGAAACCCGAAAACACATGAACAAGATTATCAAGAAGATACAATACTCTGAGAAAGTCTTCCGCTTCGATGTAGAAGCTCCACTCATCGCCAAGAGTCGCAAGGCAGGCAACTTTGTCATCATCCGAGTAGACAACAACAGCGAGCGCATGCCGCTCACCATCGCTGATGCCGATATCGAGAAGGGTACCATCACCCTGGTGGTACAGAAGGTGGGACTCTCCTCTACCAAGCTCTGCGCCCTGAACGAAGGCGACGAGATACATGACGTGGTGGGTCCATTGGGCAACCCTACCCATATCGAGAACTTCGGTACCGTCATCTGCGCCGGAGGTGGCGTGGGCGTGGCTCCGATGCTGCCTATCATCAAGGCATTGAAGGCTGCGGGCAACCGTGTGCTCTCCGTCATCGCTGGCAGAAGCAAGGACCTCGTCATCATGGAGGATGAGGTAAGAGCATCCTGCGACGAGCTCATCATCATGACCGACGATGGCAGCTACGGCGAGAAGGGCGTGGTAACCGTGGGCATCGAGAAGCTCATCAACCAGGAGCACATCGACAAGGTATTCGCCATCGGTCCTCCTATCATGATGAAGTTCTGCTGCCTGCTCACCCAGAAGTACAACCTGCCTACCGACGTATCGCTCAACACCATCATGGTGGATGGTACGGGTATGTGTGGTGCCTGCCGACTCACCATCGGTGGCAAGACCAAGTTTGTATGTATCGACGGCCCTGAATTTGACGGAGCCTTGGTGGATTGGGACGAGATGTTCAAGCGCATGGGTACCTTCAAGGATGCCGAGCGCGAGGAGATGGAGCACTTCGAGGAGCACCTGGCAAGCGTGGACGCTGCCAAGCAGAAGGAAACCACAGACGTAACCATGGACGTGGAGCCTACATCTGAATCAATAGATGAACTAACCGACCGTAACTCAGAGTGGCGCAAGGAGTTGAGAGCATCACTCAAACCGAAGGAGCGCACCGCCATAGAGCGTGCCAAGATGCCTGAGCTTGACCCAGTATACCGCGCTACCACAAGAACCGAGGAGGTAAACATCGGCTTGACCAAGGAGATGGCAATGACCGAGGCCAAGCGCTGTCTCGATTGCCCGAAGCCTAGCTGTATGGAGGGCTGCCCTGTAAGCATCAACATCCCTTCCTTTGTCAAGAACATAGAGCGTGGGCAGTTCTTAGCCGCAGCCAAGGTTCTGAAGAATACCTCAGCCCTGCCAGCCGTTTGCGGAAGAGTTTGTCCTCAGGAGAAGCAATGCGAGAGCAAGTGCGTACATCTGAAGATGGGGCATCCTGCCGTGGCTATCGGCTATCTCGAAAGATTCGCTGCCGACTACGAGCGACAGAGCGGCAACATCTCCGTACCAGAGAAGGAGGCAGAGAATGGCATCAAGGTGGCAGTGGTTGGTTCTGGTCCTTCCGGCTTGAGCTTCGCAGGCGATATGGCAAAGAAGGGATTCGACGTAACCGTATTCGAGGCTCTGCACGAGATAGGTGGTGTACTGAAATATGGTATCCCTGAGTTCCGTCTGCCTAATGCCATCGTAGACGTGGAGATAGAGAACCTGCAGAAGATGGGCGTGAAATTCGTAACCGACTGCATCGTGGGCAAGACCATCTCCGTGAAGGACTTGAACGAGCAGGGATTCAAGGGCATCTTCGTGGGTTCGGGAGCCGGACTGCCAAACTTCATGAACATCCCTGGCGAGAATGCGCTCAACATCATGTCGAGCAACGAATATCTGACCCGTGTGAACCTGATGGATGCCGCCAACCCTTACAGCGATACCCCTATCAACCTGGGCAAGAAGGTGGTAGTAGTGGGCGGTGGCAACACAGCGATGGACAGCTGCCGCACCGCCAAGCGTCTGGGTGCCGACGTTACCCTGGTATACCGCCGCTCGGAGGCAGAGATGCCTGCCCGACTGGAAGAGGTGAAGCACGCCAAGGAAGAAGGCATCAACTTCCTCACCCTGCACAATCCTCGTGAATATGAGGCTGATGAGAAGGGAGCCGTGAAGGCTGTAGTTCTCGACGTAATGCAACTGGGCGAACCTGATGCCAGTGGCAGACGCCGTCCAGAGGCTACAGGCGAAACCGCAACCTTGGAGTGCGACCAGGTCATCGTAGCCGTAGGTGTTAGCCCTAACCCACTGGTACCTCAGAGCATCGAAGGCTTGGAGCTAGGCAGAAAGAACACCATCGTGGTAAACGAGCAGATGCAGAGTTCACAAGAGGAAATCTATGCTGGCGGCGACATTGTGAGAGGTGGAGCCACCGTGATCCTTGCCATGGGCGACGGCAGAAGAGCCGCCCTCAACATGGCAAAGAAACTGACGGAATAAACCTCCCATCAAGAGATTTGTTTTCTTGAAATAGAGATAAGACAAACAAAGGGCAACTTGCCATAACAGCGAGTTGCCCTCTTTCTTTTTTTCTCATATATAATGCTACTTGATATTGATACGCAGACCGAACTGGAGATTGAAGTTCCACTTCTTGTCCTTAAACGTATTCTCAATATCGCTCCCATTATCAAAGTAATACTTGGCTCCAGGCTCCACATAGAATCCCACCTGTGGTACCACATCATACTGCACACCCACAGAAGCCTTGCCCGAGAACTGAGCCCTATCCTTCTTCACTTCATCCTGATCCAATGTCACGCCTTCCACTTCGGTATGGTTCTTGACATTAAAGTCAGCCTCGCCACCCAGCATCACATAAGTATGCAGATTCTTGGTTCCCCATACCTCATAATTGATGCCAAGAGGCACACCTACGTAATGAAGCACTTGCTTGGTGTCATATCCCGCAACTTCGGAGGTAGCGAAATCAGAAGATGTACGCGTATATACCACACCCGTAGAAAGCGTAAGCCGCTCAGCCAGATGCACTCCGACTTGCGCTCCCACCGAGATAGGCGCATGATGCTTAGCCTTAGGCTTATTAACTATCTTGAGCTGCGACAGATAAGGAGCTGATGCAAAACTGGTATAATTCAGATTGCCCGAAGCATCCTCGTATGTTCCCATCACAACAGGCGAACTGCCAGGAGAGCTATTTCCCATCATCAAGCCGTTCTCTGCATAGAGTTTCACATTCCAATCAGCCGACTTCGCTGCCTTATTCACAAATTCCGCATCATATACGTTAGCGGTCCTCATTTCCAGAGCTTTGCGCACGGGAGCAGCCGGCAGCACCGTAGTCGCCGATTGCTCAGTGGTGCAAACTGGCGCTTCATCCACAGATACGAGTTCCGAGGCAGAGGCAACAGCTGGTTCCCCAGCAAGCGCAAGCATAGTTGGATCAGAAGCAGCTCCAGAAGCAGCTCCAGAAGTTTCTCCCGAATACGAAGCAGAAGAAGCCCCTAAAGAACTCAAAGCTGAAACTACCGATGATTTCAAGCCTGAAGCTACCGCCAATATAGAAGAGGCAGGAGCAGCAGAAGCAGAAGAGCCAGAAGACTTCTCTGATATAGGAGAGCCTTGTGCCATTACTGGCGCACTCTTAGCAGGCACACCACCCACCTCAGCATCCTGATGCAGATATACATAGCTACCTCCCACTCCCAACAATGCTACGGCAGCCGCAGCAGCCGACCAGCGACGCAACTTCACGATGCGAGCCTTTTGGACAGACTGAGCATGTAACGATTGTGAGATTTCCATCCACAAGTCGTCCTTGACAGGCTCTTGATAGTCTGCCATCTGCTCTCGTAGTTTTGAAGTCCAATCGTTATTACTCATATTCTTTATTATCTTGATTATTAATATATTCGTTTATCTTTCTAGCCAACAACTTTTTTGCCCTGAGGTATTGCGAAGCGGAGGAGCTCTCCTTGATGCCGAGCCGCTCTGCTATCTCCTTATGGCTCAATTGTTCAAAGACATACATATTGAGCACCAGCCTATAGCCCTCGGGCAATTCGCCAATCAACTGGGTCAGCACTTGGGGCGGCACTCGTTCCACATCAGGCCCTGCCTCCTCCACCTCATCCGGCACCTCGTCGACAAACGTCAACTTGTTTTGCTTTCTCGTAAAGGATACTGCCTCATTGGCCACGATGCGCATCACCCAGCCCTTAAGCGAGCCTTCGTCTCGATACTGGAAACGAGAAATCGAAGAAAGTATCTTCACAAAACTATCCTGCACCACATCCTCGGCATCATCGCGCAAAGGGACATACCTCAGCGCTATCGCCATGGCATATCCTACATAGCGTTCGTAAAGCCGATGCAGGGCATCTTGACTACCGCCATGAATGTCGTCCAGAAGTTCCTTTTCTGATTCCAATTTCTACTGTCTTTTACTGATTAAACAAGATAACACAAGAAACCTTGCATCAAAATTCATATTTTTTTGATGCAAGGCCACTTTTTTATTTATTTGGTGTCAAAATTCCATTTGATTCGATGTCAAAAACCCTGCTTTCCTTCGTCAGGAAACTATTAGGGAATATCTCTCTGGCTTCATCGCGCAACACACTTTCGTCCTTATATCTTGCACTGAAATGCCCCAAGAGCAAGGTTTTCACTCCAGCATCCTTAGCCACTTGGGCAGCTTGGCGAGCCGTGCTATGGTAATAGAGCTTTGCCCTATCCTCCTGCTCCGAGGTATAGGTGCTCTCATGATACAGCACCGTTACATCCTTCAACCTTTTATATAAATCGGGCAGATAGCAGGTATCACTACAGTATGCATAGCTGCGAGGAGGATCCGCTGGCTCCACCAGTCGACTATTAGGTATCAAATCCCCCTCTTCCGTAGTCCAGTCGGCACCATTCTTGATATTGTTGATTTGACTGATTGGAATGCCATAATAGTCTATCATATCACGGCGGATGTGAGGCAAGGTGGGCTTTTCACGGAAGATATAGCCACAGCATGGCAGTCGATGGCGCAAAGGCACCGTCTCCACAGTGACAGAATGGTCTTCATACACCACTTTCTGCTGCTCCGTATCCACAGGCACAAACTCTATCTCATACTCAATAGTCTGCATAAAGAAATCAACCTGTTGCTTGAACAAATCTTCATAATCCTTTGGAGCAAAGACTTTTAGTTTACTCGTTCGACCTAACAAGCCGAAGGTAGACAGCAAGCCTAGCAAGCCAAAGCAATGATCACCATGCAGATGACTGATGAAGATGGCATTTACCTTGGCAAAGTGGACACGAGTGCGACGGAACTGCAACTGCACTCCCTCTCCACAATCCATCAAAAAGCACTTGCCACGCATCTCTATCAGCTGCGCAGAAGCACTATGCTTTTGGGTGGGCAGCGCACTGCCACACCCTAAGATATGTACTTTAAATGGTTCCATACAATGAGATTTCTTTCCAAAGATCGTATTTTCTACTCCTGGCGTTTGAAGACATAGATGCCTTGATGGTTCTCAAGCATCAGGCTGTCAGAGCCCAACTTGTCGATATCGAAAGTATCCTTATTCAGCAAGAGCTTGCCGTTCAGAATCTTCCATGTGGTCCAAGGATTGGTTTCAGCCTTGACATTGTTCTTCACTTCTCCACCCTCCAAGAGGTCGAAGTTTTTGTCGAGTGAGGTCCACTTGCCCAAGAGCGAGGTGAGATTGATGATTTTCTGAGCCATCATCTCACCATCTTGCGACTTATAGCCCAAGAGAGCGATGCGGTCACCAGCCAACAAGCCACCCTGCACGATGTCAGGATTTTCATCGTCGATGAATACAGAAAGCGTATCTCCATCATCAGAAACCAGCTCCAAGCTGTGCATCGAAGTACCCTCTCCACACACTCCATAGATGGTGCTATCATTCTCATCGCTGAGTGCGGTGGAGTCATTGGCACTGATCACCGGAGTATTACTCTTGTTCTTACAACCATTGGCAGCTATCAGCATCACCAATGCCATAGCCATATAAACTAACTTTTTCATTGTTCAGTCTCCTTCGTTATTATTCGGTTTTGTTTTCAGACTTTCGTTCCTCCTGCTTGGCTTCATCCCATAGTTTATCCATTTCTTCCAAGCTCATGTCTTTCAGATTCTTACCCTGCTTCAAGGAATGATCTTCCACATAATTGAATCGGCGGATAAACTTCTGGTTGGTCATCTCCAGCGCATTGTCAGGATTGAGCTTATAGAGGCGAGCGGCATTGATCACAGAGAAAAGGAAATCGCCCAGTTCCTTGGTAGAGTTTTCCTTGTCTTCCTTGGCCAGCTCCACCTTGAGTTCTTCCAGTTCTTCCTGCACCTTGTCCCATACATCTTCCTTTTCCTTCCAATCGAAGCCCACATTGCGAGCCTTGTCCTGTATGCGATAAGCCTTGATGAGCGAAGGCAGCGCATTAGGCACGCCACTGAGCACACGCTCATTGCCATCCTTCTCCTGCTGCTTAATTTGCTCCCAGGTTTTCTCTACGGCAGCGGCAGAATTGGGTTTGCTATCAACTCCTAACTCCTCACTCCTAACTTCAGACTCCTTATACACCACCTGCCCTTCGTCATTGATATACATATCTGGATTAGAGACGGTCCACTTGCCCTCTTCCTTCCAATTGATGAAAGGATGACGGAACATCAGCTTGTCGGCCTCCTGATTGCAAACATCACAGATGTCAAATTCGCCGTCCTCTCTGCCGATGATGCTATAGAACATCACGTGCTCCAAGACATCACCCAGCTCTTTTTTAATATCCTTGTAGTCACGTTTCATCAGGGCATCGCAGAGCTCGAAAGTCTCCTCTATCGTGTTAGGGCGAAGGCTCTCGAAGGTCTGCTTTTTATCCCATGGACACTGGATGCGCAGACGGTCTTGCACATCGAGCAATCTACTAAACGCTGCTAGTTTTTCTTCTTTTGTATGCATATTTAAAATATTTTTCTGCAAAGATAATAGTTTTTGCGCAAAAATTAGTAACTTTGCACCGATTTTTTAAAGAAAAAGAATAAATAAAGATATATTGACAATGGAATTAGCAAGTAAGTACGATCCACAAGCAGTGGAAAGTAAATGGTATCAGTACTGGCTCGACAACAAGCTTTTCAGCTCTAAGCCAGATGGTCGTGAACCTTATACTGTGGTTATCCCTCCACCTAACGTAACCGGAGTGCTCCACATGGGTCACATGCTCAACAATACAATTCAGGATATTCTCGTTCGCCGTGCTCGAATGGAGGGCAAGAACGCTTGTTGGGTACCTGGTACCGACCATGCCAGCATCGCTACCGAGGCTAAGGTGGTAAACCGCCTCGCTCAGCAGGGCATCAAGAAGACAGACTTGACTCGTGAGGAGTTCCTCAAGCATGCTTGGGACTGGACACACGAGCACGGAGGCATCATCCTCAAGCAGTTGCGCCGACTCGGTGCTAGCTGCGACTGGGACCGCACCTCATTCACCATGGACGAGACTCGCTCTCGTGCCGTCATCCACGTATTCTGCGACCTCTACAACAAGGGCCTCATCTATCGTGGCGTGCGTATGGTAAACTGGGACCCTAAGGCTCAGACCGCTCTCTCTGACGAGGAGGTAATCTACAAGGATGAGCACTCTAAGCTCTACTATCTGAAGTACTATGTAGTGGAGAAGGATTGCCAGCAGGTAGAGGAAGGCAACGTGATGCACAAGGACGACAAGGGATATTATGCCGTAGTAGCTACCACACGTCCTGAGACTATCATGGGCGACTCTGCCATGTGCATCAACCCAGAGGATAAGAAGAACACATGGTTGAAGGGCAAGCACGTCATCGTGCCTCTCGTAAACCGTGAGATTCCTGTTATCGAGGACTCATACGTTGACATCGAGTTTGGTACAGGATGTTTGAAAGTAACTCCTGCTCACGACATCAACGACCACGCCCTCGGCTTGAAGCATGGTCTTCAGACCATCGACATCTTCAATGACAACGGTACCATCAGCGAGGCTGGTGGCTTGTACGTAGGTCAGGACCGCATGGACGTGCGCAAGCAGATTGCCATCGACCTCCAGAACGCCGGTTTGATGGAGAAGATTGAGGACTATAATAATAAGGTGGGATTCTCTGAGCGCACCAATGTGCCTATCGAGCCAAAGCTCTCTACACAGTGGTTCCTCAAGATGCAGCACTTCGCTGACATCGCCCTTCCTCCAGTAATGGATGATGACATAGAGTTCTACCCTAAGAAGTATAAGAACACCTATCGCCACTGGTTGGAGAACATCAAGGACTGGTGTATCAGCCGTCAGCTTTGGTGGGGTCATCGCATCCCTGCCTACTACTTCGACAACAATGGCAAGCAGGACTTCGTAGTAGCTGAGACCGCTGAGGAGGCATTGAAGTTGGCTCAGCAGAAGAACGCCAACATCAAAGCTGAGGACTTGGAGCAGGAAAGCGACTGCCTCGACACATGGTTCTCTTCTTGGTTGTGGCCTATCTCTCTCTTCGATGGCATCGAGCATCCAGACAATGAGGAGATCAACTACTATTATCCAACCAGCGACTTGGTAACAGGTCCAGATATCATCTTCTTCTGGGTGGCACGTATGATCATGGCAGGCTACGAGTATCGTGGCAAGATGCCATTCAAGCACGTATACTTCACAGGTATCGTTCGTGATAAGCTCGGCAGAAAGATGAGCAAGAGTCTCGGCAACTCTCCAGACCCTATCGACCTCATCGACAAGTTTGGTGCCGACGGCGTACGTATGGGTATGATGCTTTCTGCCCCAGCCGGCAATGACATCCTCTTCGACGAGAGCCTTTGCGAGCAGGGACGTAACTTCAACAATAAGA
>OOCQ01002012.1_pt1 | contig 10488 bp, 10 predicted proteins | sample 1671121 | NCBI WGS metagenome assembly OOCQ01 (sample SAMN06348124, study PRJEB24527) | human gut metagenome | biome: human gut; feature: ankylosing spondylitis patient; material: feces | host: Homo sapiens | place: China | collected 2015-10 | reverse complement strand
TATAATTATAAGTCAAGTGCTCCAGACGCAAAAAAGCCCCGGAGGGCGGCCTTTCAGCCACGCTCCGGGGAGTGTATTATTGTATCCTTATGCTTTGGGGTTAACCTGAACAACGATAGAAATGTACATGTTGCCCTTAACTGTCTTTGCGGCTACACCAACCTTGGTCCACTTGCCAACTGCGTTGATGTTCACATCCTTATCCTTGTTGTTTACCATATTGAAGAACTCTTCCAACAGTTTACCGGTATACTCATTCTTGACCACGACCTTAGCCGTATAAATACCATTGTCATCACGATGAACATCTATCGCATTGTAAATTTTCCATGCACCGGTGTTGATGTCTACCGCCGAATCCAAGAACTTTTCAGCTTCCTTTTTGAGCTCGGTGTCATTGCACAGCTGTACTGCCGTACCACGCTTTGCATTGATCGTGCTCATCATCTGAGCTTCTGCCTGAGCTTCAGGGGTCGAGGTGGTATCACCGCCGCAGGCGGTGAACAGAACAAGTACCATGGTCGCCGCCAGAATCAAAGCGGCCAGTTTTTTCAGCATTTTCATGTCGGGACCTCCAGTCGTTTTGTTGTGTTTTTCATAATATGCAGGGTGCCTTTCCATTTTGAAACAGGACCCCTTCCAGCTTTATTTTATCCAACGACTGTCGCTTTTGTCAATTGCCAGCTTCACCAAACATTTTCTCCTGCTTTTGTTGTTTTTTCCAGAACGAATCTTCGCAAAGATCCTTTGCCGCACCCGGGGCAAAAACCGGAAAATATTTCCGGCGTTTACACAATTCTACCACGATTTGGTGCTAAACTTAAAGCAATGGGAACCGCCGGGTGCCGTTCCTGAACAAGGAAAAGGAGTTTGCCCCATGCAGCATGGTTCCCTGCGCGCTCCGGTGCGCGTTTTTGTGGCAGCAGTTCTGCTGTGCCTGACCTTTCTGGCCGCGCCAAAGGCTGCGGCGGCACAATTGCAGGATGTGAACGGCATCACGCTGCTGTCCTTCGACAGCCAGCAGATCGTCTCCATCGGCAACCAGACCTCGGGCCGGTGCAGCTGGTACGCCCTGCGCTACGCCCGCACCATTCTGGATGGCAGGCCCTGCTCGGGCAGCGGGATGTGGTCGAACGGCGCGGTATGGTCTGCCGCCGGGTACTACGCTTACAGCGGCTCCCTTTCCGACTGCCTTTCCCGCCTGTATGAAGAGCTGCAGGCCGGGCGGCCCGTCATCGTACATCTGAAAAACACCGCCGTCAGCGGCGTGTCCAAGCACACCAACCGCGTGACAAGCTATGAATACCATCTCTCCGGCTCCGGCTGGAAAGAGGTCAATTACCCCCACATCGCCACCAGCAGCACCTACGGACACTGGGTGTGCGTGGTGGGCATCTCCCCCACGGCAGACCCCGAAAACCTGCGGGAGAGCGATTTCTACGCGCTGGACCCCGCGCGGGTCAGCGTGAACGGCACACTGGCCGTAACAAAGCTTTTGGATGGCACCATCTGGACTGATAACTCTCCCTTAAAAGTCGCAGCCTGACGCTCCCTTACAAAACACAACAGCCCCTGGAACATGCAGGGTTCCGGGGGCTTCGTGTTTTGTATCGGGGGGTTACAGCTCCTGATAGGCGCTCATCATGGCGGGGATGAACTGCTTTTTGCGGCTGACCACGCCGGGCAGCGTCCAGCTGCCGTCGGCAGCGGGCCGGCTCTCAAAGCCGTTGCTCAACACCTCGGCAGCGTAGCGGCCGGTGCAGATGACCACGCTCTCCTCCTTGGGCACATCGGTCAGCAGCATGTAGAGGTCCTCCACGTTCTGCTTGTTGCGGGCCTCCTCCAGATAGGGCTGGAGCAGCGCCTGGGCGGCCTGCAGGTTTTTGCGGGTCATGTAGCTGCCCTGTGCCACGCCAAAGCGGATATCGCCGCACATGAACACCTTGAAGTCCTGCAAAAAGACCTCTTCGGGGGTCTTGCCGTCCAGTTTTTCACCGGCCTCGAACATTTCGGTGGAAAACTCCTCGATGTCCACGCCTGCGATCTTGGCCAGACGCTTGGCGGCGTTTTCATCCACGGGGGTGCAGGTGGGGCTGCGGAAGACCAGCGTATCCGAGAGGATGGCCGCCAGCAGCAGACCGGCGATCTGGGGCCGGATCTCAACGCCGTTCTCGTCGTACATCTGCGTAATGATGGTGGCGGTGCAGCCCACGGGCTGGTTGCGGAAGTAGACCGGGCCGCTGGTCTCCAGACTGCCGATGCGGTGGTGGTCGATGATCTCCAGGATCTCGGCCTGATCAAAGCCCTCCACGGCCTGGGTGGCCTCGTTGTGGTCCACCAGAATGATGCGCCGCTTGCGCAGGGCAATGACGTTGCGGCGGCTGACCATGCCGCAGTATTTGCCGTCCTCATCGAGGATGGGGAAATAGCGGTGGCGCACCTTTGCCATCACCCGCAGCACATCGGCCACGGGGGTGACGAGGGTGAATTTGAGGATGTTGTCCCGGGTCATATAATAGGAGATGGGGGCGCACTGGCTGATGAGCTTGCCCGCCGCATAGGTATCCTCGGGGGTGGTCATAATGGCAACGCCGGTCTCATCGGCAATGCGCTGGATGGTGCGGCCCACCTTGGCCCCATTGCAGATGATGAGCAGGGAGGCTTCCTTTTCAATGGCGCAGAGCTGGCTTTCGTACCGGTTGCTCAGAATGACGATATCCCCCTTTTCCACGCTGCTTTCCAGCAGCTCGGGGGTGGCGGTGCCGATCTTGATGTGGCCGGTAGTGCAGACCGCGTCGGCATTGCCCACCACCATGGTGCCGTTCAGCGTTTCAAGGATGTTCTTATAAGAGGTACGGCTCTTGGCCAGCACTGCGGTATCGAACACGTCCATGTTGGCGGTGGCAAGATCCTTCACCGTGATGATGCCCTCCAGCTCGTTGTCCGCGCTGGTGATGGACAGGGTGTCGATCTGCTGGTCGCGCATGATCTTCCATGCGCGGCGCAGGCTGGTGGAGCCCGGGATGCCCGGCATCTCGCGGTAATCCACGTCCCGGATCTTGGGGTTCACGTCGGTGCACATCCGGGGCGGCGTGACACCGAATTTTTTCAGGACGAACTCGGTCTCCTGATTCATTTTACCGGCACGGCGCGGCTCGCAGACCAGCGTACTGGTGCGGTTTTTGAGCTCCGCATAGGCAATGGCGGAGCAGATGGAATCGGTATCGGGGTTGCGGTGCCCGATGACCACGACCTTGTGTGCTTCTTTTGGCATAGGTTGTTCCCCTCTCTGGGTCAGATTCATTTACCTTCCGATCGGCCCCATGCCCCAAAACACCGGGCACAGCTGCCAGCTACATTTTAACACATCCGGCACCGGGGGTAAAGGCGGCAGATATCTTTTTCTTGACAGCGCCCCAAAAATCGTCTATCCTTGACCTGAATTTTTTCTCTTTGGAGGTTCCCCCATGAAAAAGCTGTTCCGCGCCCTTTCCCTCTGCCTGACGCTGGCCCTGTGCGTGTTCTGCAGCACCGCCGCACTGGCCGAGGCTCCCGCCGCCACGCCCGCCCCCCAGGACGAACGTGTCATCACCGATGTAAGCCCCCTTGAGGATCAGATCCGCAACATCGTCGGCTTTACCGAGAGCATGTGGAACGCTGTCTGCGCCGACACCCTTTCCGCCGGGCAGCCCTACACCCCGGAGAACCTGCGGAACGACATTCTGGCCAAGTACGGCGATCTGGCCGCGTACAATCCCCAGGTCCCCTACGACTACATTGTTTATTACGGCACCAGCCTGACCCCCAGCAAAGAGTTTGCCTGATTTTTTGATTTGTTGGATACAACGCCTTGATTTTCACGTCATTCCGCGCTATCATGGGTGTGTTTGAATCCACGCGCCAAGGGAGGACACCATGACAGACGCATCGACCGCATCAAGACCGCTGTTCAACCGTCAACAGCTCATCTCACTTTTCCTGCCGCTGGTGGCAGAGCAGGCCCTCAGCATCTCCATCGGTCTGGCGGACACCCTGATGGTCTCCTCGGTGGGCGAAGCCGCCGTTTCGGGCGTGAGCCTGGTGGACTCCTTCAACGTGCTGATGATCCAGCTGCTCAGCGCACTGGCCACCGGCGGCGCGGTGGTCGCCAGCCAGTACATCGGCCACCGGGAGCCCAAACGGGCCAAGGCCAGCGCCGCACAGATCATGTTCATTATGATCTCGCTCAGCGTGGTCACCGCCGTCATCGTGGCGGTGGGGCGGCACGCCATCCTGCGGGGCATCTTCGGCTCCATTGACGCGGATGTAATGCGCTACGCTGAGACCTATTTTCTGCTCTCGGCCCTGAGCTATCCCTTTATTGGCGTGTACAACGCCGGTGCGGCTCTGTTCCGCGCCCAGGGCAACAGTAAGATCAGTATGCTTTCCAGCCTGGTGATGAACGTGATGAACATTGGCGGCAACGCCATCCTGATCTACAGGTTCGGCATGGGCGTGATGGGTGCGGCCACTGCCAGCCTCGTGAGCCGGATGATCGCCTGTTTCACCGTGATGTTCCTGCTGCAGAAGCCGGATTGTGCGCTGCGCATCGACCACCTCACCGACCTGAAGCCCGACCTCGACCTCATCAAGCGCATCCTGAAAGTCGGCATTCCCGCCGGCATCGAGAACGGCATGTTCCAGATCGGCAAGCTGTCGGTCTCCAGCCTGACCAGCACGCTGGGCACCGCCGCCATTGCCGCAAACGCCGTGGCAGGCAACATCTCCAGCTTCCTGAACGTGCCCGCCTCCGCCGTTGGCATCGGCGCGCTGACCGTTGTGGGCCAGTGTCTGGGTGCCGGGGAAAAGGCGCAGGCCAAGCGCTATTCCCGCCTGCTGCTCCTGACCGCCTACGCCGGGGACTGGGTGATGAACCTTTCCGGCCTGTTCTTCCTGAACAAGCTGGCGCTCTCCTGGTTCAACCTCTCGCCGGAGGCCTACGGCATGGCACTGGAGCTGATGGTCTGGTTCAACGCTGTGTCGCTGATCCTGTGGCCCTCCAGCTTCACCCTGCCCAACATCCTGCGCGCCGCCGGAGATGCCGCCTTTACCATGACGGTCAGCGTCATCTCCATGTGGGTGTTCCGGGTGGCCTTCTGCTACCTGATGGTGCTCAAGTTCCACTGCGGCCTGCTGTTCATCTGGCTGGGCATGTTCCTGGATTGGGCCATGCGCTCGCTGTTCTTCTGCGTCCGCTTTGTCCGCGGCAGGTGGATGGAACAAAAGGTGATCTGAGTTTCCGTATATCCGGCCCTCTCCGCCATTGCAGTTTTGGCGGGGAGGGCCTTTTTGTGCAGGAAACCCGCATCCTGTCTCGTATCAATAGGCAGGAGCTTCTCTCCCCTGCATCCGCTTCCCCAAAGCATACCAAATTCCGCGCGGATGTGTTCACGATTTTGTCAGCTTTTTGTCTTGTTTTCTTCGTCTTTGCGCGGTATAATCATACGCTGCAAAGAACTTTAGGCGGGGCTGCAGCCCCCATTCCAGAAAAGGAAGTGTGTTCCATGCGCAACTGGTTTTCCCGCCATCCCGTTTCGTTCATGGCGTTTTATCTCCTGTTTTACCTTTCGGCGTTCCACTGGCTCGAAGTCCATATTGCCGTGCCCGATGTTCTGGTGCACTGCCATCTGGATGACCTGATCCCCTTTTGCAAATATGCCATCGTGCCCTACTTTGCGTGGTTTTTGTGGATCCCGTTCACCCTGTTCTACCTGCTGTGGAAAGCGCCCCGGGCCGACTTCTGGCGGCTCTGCCTGCCCCTGTTTGCGGGCATGACCATTGCGCTGGCCTGCTATGTCATCCTGCCCACCGGCCTTGACCTGCGGCCCTACCGGGTGTACGGCAGCGACCTCTTTGCTCAGGCCGTGCGGATGCTCTATGCCACCGACACGCCCCTCAATGTCTGCCCCTCCATCCATGTGTTCAACTCCGTCACCCTGATGATGGCCTACTACCGCAGCCGCATCTTTGAAACGCCGGGCCGCCGCTGGATGCGGCCTGCTTCCGCCGTGCTCTGCGTTTCCATCATTGCGTCCACGGTCCTGCTCAAGCAGCACAGCTGCATTGATGTATTGCTGGGCATCCTGCTGGCCATGGTTCTGGATACGGCCATGACTGCACTGGAACACAGTGACGCAAGAGCCTTGCAGCGGCTGTGAATCCACATAGAAAAAACGCCTCTGTCGGCCGACAGAGGCGTTTTTGCATTTTGGGGTATTACGGAGCCGGAGCAGTAAACTCTTTCAGGTGCGCTGTATCCAGCTCTTCGGCATCTTTGGCCGCTGATGTATAGGAAATTTTCAGATATTTCAGGGCCGTATCGTTTGCCAGCAGTTTTTTGCAGGTTTCCGTATCAAACGTGATGTTGTTGGTCAGATCCAGCCAGATCAGCTGTGGCATCTGGGTCAGGGGAGTATAATCCATGTCCTTGTAGGTTTCCTGTGCACCCTGAGAGAGGGACATACTCAGATACTGCACACTGCTCTCCGCCAGCGGGGCAAAGCTGTCGATCTCCGGCCCTTGGCACAGCTGCAGAAAGCTCAGATTTTCCATCTGCTTCAACGGTTCCAGCGAACCGATCCGGGTCACGTCCAGTCTCAGGACCCGCAAGTCAGCTCCGGCCAGCTGGGTCAGATCAACCTCACTGCCGGTGATCCACAGCATCTTCAGCGACTTCATCTGCGCCAGTGCCGAAAGGTCGGAGACATTGGAATCCGCCCGAATCCCGTCACTGCCATATTCCAGCTTTACCACAGAATCCAGCTTTGCAAAGGTCGGGAATGCGCTGCTCTCCACACTGGGCACACTCAAAAGCATCAGATTTTTGCATTCCTCCAGACCTGTCAGATCTGTAATGGGTGAGGCTCCCCTTCTATTATTGACCGACAATACCTGCAAGCTGTCAAAATGCCGCAGATCTGCCAGAGAGGTCACCGGATCATACGTTCCCTCTACGCTGACTGCGCAGGCTGCCAGCTGCTCATTGCTGTTGACGTTTCTTCCAATGTCCACCCCATCCGGTGCATCTTTGACGAGGAGATCCCCTACGCCGGTTCCGGAATTTATCGAGACCCGCTGATAATCCCAGACATCGCTGTGATAGATATCCCCCTTCGGGCGGTCAAGCCATTTCCGGACGTGCTTTTCCATCACAGGGTCCTGCCACTCAATGACATAATCCTCCCCATGCTCGGCGTGACTGGCCGGAACCGCAAGTGTCGTCTGCTGAACGAAAACATCCTGCATTTCCGAACGGAAAGGCCCCGGTCTCAGATTCAAAGAGCTTGCACATGCGCTGAGCAAAAGCATTGCACAGATCAACAAACTCGACGCTTTTAACATTTTACGCATAACAGGCTCCTTTCTGTTTTAGTCTATTTGCGTAACACTCTCGCTCTCATTATCATTCTTTTTACGAGATGTCTGATTGGGAACTTGAGACATCACTTCATTACTCGAATAGTCGCCATTTTCGCATACCACATATACCCATAAAGTTGTGTAATAATATGTGTATTCCGTCCATGTTCTTTCAATATTAAGTACGCCACCGCATTTCGGACACTCAGGAAAAAAAAGCGGCTGCACTCCTTCATCTTCTGGCTCAGCAGCAAATGCGCCAAGCGGCATCGCACACACAAGTGTCAATACCACCAATAGACCAGCTAACATCTTTTTCATTTTACTTCCTCCAATCTATACTGTGATTTTAACCATCTATATTCTACCATACACAATTTATTTTGTAAACAATAAACCACAACCTCTGCTCAAGCACAGCAAAGATTGTGGTTTTGTTTAAAACAGATTTTCCTGCAGGCAGATGTCCTGCTTTGGCACCTTGTCCCAGGAAAAGTCTGCAATGAGGCTTTCCGGGGTGCGGGGAGCCGGTTCAGGTTGGAGACCATAGGCAAAGGCAAGCCTGCCCACGATCTCTTCCGCCGTATACTTTGCCCGCAGATTTTCCAGGCTCTGGTCACCGTCCCGTTTGGAAAGGCGGCGGCCATCCGGGGCCAGCAGGAGCGGACAGTGGGCGAACTGCGGCGCTTTCAGACCCAGCAGACGGTAAAGATAAAGCTGCCGGGCGGTGGAAGAGAGCAGGTCCGCGCCCCGCACCACCTCCGTCACGCCCATGCGGGCATCGTCCACCACCACAGCCAGCTGGTAGGCAAACACGCCATCGGCGCGGCGGAGGTAGAAATCCCCGCAGTCGCGGAGCAGGTTCTCGGTGTGGGGGCCCATACAGCCATCGGTGAAGGTGATGTCCTCATCGGGCACCATGAGACGATAGGCCGGGGCTTTCTTCTTGCGCTTTTCGGCGATCTGCTCCGCCGTCAGCCCCCGGCAGGTGCCGGGATAGATGACGTTGCCATCCGACGTATGGGGCGCGCTGGCGGCATGGAGCTGGGCACGGGAGCAGAAACAGGGGTAAACAAGGCCCTGTGCTTCCAGTTTGTTATAGCTCTCGGTGTAGATGGCGGCGCACTCGCTCTGGTAATAGGGGCCGTTGGGGCCGCCGTGGCTGCCGCCCTCGTCCCAGACAAGGCCCAGCCAGCGCAGGTCCTCTTCCAGTGCGTCGGCATATTTGCGGGGGCAGCGCTCGGCATCCAGATCCTCAATGCGCAGAACGATGCGCCCGCCCTGACTTCTGGCGCTGAGCCAGGCCAGCAGGCTGCAGGCCAGATTGCCCAGATGGAGCCGCCCGCTGGGGCTGGGGGCAAAGCGCCCGGTCACAGCGCTCACAGGCCCAGCTTCCACTCGCCGTCCACAGGCTGGGAGATGGGCGTGTTATAGAACTCGGCCACGGCCTTTGCCATGTACTCGGCATCCCTGCAGCTGGCGGTCTCCATTGCGGAATGCATGGCCAGCTGTGCCAGACCGATATCCACCATGGGGATCAGGATCTGGTGGCCCAGCAGGTTGCCCAGCGTGGAACCGCCGGGAACATCCGCGCGGTTTGCGGCCACCTGCACCGGCACACCGGCCTTTTTGCAGATCTCGGCAAAGGCAGCGCCGGTAAAGCCGCTGGTGGTGTAGGTCTGGCGGGCATTGTACTTCAGCAGCACACCGCCGCCCATGACCGCCACATTGGCGGGATCGCTCTTTTCGGGGTGGTTGGGGTGGGTGGCGTGGCCATTGTCGGCGCTCAGCAGCAGGCTGTTGGTGCAGGCACGGATGCTCTGCTCCCGGGTCACCCCCAGTTTTTCCTCAATGCGGGCCAGCACATTGGCCATCAGGGTGCCCTGTGCGCCCTGCCGGCTGGAGGAGCCCACCTCCTCGTTGTCGAACATGACCCACATATCACCCCGGCCTTCCTCCTCGCCGCGGCCCTGCAGGAAGCCCCACAGGGTGGTGTAGGCGCATTCCAGGTCATCGATGCGGCCGGACATGAAGTATTCGCCCTTCAGGCCCACGCGCTCGGCCTTTTCACGGGTGCAGAGCACCAGGTCAGCATCCACGATGTCCTCAGCCTTGACCCCGGCTTCCTCAGCCAGAGCGTCCCGCAGGGTGGAGCCTGCCTCACCAAAGATGGGCTGCAGATCCACCTGCGGGTTGTACTTCATGCCGTTGTTCAGGTCATGGTTGAAGTGGATGCAGAGGTTGGGGATGACAGCCAGCGCCCGGTCGGGGTGGACCAGCAGGCTCCGGATGCCGTTCTCCGTGCGGACCAGAATGCGGCCCGCCACGCTCAGGGGACGGTCCAGCCAGGTGGGCATGATCATACCGCCGTAGCCCTCGGTCTCCGCCTTGGCAAAGACCGTGTCCTTGCCGCCGTCCAGCTGCTTGATGCGCCAGGTGGGAGAATCGCTGTGGCTGGCGGTGACATGCCAGCCGGTCAGCTCACCCTTGGGCATCCGCCATGCCAGCACGGCAGAGCCGTTGCGGGTGGTGTAATATCTGCCGCCGGGCACCAGCTCCCAGGCTGCGCTCTCGGGGCAGTTCTGGTAGCCGTTCTCTTCCAGGAGCTTCACAGCCGCAGCCGTGGAGTGGAAGGCGCTGACACCGGCGTTCAGGAAATCGAAGAGACCTTCGACGGAAAAGGTGTTATTCTGCATTTTATGTTCTCCTTTATTTTCAGGTTATCCGCTGCTAAACCTCTCCGTCATTGCCTCGCAATGGCCACTTGTCCGGGTTGCGGCTCTCAACATTCACTTCGTGCAAAGTATTGCACTTGTGCCTTGTTGGCCGCTGCCCCAACAGCAACTCCCTTCATCCGCCACTGGCGGCGGTTGTTGTTGTTGCCTAATAGGAGAGGCAGGGGCCTTTCTTGGCTCCCCTGTTAGAGGAGCTGTCGCCGCAGACGACTGAGAGGTTTCGCCACAATTATACCGTTTCTCTTATCAAAATGCAATCACACCGGGGCCATCTCGGCAAGCTGCTGTTCAAGCGCATGGCGGAGCTGGGCGGCGTGCAGGCCGCAGACCAGCTGGACCCGGGTGCCCTGCACCA
>OOCQ01002011.1_pt1 | contig 10493 bp, 5 predicted proteins | sample 1671121 | NCBI WGS metagenome assembly OOCQ01 (sample SAMN06348124, study PRJEB24527) | human gut metagenome | biome: human gut; feature: ankylosing spondylitis patient; material: feces | host: Homo sapiens | place: China | collected 2015-10 | reverse complement strand
CGAAAAATGAGCTCGTCTCGCTCGAGGTGCTTGTGCGCATCTGCCGCCAGCTCGACTGTTCGCTCGGCGATGTGGTGCAGCTCGCCCCGCCCGAGCCGCCGATCAAAAGCGGCCTTGAGCGCATGAAGAAGCGAAGCCCCACCCACGAGAAAGGAGGCAATGCGTACCGCCATGAGTAACGAAACCAAGGAGACCGGCTCCAGCTTTATGGAAAAGCTGTCGACGGTCATTGTCGACAAGCGAAATCTCATCTTTCTGCTCACGATCATTCTGCTCGTATTCTCCGCCTTTTCCCGCAACTGGGTCGAGGTCGAGAGCGACCTGACGTACTACCTGCCGTCTGATTCCGAGACGAAGCAGGCGCTCGACATCATGGACGAGCAGTTCACGACCTATGGCACGGCTGAGGTCATGGTGGCCAACATCACACCAGAGCAGGCCGCCGCGCTCGAGCCCAAGATCAAGGAGATCAAGGGCGTGCAGAGCGTGGACTACGACGAGACCACCGCACATTATAATAACCTCTCCGCCCTCTATTCCATCACCTTTGCCTACAGTGAGGATGACGAGGCCTGTCTCGACTCGCTCGAAGCCGTGAAGGAATACCTGTCCGACTACGATCTGTATGTCGACACGGACCTTGGCAACACGCAGCAGGAGACCATCGACCACGAGATCAGCGTCATCATGGTGTATGTCGCCATCGTCATTGTCATCGTGCTGCTCTTCACGTCCGAGACCTACGGCGAGGTGCCGGTGCTCATTCTGACGTTCGTGGTCGCGCTCGTACTGAATCAGGGCACAAACTTCCTGATGGGCAAAATCTCGTTCATTTCAAACTCGGTCACAAGCATCTTGCAGTTGGCGCTGTCCATCGACTACGCCATCATCTTCTGCAACCGATTTAAAGAGGAGCACCGGCTGCTGCCGCTGCGTGAGGCCGTCATCGTCTCGCTGAGCAAGTCGATCCCCGAGATCGGTGCGAGCAGCCTCACGACCATCGGCGGCCTTGTCGCGATGCTCTTCATGCGGTTCAAGCTCGGTCCCGATATGGCGCTTTGCCTCATCAAGTCGATTTTGTTCGCGCTGCTCGCGGCGTTCATCGTGATGCCAGGCCTTCTGATGCTTTTCGGCCCGCTGATCGACCGCACGCAGCACCGCAGCTTCGTGCCGAAGATCCCGTTCGTCGGCAAGCTCGACTATGCCACGCGCTACATCATCCCCATCGTCTTCGTGGTGCTGGCCGTCATCGGCTACCGCCTGTCGTCCGACTGCCCCTACGCCTACGGCTATGGCCTCATCTCCGCCCCCAAGCAGAATGAGACGCAGTTTGCCCAGCAGATGATCGAGGATAACTTCACCTCGAAGAACATGCTGGCGCTCATCGTCCCCACGGGCGACTACGACAAGGAGTCCGCCATTTTGGACGAGCTCGGCCAGTACGACGAGGTCGACTCCACGATGGGTCTTACCAACATCGAAGCACTCGACGGCTACATGCTGGCCGACAAGCTGACGCCGCGCCAGTTCGCCGAGCTCGCGGGTCTCGATTACGAGGCCGCGCAGGTCGTCTACGCCGCCTACGCCGCGCAGCATTCAGAATATGGCAAGCTTGCGGGCAATCTCGCCACCTACAAAGTCCCGCTCATCGACATGTTTCTCTTTGTCTGCGATCAGGTGGATTCCGGCATCGTGACGCTCAGTGACGACCAGACGCAGATGCTCCAGGATGCCGAGGTCCAGATGAACAGCGCCAAGGCCCAGCTTCAAGGTACGGATTACGACCGCATGCTCATCTACCTCACGCTGCCCGAAAGCAGCGACGAGACCTACGCCTTCACCGACAAAATTCTCGAAATTGCCGAAAAGTATTACCCCGATGAAAACGTCTACCTCGCGGGCGAATCGACGAACGAATACGAATTCGAAAAGTCCTTCGCCGTGGATAACAAGGTCGTCAGCATCGTGTCGGTGCTCGTGGTTATGCTGGTGCTGCTCTTCACGTTCAACTCCGCCGGTATGCCGGTGCTGCTGATCCTCGTGATTCAGGGCTGCATCTGGCTCAACTTCTCGTTCCCGACCATCACGGGCAAGTACATCTTCTTCTTAGGATATCTAATTGTTTCTTCCATCCAGATGGGCGCGAACATTGACTACGCCATCGTCATCGCCAGCCGCTATCAGGAGCTCAAATCCAAAATGCACCACCGCGACGCCATCGTCGAGACGCTGAACTTCGCCTTCCCGACGATCATCACCTCCGGCTCGATCCTCTCGATCTGCGGCTTTTTGATCGGCAGCATGACATCTGAGCCCGTCATCGCGGGCATCGGCGAGAGCCTTGGCCGCGGCACGGTCATCTCCATCATCATGGTCATGTTCGCCCTGCCGCAGATCTTGCTCATCGGCAGCGGCATCGTCGACAAGACCTCGTTCTCCGTCCCGTCCATCACGGAAAAGAAATCGGGTCACGGTAAGGTCTCCGTCAACGGCATGGTGCGCGGCAGCATCAATGGTACGGTGCATGGCATCATGCACGCCACGGTCGAGGGCGACATCGACCTGAATCTGATCTCCGGATCTGCAAATGAGGAGCAAGACGATGAAGAAGACTAATCATTTCTATCGCTTCTGCGCGCTTGCACTCTCGTGCCTGCTGCTCATCTCGCTTCTCCCTGTCACGCAGGTCTTGGCAGAGGGGGACGGCGCCATCCATATCAAGAGCGCAGAAGACTTACGATCCCTCGCGCATTCCTGCACGCTCGACTCCTGGTCGCGCGGTAAAACCGTTGTGCTTGACAACGATATCGAGCTGACCGACGATGACGAGCTCCCCATTCCGACGTTCGGCGGCACGTTCAACGGCAACGGCCACACCATCAGCGGCCTTTCCATCACGCAGAGCGTCTCCCCCGCCGGTCTTTTCGGCGTGCTGCAAAAGGACGCCGTCATCAAAAACCTGAATGTTGAGGGCACGGTCACCCCGTCCGGCGACAGCGAAAATATCGGCGGCATCGTGGGTGAAAACCACGGCACGATCGAAAGCTGCACATTCAACGGAAGTGTTTCCGGCAAACGCAGCGTCGGCGGCATCGTGGGCCGCAACCTCGCCACGGGCATCGTACGCGCGTGCGACGCCTCGGGCGCGATCTTCGGCCAGAGCATGACCGGCGGCATCGTGGGCGAGAACCTCGGTTCCATCGTCTCCTGCCGCAGCCGCGCCTATGTAAACATCGAGAGCACCGACCCCTCCATCGACCTGAGCAATTTGAACCTCGAATTCTCGCTCGACCTCGCCAAGCTCTCCCGCGCCGACACGCTCAACACCGCCACCGACACCGGCGGCATCGCGGGCTATTCCTCCGGCGCGATCGCGTCGAGCACAAACTACGCCGCCGTCGGTTATCAGCACATCGGCTACAATATTGGCGGCGTGGTCGGCCGCAACAGCGGACAAGTGCTCGCGTGCAGCAATGAAGGCGCGATCTGCGGGCGAAAGGACGTCGGCGGCATCGCCGGCCAAATGGAGCCCTATATCCGCATGGAGATCTCCGACGGTCTGCTGCAGCAGCTCAAAACACAACTCAACGAGCTCAGCGGTCTTGTCAACACAGCAACCAACCATGCCGAAGGCGGCTCGAATGAGATTGCCTCGCGCCTGAACAGCATGTCCGGCTATGTGGATAACGCCGCCAACGAGCTGAACAACGTCCGGCTGAACGCCAGTATTGACAGCGTCATCACCGGCGACGGCTCCCATTCCTCCGACACTCTGATCGGCGGCGGCAAGGGCGCAGCCGGCGGCATCGACCACGAGCATTTCGACAGCGGTCACAGCACCACCATCTGGGGCGGCAGTGCCGCAGGCGCGGGCGCGAGCCACGAGGGCAATGCCTCGGGCACCGTCACCGGCTCGACTCAGATTGTCGCTGCACCGGATCTTGGCGGGCTGACCTCGTCGATCAACGGCCTGAGCAGTCAGGTCACGATGCTCAACAACGCCGCCAGCGGCACGGTCGGCACATTGGCAAATGATATTCGTTCGATCAACAACAAGTTCAACGAGCTGACAGGAACGCTGTTTTCCGCCATTTCCTCGCTCAGCGGCGGCACGGGCGACATCATTGTCGACACCTCCGATGTCGACATCGATTCCGTCACGTTTGGTAAAGTCTCTTCCTGCCGCAACAGCGGCGCGGTGTACGGCGATGTGAATACCGGCGGCATCACAGGCTCCATGACCATTGAATACACGCTCGACCCCGAGGACGATGTCGCGGGCCATCTTTCGAACATCTACCGCAAGCAGTATGAGTACCGCTCCATCATCCAGAAGTGCGTCAACACCGGCGATGTGGCCGGCAAGCGCAGCTATGTCGGCGGCATCGTCGGCCGCATGGACCTCGGCTATCTGACCGCGTGTGAGACGTCGTCCTGCTCTATCACGAACGAAAACGGCAGCTACACCGGCGGCATCGCCGGTCTCACCGGCGCAACGGTGCACGGCAGCTTTTCCAAGTGCACGCTCAGCGGCAAGAAGTATGTCGGCGGCATCGTCGGCTCCGGCGTACAGGAAAATGTCGACGGAAGCGGCAGCAGCGTGAGCTGGAACTACTCGCTCGTCGATATCACCGACTGCCAGCAGTACCAGGGTGCGATCTCCGGCAGCGACACGGGCACATTTGAGCATAACTACTATGTCTCCGACGATCTCCCCGGCATCAACCGTCAGGGCTACGCCGGACGGGCCGAGCCCATCAGCTATGCAGAGCTTCTCACGCTGCCCGATCTCCCCGAGAGCATGAAGTCCTTCACGCTCACCTTCGTCGCCGACGACAAGACGGTGCTTAGCCACACTTTCAACTACGGCGACTCCATCGACGAAAGCGACATCCCCGAGCCGCCCGCCAAGAGCGGCTGTCACGTCCACTGGGACCGCACCGACCTCACGAATCTGCACTTTGACACCGTCGTCACCGCTGTTTACGAGGCCTACACCCCCGGCCTTGCCTCTGAACAGACGCGAGAGAGCGGACAGGCTGTCATCTTGGTCGAGGGCAACTACAACGACGGCGACGCCATCACCGTGACCGCCCAGCCGCTCACGCCCGCGGCGTTCGACGTGCAGTCCGGCACTGTGCTCGACCGCGTGAAGGGCTACTTCTCCTGCCTCAGCCGCGGCGAAATGCCTTCGATGGTTGCCAACGCCGAAGTGCTCGAGCAGTGGCGCATCGAGCTTGCCGACGACGGGCAGGACACGCACACCGTGCGCTATCTCCCGCCCGACGGGCAGAAGGAGCTGCGCATCTACACCCGTGAAAACGGCGCCAGCTGGCAGGAGGCCGACTGCGGCACGATGGGCAGCTACCTCACCTTCTCCACGAGCGGCGACAGCGTTGAGTTTGCCGCCGTGCGGACGCTCGACGTCTGGGGCATCTGGCTCGGCGTGCTCGCCGTGCTGGCTGTTCTGATCCTTATCATGGTTCTGCTCGTCCACCGCCACAAGCGCAAAGCGCGCAGACGCGCCGAAGCGCTGGCGCGCAGCGCGAGCGCCGTCTCGCAGGCCGAGCAGATCGTCCGCGGCGAGGACGCCAATGCGTCCACAGCAGACGAAGCCCCTGCCAAGACGGGTGCCCCCGCGTCTACAGCGGTCGAAGATGCCACTCAGGCGGATGCGCCTGTGTCCGCTGAATCTACGGCAGTCCCCGCCGCGGTCGAGGGCGCAGAAAGCGTTCCCACTTCCGAACCCGCTCCCGCAGCCGATCCCGACTCCATCGAGGCGCGCCTTGCGCGCGCGGAAGAGGAACTTCGGCTTCTTCGCGAGGAGCGCGAGGCACGCGAAAACGTGCTCACGCAGCCCGCAGTACCGCCCGCGCCGAAAAAGCGCAGGCGCCGCCGCTTCCTCCCTATTCTCATCACGATTTTAGTCTTGCTCGGCGCGGCTGCGGCGTTCTTCCTCCACTCCGACTTTAAGAAGGACCTCGAAGCCTACCGCCTTGTCGAGGCGCGTGTCAAAGAGGACCCGATGACCATGGACGTCACGGTCGACGCCTCCTATGGCAAAATCAGCCTGAGCGCGGATGCCTCCGTCGCCCGCACGAAGAAGGACGGCGCTCCCATCACCTGCATCGACCGCGACGGCGCGGCGCTCTACTACGCAGACGGCGCGATCTACCTTGAAAACGGCAAATCCTACGCTGTCGGCGGCGCATTCCCAAATTACGCCGAGCTCATGGATGAGACCGCCGAGCTCTGCCGCACGCTCACGGTGACGAAATCCGTTGACGGGCAGGAAAAGCGCTACACCCTCACCGCCGAGGGAGACGACGCGAGCACACTGCTGCGTCTTCTCACCTCGGACGAGATCGCGAACGCCGCATCGCTTTCCGCGATCCGCGTGGATCTCACCGCCGAGAGCGGCGAGCTGATGGACGTAAGCTTCACGGCGGAAAACTCCGGAGATCTTCGCGTGGAGGCCGCCGCGCACTTCACCGACGCGCTCGCGCCGGTGATCCCCGACGATGTGCTCACCGCCATCCATTCGGGCAGCAATGACGACGCTTCCACGCTGACGGACAACGCGCTCCGTCTGCTGGGTGCCTGGGGCGAGCTGACCGCGGACGATCTGTCCGCCGACATTGCTCTTTCCGCCGACTGCGGCCCGATCGTGCTGAACAGCACGCTCCAGTATGACCGCAGCAGCATCGACGGTCAGAGCTACGGCAGCATCCAAAAAAACGCCCTCGCCGTCTACTTCTCCGGCAGCAAGATCTGCGACGCGGACGGCAACAGTATCGACACCGCGAGCCAGCAGCTCGTCGATGCCACGTCGCTCATTGACCTCTGCTACCAGTCCATTCTGAACGGCAGCGCAGGCTGCGATAAGGTGAGCGACGGCTATCTCTACGGTCTTTCGCTCGACTCCGACGCGATGAGCGAGCTCGCCGCCGCCATCGCGCCGGATATCAAGGCACAGGATGTGACCTTCTCCTCCGGACGCATTTCCGTCCGCGTGAGCGAGCAGGGCGAGCTCCAGTCCGTCAACATCTCGTGCAGCGGCGCGCTGCACCTCATCCTCTCCGACGCTCCGGTGTCGCTCTCCGCCGTCATCACGCCGGCGGATCGTGCATTCTCGATTCCTCAGCCGGCGCTCAACGCGCTGAAACAATAGAAAAGCAGAGGGAGATTCATACTATGGGAAATCGCATCATCAGCATCAGCCGCCAGTTCGGCAGCGGCGGCCACGAAGTGGCCGTGAAAACAGCGGATCTCCTCGGCATCCGCGTCTATGAGCGCGAGCTGATCCGCCTCGCGTGCGAGTACGGCGAGCTTTCGGAAAAAACGCTCTCCCCCTCGGACGAAAAGGCGACCAACCCCTACCTCTTCCAGACCGTGCACGAGGGCAACCACCATGTGCTGCGCGGCAAACCGACGAGCGAAGTGCTCTTCGCCCTGCAAAGCCACGAGATCCGCCGCATCGCCCGCCACGAGGAGTGTGTGTTCGTGGGGCGCTGCGCAGACTATGTGCTGCGCGGCGAAGACGTGAGGCTTCTCACCGTGTTCGTCGCCGCGCCGGACGAGCACCGCATCCAGCGCAAAATGGCGCAGGAAAAGCTCACGCGCGACCAAGCCATCCGCCTGATCCGCAAGATGGACAAGCAGCGCCGCAAGTATTACGAGAGCTACACCCACAAGGCCTGGGGCGCGCCGGAGGGGTATGATCTTTACCTTGACACCGGTGCGCTGTCGACCGCTGACGCGGCGGCGGTCATTGCGGAGCGCTTCCGCAAGCTGTAAAAAAGAAAAGAGCTGTCTCTCGAGAGACGGCTCTTCTTTTTCGCACAGGTGCGAAGTGCTCTGCGGCATACATGCCGCGTGATGCGACCCCCATTTTCTTTCCCGAGAAAGAAAACGGGCGTCGCCCGTCCAAAAGAAAGGCGTTCCCCATTGCAAGCGAGCAGCTCGAAGAGCTGCAATGCTTGCCGAATCGGGTGCCTACCAAGCAGTGTATCTAAACGACTTGACTATCTTCTATCTTCGCTGTCGCTCTGCCTGCGATTCGTTACACTTACGCAACTGCGTTCTACTTCAGGATTTTATCAATTTTGCTTTTGCATGCCGAGGCGGCATTGCTGGCGCTCGCCGCGATATGCGCACTTTCGATAGCAGGCGATTACACCGCACCGAAACAAGATTCGAGAGCGGCAGCGGATAATAGAAGTAGACCAAATCGTATAGCAGTTCTAATGCGGCTCCGCCGCGTGCAGGCATTCTCATTCCGGAGGTGCCAAGGTCATTCAAGCCCGAGACTGCCAATCAAATTCCTTTCTCTTGGGGTTCCAAAGGGGCCATTCTCTTTCGTGAAAGAGAATGGCCCCTTTGACTCGTGCAGCGCCTTCGGCGCTGCGATCCCCGCGGCACAAGTGCCGCAAAGTGCTTTGCATTCATGCAAAATAGATAGTAATCGGACAAATCTCTGCTTTTGTCCCCAAGCGCATGTTGGGTCCGAACAGGCCGACGCCGGAGGTGACGATGTTGTGCATCTTTCCCTTTTGGAGATACCCGCAGGCATTTTCCCACATCAGCTTGATAGTGAGATTTCCCGGGAACATCTGTCCATCGTGCGTGTGGCCGCAGAGATCTATGTCGACGCCCGCGTCCGCGAGCTCCTGTAGCTCCTTGGGCTGGTGGTCGAGGACGATGATGGGCTTATCCTTGTCCAGATCTGCCGTGATCTCATCGGGCGTCTTGCGCGTCTCGATGCCGCGGCCCGGGCGGTGCGCGTCGGGGCGGCCATAAAGGTAGAACTTTCCGTCGATGAGCATGCCCTCGTCACGCAGGAGCGTGATGTTCGCGTCCTTCAAGAATTCGTCCATGCGCGGGTCGCTCTCCTTCTTCTCGCTCTGGCGGAAGGTGAAGCCTGCGAGCACCGGCTCTTCGATGTCGTGGTTGCCGTAGCAGGCGTAAACGCCGTATTTCGACCGGATGCTGCGCAGCGTGGCGGCGATGGTCTCAGGGGCTTCCACCGCCTCCCACTCGTTATCGAAGATGTCTCCCGCGATGACGACGAGGTCGGCGTCCTGTTCGTTGATCCTGTCTACCATCTGCTGCATCTGCTTTTCGCCGATGTTGTAGCCAAGGTGCAGGTCGGCCACGAGCACAACCTTCATCTCGTCCATGCCCTCAACAGTCTTATCGACCGTCACGTCATACGGCGTCACGTGGATGATGCGCGCGTTGACGACGCCCCAGATGGATGCGATCAAAATGACCAGCGCGCACACACAGCCCGCGATGCGGTGCATCTGTGTCGTGACGAAAATGTGCTTGAACGGCAGCACGTACCCCAGCAGCAGCCGCAGCAGGTCCGCCGCGATGACCGCGAGCAGCACATACAGCAGTACGCCGAGCCAGTAGTTGCCGATGAGCTTCATCACGCGCCGCGCCCGCCCCTCCGGCAGGAAAAACGCGATGACGATGGAGCAGGCCAGAAACGCCTGCACAGCCACGGGCAGCGCCCAGTGGCGCGCTGTGCGGAAAAACGGGAACCAGGCTTTCACCCAGCCCATCACGCGGCGCAGTAAATAGTAATTCGCCAGCAGGTACACCGGCGCAAGCAGAATCGCGATCATGTCAACGCGGGAGCATCGCTCCCCTCGCTTCCTTTCGAATCAAAAATCTTCGGTCATCATAGCACGTTTTTCTATCCATTGCAACGCATCCCCGCGGTTGACATTCCGCATGCGGCATGATACCTTTAGAGTCGAAAAATAACATGGATCAAGGAGGACGATCCGATGAAAATGCTCGAAACCATCCACATTCTCCCCGTGCGCGCGGAGAGCGCTGCGCCCGCGCCGCTGCGCGGCAAAAAGCTCGACCAGCGCGCCGTGCTGCAAGTCGTCCGCAAGGTCGACTGGAAAAAGGCCGGCCTCATCGCCGGCGGCGTGACTGTCGTGTGCGCCGCAGCCGGCACAGCGAGCCGGTACAAATTCTATCAGGGCATCGTCGCGCGCGAGCTCAAAAAGCAGCTCGCCCCGCTGAACGACAAGCTTGACGCCCTGCAGGCTGAAAACCGCATGCTGCGCGCGGAGCTTGAAAAGAAGAACGCCCCCTCCGAGGAACAGAACTGAGCCAAAATTGCCCGAACAAATTCCAGTTCGGGCGATTTTTTGCTCTCCGCTGGCGCTTTCCCCCTCCGCATGGTAAAATGGGCAAAAACAGGACTGTTTTCCGCAAAAAGTCTTCATTGCTACCCACGGTTGCGCAATTGTCTACTGCAATACATGGCATTTTGCGCACACTAACGCTATGCTTTTTGCGAAAGGAGGAACCATGGCACTACCTGAAAAACTCTACACACTGCGCAAAAAGAGCGGTCTTTCGCAGGAGCAGCTTGCAGAGGCGCTGAACGTCTCGCGTCAGGCCATCTCTAAATGGGAGGGCGGCAGCGCGATGCCTGAGAGCGACAAGCTCCTCGCGCTGAGCAATTA